>Ga0209610_1000218_pt1 | contig 30180 bp, 27 predicted proteins | sample LakKivw275mmetaG_FD_184137 | JGI IMG/M metagenome (GOLD analysis project Ga0209610, IMG submission 184137) | Anoxic lake water microbial communities from Lake Kivu, Rwanda to study Microbial Dark Matter (Phase II) - Lake Kivu water 275m metaG... | ecosystem: Environmental > Aquatic > Freshwater...
TGCCACCTGAGGTGGCGAGCTGAAGAACTAAGGGATGAAAAGTGCCCCAAATGTGGAGGTAAGTTAACTGAGCCCCGTATGTTTAATCTGATGTTCAAGACCTTCATGGGTCCCGTTGAGGATGAGGCAAGCACTATTTATCTCCGTCCTGAGACTGCTCAGGGGATGTTTGTCAATTTTGAGAATGTTGTTGCTATTTCGAGGAAAAAATTACCTCTAGGCATTGCCCAGATTGGTAAATCCTTTCGCAATGAAATTACACCGGGTAATTTTGTTTTCCGAACTAGAGAGTTTGAACATATGGAAGTGGAATACTTCGTCAAACCCGGGGATGACAAACATTGGTTCGATTATTGGGTAAAGGAACGATTTAACTGGTATATCGGCCTTGGCATCAAAAAAGAAAACCTCCGTTTACGGCAGCATAGCAAAGAGGAGTTAGCCCATTATGCGAAGGACTGCTACGACATTGAGTATCTGTTTCCTATGGGATGGGCAGAGCTTGAGGGCATTGCTAACCGAGGAAATTATGATCTAACTCAGCATGCTAAGTTTAGCGGCAAGGACCTCAGCTATTATGATAATGAAAGTGGGCAGCGCTATATTCCTTACATTATTGAGCCTTCTGCTGGTGTTGAACGCTCCTTTTTAGCCTTCCTCATCGATTCCTACCGTGAAGAAGTAGTGGAAGGTGAAAAAAGGGTAGTTTTGTCTCTCCATCCTTCCTTAGCTCCCGTAAAAGTAGCTGTGCTACCCTTGAGCAGGAATGAAAAGCTAACTCCTTTAGCCAAGGAGATTTATGGACAACTACGTTCTAGCTTCATGACCTATTATGATGATACTCAAAGTATAGGGCGAAGGTATCGACGCCAGGATGAAACTGGCACGCTGTTCTGTGTCACCATAGATTTTGAGTCTCTGGAAGACCACCAAGTCACCATCAGGGATAGAGATAGCCTGGCACAAATCAGGGTACCCATAGAGAAGCTTGAGCAGACTTTGCAAACCAAGTTGAGTGGTGAGCCTTTTGACGTTTCACCATTATGGGCAACAAGGGAGAAGTAAGGCTACTCTATCAACTTAAACGCCGTGACATCTACCAATCCCAAATCGGTCAACCTCAATTCAGGAATTACCGGTAAGGCCAGGAAAGAAAGGATGGAAAAGGGTGCGGGAGGCAAATTGCCTAAACTGGCAGCAGCTTTTTCTACTTGTTCAAATTGAGCTACCACTGTTTCCAAAGGCTCGGAGGAGAGCAGTCCAGCGATAGGCAGTGGTAAGGAGGCTATGGTCTCTCCTGCGGTGCAGACGACAAGTCCACCCTGTAAATTCTCTATCTCCTTGATTGCAGTAAGGATGTCAGCATCATTGGTGCCTACTGCTATTATATTATGAGAATCATGGGCTATTGATGAGGCTAAAGCTCCATTTTTCATGCCAAAGCCTTTGACTAATCCCACACCAACATTTCCGCTAGCTTTGTGTCTTTCCACCACTACAAGCTTCAGGATATCATTTTCAATGTCGGGTGCCACTACCCCTTGCTCAATCTTCACCTTTTCCAACCTTTTTCTGGTAATTATTTGCCCTGGGATGATTTCGATAACTGGCTGAGTTTCATTGTTGACAGTGAGTTTAAATTGCTCAATGGTAAGCGGTTTCTTGATATGCACTGTATTTGTCAATTCAGGTATGGTCTGTGGTATGGGGAATAAACATTTACCCTGTTTAGCCACCAGCTTGCCTTTGTAGAACACCATATCTATGTTTAACGTGGGAAGTTCCGTGATGGTGATAAGATTAGCCAAGTAGCCTGGGGCAATGGCTCCGCAGTCACCAAGTTGGAAATACTCCGCGGTGTTTATGGTAGCCAATTGCAAGGCTCGGATTGGCTCCATCCCCCGGTTGATGGCTTTCCTCACCACGGCGTCGATGTCACCTTCTCGGAGCAAGTCGGAGCAACTGCGGTCATCCACTACAAAAAAACATCTTTTATAAGTGTTGTCATTAATTAGTGGCAAGAGGGTATCGAGGTTCTTCTCTGAGGAGCCTTCTCTAATCATGAGATACATTCCTCGTTTTAGTTTTTCTTTCCCTTCTTCACTCGTAGTGCATTCATGGTCAGATAAAATTCCTGCTGCCTTATAGGCATTGAGCTTTTTCCCGCTGACTCCCGGGGCATGACCATCAATTATTCTTCCCTGGGCAGCACTAATTTTACATAATATTTCGTTGTCACCACTTATAACGCCAGGGAAATTCATCATTTCTCCCAATCCGATAGCATTTTGGAGGGCGAGGATTTGTTTTATTTCTGCGACACTTATTCTGGCACCTGATGTCTCAAGAGAAGTTGATGGCACACAGGAAGGAGCCATGAAGAATATGTCCATTGGCAAGTTTTGTGCCCAATCAGTGACGAATTTTATGCCTTGGATGCCGCACACATTGGCGAGTTCATGGAGGTCGGTAACTGAAGCTAAAATTCCTCTAGGGACTACCGCTTGAGCGTATCGAGCGGGATGAAGCATGGAGCTCTCAATGTGGATATGCCCATCGATTAGCCCTGGAGATAAGTATTTGCCTTCCAGGTCAATGATTTCCTTCGCCAGTTTATAATCTCCTATGCCAGCAATCCTATCACCACAAATGGCTACATTACCTCGCTCTATTTCACCAATGAAGGTGTTTATGATGCGGGCGTTCTTTAGCAGCAAGTCTGGTAGAGAATCTCCTCTGGCTACGGAGATAAGTTCAGCTAGATTCATCGTTCTCTAAAACACATATATCTGGTAAGTTACGGAATTTCTCATGGAGGTCAAGCCCATAACCAACAATAAATTTATCAGGCAAGGTGAAACCTAGATAGTCAATAGATACTGGAGCCTTATGGCAGGATGGCTTATCGGTTAGGGCACAAAGCTTTAAGGAAGCAGGCTTTTTCTTTCTCAAATAATTGAGCAAGAAGGAGATGGTAAGCCCGGTATCCACAATATCCTCAATCACCAGAACATCTCTGCCTTTTATCGGTGTTTTGAGTTCTTGAACTACCTTGACTTCACCTGAACTCTTCATGCCAGCGCCATAGCTGGAGAGCTTGATGAAATCGATTTCCACTGGCAAGTCCAGTTGGCGAATAAGGTCAGCCATAAACACAAAAGAGCCTTTGAGGACGCTGATAAGCAGGGGTTGCGTGTCATGGTAATCTTCTTTTATCTCCTTAGCTAGTCTGGCTACGGTGTTCTTTATTTCTTCTCTGCTGATGAGTACTTTAAGTTGATAATCTTTATCCGGCATTATCTTTATCGCTTGAATCTACTATAGCATTGTGCTAAATTAGCTGTGGGGCTGTAGCTCAATTGGGAGAGCGCCTCAATGGCATTGAGGAGGTAGTGGGTTCGAATCCCATCAGCTCCATATTTGCTCTAGAGTTAACACTCACTAGGTTGACATAAAGCACGCTAATTTTTGTTTTTATTAGGAGTAGGTGTTTCTTCCGGTTGCTCTTTCCTGGTTTCGCGGAAAAAGAAATACCATACTGCTGTTCCTATACCAACTACTGCTATCACCAGGCTGGTGATGAAGAGAGGACGAAATTCTGGAGCAAGGAACTTTGATAAGCCACCCCCAAAAGCTCCTAAGGCAAGGTAAATCCCCTCCCAGATTAGCAGTTGGATAAGCACACCTCTGAAGAAGTATCGGAAACGAATGCGTGTTGTACCGTAAGTAACTGAAGCAAGAACGCCAAGCCCCGGGGTAAGCCTTGCCATAATCAGGTTGGGCAGAGCAAACCGTGCAATTTTCCCCCTTGTCTTTTCTAGGCGTTCCCTTGTGATTCGAATACGCTGGCCAAATTTGTCCACGAGCCGGTCTCCAAAGGAGTGTGAAAACCAATAGGTTGATGTGGAGCCACACAAGCGTCCCGCAGGTGCTAGGATCAGGAAGGGAGCTAGGGAGGCAGTACTAGCCGTCCCATGGACAATCTGGAAGCCGGCAAAAACTATTAGGCCTTCTATGATTGGGTATGTAGGCAGACCCATCTCGGTAACCATAGCGAGCAAGAATATAATAGCCAGCCCTAATAAGCTGCCTGCGGTCACAGTCCCAAGTATTTGAACTACATCCTGCCACATAGTTACGAATCAGGAAAGACTTTTCTTAATCTTTTCAATGTTTACTGAATAAGTTTAGCTTATATCCCATATGCTAGTAAAGTATTTGCCCCATTGACAATATTAAATGAGGAAATCCTGCCCACTTGATTCAGGGTGTTACTTTTCTAGAGATGGAAGGTATGATAGAGTATTTCCTTTGGGGAAATTTTGAAAGAGCGTATTCTCATAGGTGTAGCTTGGCCTTATGCTAATGGTCCTTTACATCTTGGGCATATTGCCGGAGCTTACTTGCCTGCGGATATCTTTGCTCGTTATCATCGTCTTAAGGGCAACGAGGTGCTGATGGTCTCGGGTAGTGACCAGCATGGAACGCCAATTTTAATTCGCGCTGGCCAGGAATTTAGGTCTCCACAAGAGATAGTGTCCAAATATCACCAACAATTCCTGGATTGCTGGCAAAAGTTGGGCATTTCTTTTGATTTATTTACTACCACAGGCACTCAAAACCACGCTCAGGTTGTGCATGATATTTTCCTAACCCTGCTCAATAAGGGTTATCTTTATAAGGATAGAGCACTCCAGGCTTACTGCCCTGAGTGTCGACGTTTTCTTCCTGACCGCTATCTGCAAGGGGTGTGTCCTTACTGTGGTTTTTCTGAGGCAAGGGGGGATGAGTGTGACCACTGTGGACGGCCGTTAAATCCATCCGAGCTCAAGGATTTACATTGTGTTCTTTGTGGCAGTTCACCGCGGTTCGAATCTTCGGAGCATTTCTTTCTACGCCTCAGCGCTTTTCAAGATAGGTTAAAGGAGTGGGTAGCAACTCAATCTCACTGGCGGAAAAATGTGGCTGGCACTACATGGAAATTTTTAAATGAAGGGTTAAAGGATAGGGCAATAACTCGCGACATAAATTGGGGAGTAAGCGTGCCACAATCAGGATTCGAGGAAAAGCGAATCTATGTCTGGTTTGAGGCGGTTATTGGCTATTTGTCAGCAAGTAAAGAATGGGCAAAATTACACCATGATGAGCAAGCATGGAAGTGTTTCTGGGAGGGAGACGCAAAAAGCTTTTATTTTGTAGGTAAAGATAACATCTTTTTTCATACCATCGTGTGGCCAGCGATGCTGATGGGCTATGGTGGGTTAAATCTACCTTATGATGTTCCCGCTAACGAATTTTTGACTATAGAAGGCAAACGACTTTCTACCAGCCGTAACTGGGCGGTTTGGCTTCCTGATTATCTGGAGCGGTATGACCCTGACTCATTGCGGTATATTTTATCAGTGAATATGCCGGATACCGCGGATAGTGATTTTTCCTGGCGTGAGTTTGTTCGGCGAAATAATAATGAACTGGTAGCTACCTATGGTAATCTTGTTCATCGTGTTCTCAGCTTCGCTTATTGCAATTTTGATGGAGCGGTGCCCTCGCCAGGTGAACTTGACTCACAGAGCGAGGCATTGTTTCACAAAATGGAGATAATGCTCAATGAGGTAGATAAGTTGCTTTACCACTGTAAATTCAAGGAGGCTATTAAAGAGGCTATGTCTTTGGCTCAGGAGACAAATCGTTATCTTGACGACCAAGCCCCGTGGAGAACGATTAAGGAGAACCGCCAGGCTTCAGCCAAGTCTATTTATACTGCAATATCGAGTCTATCAGCGTTGAAAACTGCTCTTTATCCCTTTCTCCCCTTCAGTTCTGAGAAGCTTCACTCTCTTCTTGGTTTTGAAGGAAGCCTCATTGATAACGGTTGGAGATTTCAGTTGCCAGCGGAGGGACAAAAACTGTGCCAACCACAGCCACTATTTAGCAAGTTGGATGAGGATATTGCTGACCGGGAAAGTAGTCAACTTGGCTCAATATGTAACTGGTGAGATAAATGGAGCTTGATAGTATTTATGAACCTATCCGGGAAGACCTGCAGAAGGTAGAGGAGAGTTTAGTCGCAGTTGCCGATGTTAATATGCCCATTCTAAAGGAACTACTGAACTATATAGTCAAAACCAGTGGTAAGAGGATTCGTCCTGCCCTTACTCTATTTAGCGGGAAGTTTTATAACTACGATTTGGGACTTTTGCTTCCTGTAGCCACGGCGATAGAGCTGCTACACACCGCTACGTTGGTTCATGATGATGTTGTGGATAATTCGCCACAGCGACGTGGTAAAGTAACGCTGAACAAATTATGGGGTGATACAAGTGCGGTATTGGTGGGAGATTATCTGTTAGGTAAATGTGCTGAATTAACGGCAAGAACGGAAAATATTAAGGTTATGAAGCTTTTCAGTAACACTGTTATGGTCATTTCTTCAGGTGAGTTAAGACAAAAGGGGCTTTCCTTTGATAAGAAACAGAGTAGGGATGATTATTATCGTTGGATTGCAGATAAGACTGCTTCTCTTTTTTCAGCGGCGGCAGAGGCAGGAGCGATTTTGGCTAATTCTCCCCGGGAGGCAATTCAAGGTTTAGGTGATTATGGCTATAATTTGGGCATGGCTTTTCAGGTTGTGGATGATATTCTGGACTTTATGGGTGATGAGGCGAAGCTGGGTAAGCCTCCGGGCTCTGACTTAAGTCAAGGAGTACTGACTTTACCAACCATAATCTTTCTGGAGCGCTATCCTGATGATGACACGGTAAAGAAAACTTTAGGAAGTAAAATTGCTGAAGATATAGAATTGGCTAGGGAAAAGATTTGCCAAGCAACGGTTATTCAAGACTGTCTTGATATCGCTCACAATTTTTCCGTTCAAGCTTGCCAAGCATTGGAAATTTTGCCTGATAAGTTTCTTCGCTCACATCTGGTTGATTTGGCTCATTACGTTGTGCAAAGGAAAGGATGAAAAACCTAGCTGGCGGTGGGTTTTGGCAATAGCCCTTCAAATAGCTTATCCAGGTCAGGTTCTTCCAAGGTTTCTCGTTCGATGAGAAGGGTTGCTATTTCCTTTAGTTTTGCTTTATGAGTGGTCAGGATTTTCTTAGCAGTGGAGTAAGCACGCTGAATAAGATTGAGTACCTCTTCATCTATTTCGTCAGCTATCTTATCGCCATAGTCTCTTTGCTCGGTAATCTCGCGACCCAGGAAAACATATTCGGGCTTTTGTCCTAAAGTTCGTGGTCCTAGTTTATCGCTCATCCCGTATTCAGTAACCATTTTGCGGGCTAATTTAGTTGCTTGTTCCAGGTCATTTTGTGCTCCTGTGCTTATCTCACCGAGGGCGATTTCTTCAGCAGTTCGCCCACCTAAGCTAACTGCTAACCTATCTTCGAGTTGAGGTTTAGTCCAGAGATGGTGCTCCTCAGTGGGCAGGAAGCGTGTCCAGCCTCCCATCATCCCTCGAGCGATGATAGAGACTTTGTGCACCGGGTCAGCATTGGGCAACATCTTGGCTACCAACGCATGTCCGCTTTCGTGATATGCAATGGTTTTCTTTTCATTTTGGGTAATTACGCGGGTTTTTCTTTCCGGACCGGCGATAACCCTATCGCTGGCATCCTCAAGCTCCTTCATGCTGATATCTTTGCGGTTGTGTCTGGCTGCTAGAAGAGCAGCTTCATTGAGCAGATTAGCTAAGTCAGCACCGCTAAAGCCGGGCGTTTGCCTGGCTATTACTTCAAGGTCAATCCCCGGTGCCAATGGCTTACCTTTGGCATGCACTTCCAAGATAGCTTTACGTCCTTTGATATCCGGGGTATCAATAACAATATGACGGTCAAAACGTCCCGGGCGTAACAAAGCAGGGTCGAGGATGTCAGGACGGTTGGTGGCAGCTATGACGACAACATTGGTATTAGTATCAAAGCCATCCATCTCGGCGAGAATTTGATTTAAGGTCTGTTCTCTTTCATCGTGACCGCCGCCTAATCCAGCGCCGCGGTGTCGCCCAACGGCGTCAATCTCATCCACAAAAATGAGGCTTGGCGTAGTGCGTTTTGCTTGTTCAAATAGGTCTCTAACTCTGGCAGCACCGACACCTACGAACATTTCCACAAACTCACTGCCACTGATGGAATAGAAAGGCGCTTTTGCTTCCCCGGCTATGGCTTTGGCTAACAAGGTCTTACCGGTTCCTGGCGGACCTACCAGGAGAACGCCCTTGGGTACACGAGCACCTAAGGCGCGGAATTTCTCAGGCGACTTGAGAAACTCCACTACTTCCTGAACTTCCTCTTTTGCCTCCTCAATTCCGGCGACATCGGCAAAGGTCACTCTGGGATTGGCGGGGGAATTTAATCGAGCACGGCTCTTACTGAAGTTGAATGCCTGCATGCTTGCTCCTCGGGCTGAGCGGAAAAAGAAATAGAACAATACTCCTATTAACGCCATAGGCAATATCACCTGTAATGCTATCACCCCCCAGTTGGTGCTACTGGGCTTAACATCGATGGGAACCTCTACTCCGGCTCCTTTGAGATAATTAGACAGCTCAAGGGTACTGCCCTGGAAGGCAGTTGTGTATGCTTGCTTGTCATCTTTGATACCAATGAGGGTGTCTCCATCCTGCCTGATGGTATCAATTTGTCCTTCCTGGGCGTAGCTTATAAACACAGGTAGCTCTACCTCTTCGGGACCTTGTTGCACCCTCGGTACAACGACAAACATAAGGCTAATTACTACCACTAGAAGCAGTATGTAAAAGAAACCACTTTGCCACCATTTAGCTTTCATAATATTATGTTTATTATATCAACTATGGCATAAATGTAAAAATTAGCCCTTTTATATCATTGCGAGCAGAAGTTGAGTTAACCAAGAGAGTTATAGGTTTCTTGGAGCAATAGGGCATCTTCTTCCAGGTTAGGGCTCTCACTGATAACCAATCCTTTAACATTAAAATCTTTCAAAGCTTTAGCCAAGCTAACATAATCAAAATCCGATTCCTTCAAATTCAGATGTTTGATTTCGCCTTTCTCTCCGTAGGCTATTCCTGAAACATGTATATGCATATTATCCAGAGCTACCCTTCCTAATTTATTCTCTGTTTGTTCTAGTATGCTGGCAAATTCACCATATGAATTGAATCTTCTGGTGCGAGCATGCCAGTGAGAAAAATCAATACATGGGGCAACCCCTTCGGTCTCACTACTTAGCCGTAATATCTCCGGTAAAGTCCCGAATTGAGTATTTTTCCCGGTAACTTCAGGTCTAACCCAAACTTTGTTTTGTTCAAGTTTTAGCTTGTTCAGCACTTCTTGCAGGTTTTGCTTTACCACGGAATACACTTTATCTGGCGGGTCATTCATGTAGAAGGCAGCGTGAAAGACTACGGTTCTTGCTTCGCATAAAGAGGCAATTCGAACGGCGTGTAGTAATCTTTCCTGGCTAGCGGTTATTTTTTCGGCTTCCTTGGCATTCAGGTTTATAAAGTAAGGTCCGTGGGCGCTAAGTGCTATTCCTTTCTCTTTGGCTGACTTTCCTATGCTACGAGCAACAGACTCTCCCATTTTTACCCCTCTTACGAACTCCAGCTCCATGCAACCAAGCCCAAGATCAGCCACACACCGAATACCACCCTCAGTAGAGCGGTCTTTAGCACTATGGGGAACCCCAGCAGGGCCAAAACGCAATTCCATAATACTTGAGTATAGTATAAACAGAGAGGAGAACCTCGTCAAAGATATTTTCCACCTTGTGGCATAAAACTATTGATTTTAGTTTGGATAAAGGCGTAAAATTAGCCAATTTATGTAGAGTCGTTATAGGATTTAGGGCGTTAATGCGTGTTTTATTGATAAATCCTCCTTACCCAGAAGCTGAAGGGCTTCATGTTGCCTTGAGCATACCTTCCATAGCGGCAGTGTTGGAGCAAGAAGGGGTAGAAGTACAGGTTTTAGATTTTCTGGTCACCAAGTACTCTCCCCAAAACCTTGAGAGAAAGCTAAGAAAATTTAAGCCTGATATCGTGGGAATAACGTCGGTTACACTGAATTATCCTGCAGCTCGTCGGATTGCCCAGACTTGTAAGGAAATATCTCCAAACCTTATTATTGTTGTGGGGGGTCCCCATGTCACCTTTAGTGCGGAGGAGACGCTACTGGAATCGCCATCTATAGATATCGTGGTGATAAGGGAGGGGGATGAAACGGTGGTGAAGTTGGTGGAAACCATTGCAAAGGATGGAGATTTAAGCCAGGTTAAGGGGATAGCTTTCAGAAAAGATTCGGAAATAGTGGTGACTCCTGGACGTCCATTAATCCAGAACTTGGATGAGCTTCCGTTTCCAACAAGGCATTTGCTTCCAGTGTCTAGATATCAAGCGTTGCAGGCGGCTTGTGGCTTGTCGACGAGCAGAGGCTGCCCTTTTGGCTGCTCTTTTTGTGTGGGACACCGAATGGTTGGTAAAAAGCTAAGATACCGTACCCCAAAGTTGGTAGTAGATGAAATAGAAAGCCTTACAAAGTTGGGGTTTGAGTTGTTTTCCTTCGAAGATGACTTCTTCACCGTTAACCATAAACATTGCACTGACATCTGTGACGAAATCATTGCTCGGAAGCTAGATATTATATGGGGAGCTTATGCACGGGTGGACTCAGTAGATAAACTTTTACTGGAGAGGATGAAACAAGCTGGATGCTTTGGTCTGTGTTTTGGGGTGGAGAGTGGCAATCAGAAGATTTTGGATCTAGCTCATAAAAAAATTACCCCAGCGAAAATAAGGGAGGCTATTACGCTATGCCAAGATTCAGGGTATGATTTCATTGCTTCTTTTATTGCTGGGCTTCCCGGTGAAACTGAAGATACTTTGAGGCAGAGTGTAGAATTTGCCAAAAGCCTTGGGAATGGTAGCTGGGGGTTCCATATTTTATCTCCCTTCTTTGGAACAGAGGTCAGACAGAGGGCTGTAGAACTTGGGCTTAGAATATTAACTGATGATTGGGAACGCTATGATTGTAATCAAGCTGTATGCCAAACTGAAGGGATAAATGCGGAGACATTAAACAAGGTAGTCAATGAACTCACTCAAAAGTATTACGAGCGGTGTATCATGGGCTTGCTGCTCGGTGACCTCTCCGGCAGAGAAATTCAAAAATTGCGGAATGAGATATCGCAAAATTTCGTATGGCAATTATTGCAACAGGAAGTAATTGAGGAACGGGGAAAGATAAGGATAGATGGTAGTCCTTTAGAAGTGGAGAGATATGTTGCTGAATTACAAAAGCGAGTATGGAATACCCTTGACTTTCCCCTTGAGTTTGTTAAAACGGAGATTGAGAGGCTGATAGACAAGAACTATTTGACTTACCATTTAGACGACGATCACATTATATGGAAGTGGAATGAATGAGGTTGTTTGTTTATGGTGCCGTCAGCATTATTTGGATTTGGTTATGAACTCGTAAAGTTCCGCCTGTCTCTAGAATAACTGAACCCAAATCAACCTCGGTTATATCCTGTAATTTAATAGGGCATGTTTGATTTCCCTCAGTCGAGGGTCGATGTAGATAAATTTTCCCTTTAAAGAAGTAATTTCGAAGGCGGAATGCCCAAAGTATCTCAGTGCCATTATTTTTTCCGTTAAAAGCAAGGGATTTTGAATTGTAACTCACCTTTTGTAGAATAAGTAATTATGGGGCTCAATTTGCGGATATTTGCTGGTTAAGCGAGATGGAAAGAAGCTTAGTGCTCATTAAACCTGATGCTATGGAAAGGGGATTAGCCGGGGAAATTATCTCCCGGCTTGAAAGTAAGGGACTCAAAATTGTAGCGATGAAAATGCTTCGTATGGATAAAGCATTGGCTCAGCGGCACTATGCTGTTCACAAAGATAAGCCTTTTTTTAATGAGTTGGTTGATTTTGTTACCTCTGGTCCGATCATTGCTATGGTTTTACAGGGAGATAACGCGGTAAAGGTGATAAGGCAAACAATGGGTGAAACTGACCCAGCAAAAGCTCCGCCAGGCACTATTAGAGGTGACCTTGGAGGGGATGTTAGCCATAACTTAATACATGGCTCAGATTCGCTGGAGAGTGCTGAAAGTGAAGTCGCCCTCTTTTTCTCAGCCAAAGAAATTTTTGACCCAGATTATTGAATTCTGATTACCGGGATTGCTTTATCCCAAACCCTTTCTAGTTGATAGTAATCTCGCTCTATTGCTGTGAATATATTAACAATTACTGAACCGAAGTCAGTAAGCATCCAACCCGAATCAGGGGTGCCTTCTTTGTGGTGAGGGACAATCCCCTTGTTTTTCATCGTTTCGTTAATGCCTTGCCATATAGCTTCAATATGGCGGTCAGAATCTCCACTACAAATAACAAAATAGTCCGTAAATGAACAAATCTTCCTTACATCCAGCGTGACAATATTTGTTGCTTGCTTCTCCGATGCAACTTCAGTAGCTAATTGTGCTATTCCTTCAGCTTTCAGGAAGATGCCACCTCCTTGCTTTTGGTTATAATTATAGCTTTTTATTTGGAAATAGAAAAGGGGGCAGCGAGCGCTACCCCCCTTTCTAAATGAGGCGGGAGGTTTACTGGTGGGAAATGTTTGCTGTTTTGGAAATGGTGCTTATAGAGGATACGGGGAATCGTTGAGTGCGACGCAGGAAGGAAGGGACATCAAGAAGGGTTTCAGCGCCACCTTTTATCAAGCGGCGAAGTTCCTCAGCAGGAATTCCTTCCTTACCGTATTGGGTAACAAAGCCAGTGGCAATGATAGTAATCTGAAGCTCACTATCCATCTTGGGGTCAAATACCACACCAAAGATTATGTTAGCTTCAGGGTCAACCGCCTGAGCAATTGCTTGGGCAGCCTCATTGCATTCGAATAGGGTGAGGCTTGAGCCACCGGTGACGTTAAACAGCACTCCCTTAGCACCGGCTATAGATATATCAAGCAGGGGACTAGCCAGAGCGTTTTTGGCGGCCTCGGCGGCACGATTTTGTCCGCTGGCTCTGCCCACAGACATCCAGGCGGGACCGGCATCCTTCATCACCGACCTGATATCGGCAAAGTCAAGGTTGATTAAACCGGGAACAGTGACCACTTCGGAAATAGCTTTAACCCCCAGGAAAAGAGCATTATCAGCCAGTCTGAAAGCATTATCCACAGGTGTTTTGGCATCGCAGAGCTGGAGCAGCCGGTCATTAGGGACGATAATGAGCGTATCGACCTTGCCTGATAAGGCAAGCAATCCTTCTTCAGCTACTTGGGCGCGATGTATCCCTTCGAAGCTGAAGGGTTTGGTTACCACACCGATAGTCAGAGCGCCAGACTTTTTGGCGATTTCAGCTGTTATAGGGATGCCGCCAGTACCAGTGCCACCACCCATACCAGCGGTAACAAATACCATGTCGGCGCCCTCAAGGACCGTTTCTATATCTGCGCGGTTTTCCTCCGCTGATTTGGCTCCAACTTTGTGGTCACCACCGGCACCTAAACCTCGGGTCAATTTCTCCCCTAGTTGGATTCTGACGGGCGCTTCAGTTAGAGACAATGCCTGCCCATCAGTGTTCATGGCGATAAACTCGACCCCCTTTATTGCTTCACGCACCATGCGGGTGATAGCGTTGCAACCACCACCACCAACACCGACACATTTAATCTTTGCTGCATTTGGTGTATAAATTTGTTTTGCCATTTTCTACCTCCTTTTTTAAATTAGGTTCAGAATAACCTTCTGAACAAGTTAGCTGTAGTGCCCCACATGCCACGTCTTTTCACCGGGATCTCGGATCCCTTTTTGCCTTCTACCTGCCACAGGATTAGTCCCAGGGTAGTGGCATAAGCCGGGTCGTTAAGAATATCTAGGATGCCATAAATACCAGTGGATAACGGCTGGCCTATTCGCACTGGCATTCGCAACACCGCTTCTGCTAGTTGGGCAAGTCCGGGGAGGTTGGATGTGCCACCGGTAAGGACGAAACCGGAGGGTGCCAAAGAGCGGTAATCAGTGATAGGCATTTCGGCAATTATTAGCTGCAGTAATTCTTCCATTCTGGAGCGAATAATCTGACACAGCCGGCGATGAGAGACACCATGACCACCTTCAATGCCTACCTGTGCTGCCTCATCAATTTCTAGTTCTGGTGTTACATTGCCATACTTCTTCTTCATACTCTCGGCTATCTCAAAAGGCAGACCTAAACCGATTGAGAGATCACTGGTCACCTGGTAACCGGCAACCGGGATAACTCCAGTATGGTAGATGCTGCCGCTCTTGAACACAGCGATATCTGTGGTACCACCACCGATATCAGCCATAATCACACCGGTATCTTTTTCCTCTGGGATTAATACTGCTTCGGCAGTGGCCAGAGGCTCCAGGACTAGGTCTTCAACATCAATACCAATACTGCGGATGCACTTGACCAGATTCTGTATTGAGGTTATTGAAGCAGTGATGATGTGGGTTTCCACATCTAATCTGGTTGCGTGCATGCCCACGGGCTGTTTTACCATCTCCTGTCCATCCAGGGCATAGGAGCGTGGAATAGCATGCAACACTTGTTTACCTTCGGGGACAGGAATACTACGAGCTGATGATAACACTCGCTTGAGATCCTGGGGACGCACCAGGCGGTCATCCCTTGGAATAGCTACAACCCCCCGGTTATTCACGCTAGTTATGTGCCTGCCGGTTACTCCGACATAGACGGAATCTACGCGTATACCGCTGATTCTCTGAGCTTCTCTCACTGAGGCGACAATAGATTGCTCGGCTTGGTCCATGTTAACTACGATGCCTTTATGCAGGCCGGTGCTGGGAGCAACTCCGACACCTAAAATCTCAATGTTGTCTTTTGCTTTGACGTTAGCCACAATGGTGGCTATCTTAGTTGTACCTACGTCAATAGCAGTAACAATTCTCTTTGCCATTTTCACCTTCTTTCTAATTCATTGTTAGCTGCGGAGTATTCTTCTAATAAGACTCACGAAGCCACCCAAGATTCCAGCCCTTTTTACTCGGAAAACAGCTCCCTCTTTCCCATTAAGCGGCCACAGGATTAGTCCAAGAGTGGTGGCGTAGGCCGGATCATGTAAAATATCAGAGATGCCATAGATTCCCGAAATCAAAGGGTGTCCTTTGCGCACAGGCATTCGCAGCAGTGAATGTCCTAGTTCCTCAAGCCCGGTTAAGTTAGCAGTTCCACCGGTAAGCACAAGTCCATAAGGTGCTAGCGAGTGATAATCAGTAGTAGGCATTTCCAGAAGGATGAGTTGAAGTAATTCTTTCATACGGGAATGGATGATATTGCATAGGTCGCGGTAAGAGGCACTATGACCATTTTCGATACCTACCTGATCTTCTTGGTCGATCTCCAGGCCTGGAGTGACATTACCATATCTCTTCTTCATTTTTTCGGCTATGCTGAAAGGCAAGCCTAATCCAATTGATATGTCACTGGTTACTTGGTAGCCAGCTACTGGAATAATAGCAGTGTGATAAATCTTGCCACTCTTAAATACCGCAATGTCTGTTGTGCCGCCACCAATGTCAGCCATTATAACGCCACCTTCTCTTTCCTCTGGTGTTAACACGGCTTCACTGCTAGCCAGTGGCTCTAGGATTAGGTCTTCAACCTCGATACCGGCGCTGCGGACACATTTAACCAAGTTTTGCACTGCAGTTGCTGAGGCAGTGATGATATGTGTTTCCACATCAAGCCTGGTGCCGTGCATGCCTACAGGGTGTGTTATTCCCTCTTGCCTATCTAGGGCATAATAGCGGGGGATAGCATGGAGCAGTTTCTTTCCTTCAGGGACGGAAATGCTGCGAGCCGCCGATAACGCACGTTTGAGGTCTTCAGGACGCACTAGTCGGTCAGAGCGTGGAATGGATACCACCCCCTGATTGTTCAGACAGCTTATGTGTCTACCGGTAACACCGATATAGGCAGAATCCATGCGTATGCCGCTAATTCTTTCAACTTCTCTTACTGAAGCAGCAATGGATTCCCTGGCTTCATCCATGTTGACTACTATGCCTTTGTGTAAACCGTGGGAAGGGACGACTCCCACTCCTAGGATTTCGATGTCGTTTTCTGCTTTAACGCTAGCCATGATGGTGGCTATTTTACTCGTGCCGACATCAATAGCTGAAATAATCTTCCTTCTTGCCATTTTCACCTCCTTTGTTTTCTTGAGATTCTTCCTGTATCAGCTGAGCCGCTCGGCTATCCTTAATTTAGCGCTGCGACTGCGTGGGTTGGATTTTGTCTCCAACGAAGTAGGTCTAGTGACCTTCCTTGATATGAGCTTTAAGGTAGGCATCTCACTGCTGGATTCCTGACGCATGAATTGTTTGACTATGCGGTCTTCCAAGGAATGATAGCTAATGACTGCTAACCTGCCGGCGGGGCGAAGGAGGTTGATGGTCTGCCCAAGGGCTGTCTCCAGGTTCTCTAATTCACCGTTGACAGCGATGCGAAGTGCCATAAAAGTCCGGGTAGCAGGATGAATTCTGGCATGCTTGCTACCCCAGACTTGCTTTACTACCCGAGCGAGTTTCAAGGTAGTGTGAATGGGGCGGTTCTGGACAATGTAGTGGGCTATTTTTCGACTATGGTGTTCTTCACCATATTCTCGAAGAATCCGCCCTAATTCTGGTTCAGAGAGGGTGTTAACCAAATCATCTGCGGTTACCCCTTGGTTAGTGTTGAAGCGCATGTCCAGAGGCGCCTCGCGTTGAAAACTAAAGCCACGTTGTGCGGTATCCAGTTGCCAGGAAGAAATACCAAGGTCAAACAGAATACCATCAACGGGATGAAAGTCATATTCTTGGCAAATATTCGAGACATTAGTGAAGTTATCGTTAACCAGGATGAGCGCCTCAATGTAATGTGCCAGTTTGGCATTGGTTAGCTGAATAGCCTCGGGGTCAGCATCAATGCCGAGGAGTTTCCCATCAGGTAAAATCCTCTCCAGGATTGCTGAGGCATGTCCTCCCAACCCCACGGTGCAATCGATGAAATGTCCCCCGGGCTGAGGTTTAAGTCCGGCTATTATTTGGTTAACCAGGACAGGGATATGAGTAGGCAAAGGAATATCCAAGGTTATCACTTACTCTCCTTCATGTTCCAAAGTGTATCTAGTTGTCCCCATTCCTTCATTTGCTCTTCCCAAAGTTCTGGATTCCAGATTTCCACATATTTCACAGCACCGATAACGACAGCGCTATCGGTGATTTCAGTGTAGTTGCGTAGCTCTACGGGGAGTGCTATTCTTCCTTGCCCATCGAAGCCAAGGTCGAAGATACTGGCGCCGAAAAGGCGGCTTAATTTTCTTTGTATGTCTGGGGACCTTACTGCTTTTTCCAGTTCATCTGCTTGTTTTATCCATTCCCCTAAAGGGTAAATGACGATGCATTTGTCTACCCCCTTGGCCAGCTTGCCACCCTTTAAATCCTTTAGTTGCTCCCTGAACTTTCTGGGCAGGGGCATCCTTCCCTTTTCGTCAACCTTATACCGATATGTACCATAGAAGAGACTTTCTTTCATGTTAATTTTAATTTAGCAGGTAATACCAAACAGTACCGGCATCGCTTATTTGCTTTTCGAGAATTCCATCCTTTACTAAGTCTTGTATCTCCTTATCTAGCTCGAGTTTATTTCGGCAATGGCCATTTAAAATACATTCGATGGTGAACTTCATTTTGGGATGCTTGGTGCAGAAAAGTCGGACTCTCTGTTCTATAGAAATATAATTAGGTGGTTCCACAGGGTTGGATAGCTTTACTTCAACTACATCTACATCCATAATGGCCTCCTCCTAGCCTATTCCACACAATCTCCCACATTTTCCCACAATCATTATACATTTTTCCCCCATTACTTTGTCAATACCTTTTTCATCTTTTTCGCTAATTTTTTGATTTTTGCATGCAAGTTGTTGAAGTTGTTCTGGGAAAACACGACTCTTGAAAATAAAGAAATGGTTCTGTTGACTGGATGTGTGATAAGATAAAATAGCGGAAATGAGAATTGATATATTATGCCTTTTCCCGGAGATGTTTGTATCGCCGTTTGATTGTAGTATTATTAAGCGGGCTAGAGAGTGTGGATTGGTGGAAGTTGTAGTTCACAATATTCGGGACTACACACATGACAAACATCGCACCGTGGATGATTATGCCTATGGGGGTGGTCCGGGAATGGTGCTCAAAGCCGGGCCAATTTTTGAAGCAGTGGAATCAATAAAAAAACAGGTTGATTACAGTGGTTTGCCAATTATTTTACTTACGCCCCAAGGTAGGCTTTTCACACAACAGGTTGCTAGGGAGTTAGCCTTACATCAGAATATAATGCTAGTTTGTGGTCATTATGAAGGTGTGGATGAAAGGGTGCAGGAATATCTGATTACCGATGAAATTAGCATTGGTGATTATGTACTCAGTGGCGGGGAATTAGCTGCTATGGTTGTTGTTGATGCTGTAGTTAGATTAATACCAGGAGTACTGGGATCACCGCTATCGTTTCTCAGTGACTCTCATAGCAACGGACTTCTGGAATACCCTCAATATACGAGGCCCGAAGTATATCGAAGTTGGTCGGTGCCTGCGGTTTTGCTTTCTGGAAACCATGGAGAGATTGCTCGATGGCGACGGCAGCAGGCTATCTTGCGAACTCTAAAGCGCCGTCCTGATCTTGCTAAACAAGCAAATTTATCTACTGAGGAGTAAAAATGGATGTCAAATCGCTAGTTAAACCGGAAATAAACTCAAATATCCCTGAACTCTCTCCAGGTGATACGGTGAAGGTTAGATCAAGGGTGATAGACGCTGGCAAGGAGCGAGTTCAACAATTTCAGGGAGTAATAATCAAGCTGAGGAAAGGTGTTGATGGCGGCAATTTTACGGTGAGGCGAGTAAGTTATGGGGTTGGAGTAGAATGTACTTTCCCCTTGCAATCTCCGCTTATACAAAGTGTGGAGGTGCTCAAGCATGGTAAGGTGCGCCGCGCCAAGCTTTATTACATACGGGAACTTAGTGCTAAACAGGCCCGATTGGCAGAGAGACAAGAGAAAATTCAAGCACCTTAAATGAGCTATGCCCATGTAGCAGTTAACTGTCCAAGCTACTCTCCTTTTTGTTATGCCATTCCGGCTCATTTAAAAGTGGATGTGGGTCAGGCAATCTGGGTTCCTTTTGGTCCTCGAATTGTTCAAGGCGTTGTTGTGAGGTTGAGTGAGGCTCCTTCTGTTGATGTGGTTAAGGAGATAGTTGATGTTATTACTGGTTACCCTTTACTTTCTCCCACTCAAATTCAGCTTGCCCGATGGATAAGCAAGCATTATCTTTCCCCTTTATTTGATGCCATAGCTCTAATGCTGCCACCAGGCTTTGAACGCAAACTCGCCACTTACCTCTGTCTATCAGGTGATCACGGTAGTTTACCATCGCTTACTCCAGACCAAGCTTATGTCTTTCACTTTGTGGAAGAGAAGGGAAGGGTAAGCCTCAAGGAATTGGAGCGAGAATTTGGGGTAAGTAAAGCCAGGCGAGTCACTGACGGGCTTGTTAATCTTGGTCTGGTAGTCAGGTTTTCAGAATTGCAAAAGGCGAGGGTAAAACCAAAGGTAATTCCTTATATTAAGCTCATTGCCAGTAAGGACAATATTGCGGCTGAAATAGCTCGGCTAAAAGAAAACAGAGCCTATAAGCAGGTTGCATTGTTACAATTTCTGGCCGAGCATCCCGAGCCACTTCCCATCAGCGAAGTAAGGAAGCGAGTTGTTTGCTCGCTTGAAGCGGTCAGGGTTCTGGAATCCCGGCACTTGTTTTCTGTGGAATTGGTTAGTGTTAGGCGTGACCCATTGTCGCGTTTCGATATCAAGCCAATGTCACCGCCACTTCTTACCTCATCCCAGGAAGCTGTCTGGAGTGTAATAAGATATAACCGGAGCGAATCACCTGTTTTTCTCCTTTTCGGAGTTACCGGGAGTGGAAAGACAGAGATTTACCTGCGGGCTCTGGCTAAAGTCGTTGCTGAAGGCAAGCGTGGTATTTGCCTTATTCCTGAGATTGCCCTTACCGCACAGACGGTAGAACGCTTTGCTAGCCGTTTCCCAGGTCGGGTAGCGGTGTTGCATAGTGCCCTTTCTTTAGGCGAGCAATTTGATGAATGGCAGCGAATAAGGGCGGGAGAATGCGATGTGGTTATTGGTCCTCGAAGCGCTCTATTTGCTCCTCAACTTAACCTTGGCCTTATCATTATTGATGAAGAGCACGAATGGACATACAAGCAGGAAGATAAATCTCCTCGCTATCATGCCCGAGATGTAGCTATTAAATTGGCAGAATTGAGCGGTGCTACCGTTATCTTAGGCAGTGCCACCCCCGACGTTGATAGCTTTCACAGAGCACAGTTGGGACAATATCAACTAGTGGAACTGAAGGAAAGAATTACTCCTCATGGTTATTCACCACTTCCTGAAGTAAACATAGTGGACTTAAAGGAAGAACTTAAAGCAGGAAATAGCAGCATGTTTAGCCGTTCTTTGCTAAGTGTAATGAAGGAAGCTTTGGTTCAAGGAGAACAAATAATCCTTTTCCTTAACCGGCGTGGCACAGCTACTTTTGTCCGGTGCCGTCGTTGTGGGTTTGTTTTTCGCTGTCCACGTTGTTCAATAGCGCTTACCTATCATTCGACGGAGAGAAAGTTAGTCTGCCATCGTTGTCACTATGCTTTGCCAGTTCCCCGAAATTGTCCAAATTGTTTAGAGTCTTGCCTCAGGTTTCTGGGCATCGGCACGCAGAGGGTGGAAGATGAAGTGAAGCGATTCTTCCCGCAGGCAACAGTGCTTCGTTGGGATAGGGATGTAATAACGAAGAAATATGCGCATGAGGAACTATTAAGGACTTTTCGTGAGCGTAAGGCTGATATACTCATTGGCACACAGATGGTAGCCAAAGGGCTAGATTTGCCCTGGGTAACTCTGGCGGGAATAATCAACGCTGATACTGGGCTTAACTTTCCTGATTTTCGTGCTGGTGAACGTACCTTCCAGCTTCTTTGTCAGGTAGCTGGTAGGGCGGGACGTGGAGTTAAGGCGGGAAGGGTTATCGTTCAAACATATTCTCCAGAGAACTATGCTGTTCAAGCTGCAGCCAAACACGATTATGTGGGTTTCTATAATCAAGAAATAAATTACCGGCAGCAATATAGCTATCCTCCTTTCAGTCGGTTCATTCGCCTTGTTTATACTTATACCAATGATAAATTGTGTCAGAAAGAGGCGGAGAGGGTGAGTAGTTTACTCTTGGGGGAAAAAGGGGAGAAAATGCCTGATTGGAGCTTAATTGGTCCCATCCCTGCCTTTGCTTCCAGGGTTAGGGGGAGATATCGCTGGCAGATTATCATTCGTGGTTCTAATCCTGCTAAAGCTTTATTGAATATAGCCTTACCCCAAGGCTGGACTGTGGATGTTGACCCTGTGGGGATGGTCTAGCTTTACGGAGTAGGAAAAGCTAGGTTATAATTCAGGCATGGCAGTTTTAGAGATACGCACTTTGCCTGACCCGGTGTTGCGGCGAAAGGCGAAGAGGGTAACTACTATCGATGGCTCAATTCAGAAGTTAATCGATGACATGATTGATACTCTGCGGGCTGTCCATGGTGCAGGGTTAGCTGCTCCTCAAATAGGGGTGTCGTTGCGCATAGCGGTCATCGGAATCTCTGAAAAGGAAGTCATTACTTTGATTAATCCTGAGATAGTAAGGAGGGAGGGTGTGCGGGTGGTTGAAGAAGGTTGTTTGAGCTATCCTGGTTATTATGGGGAGATTAAGCGCTCGGAAGTGGTCAAGGTGAAGGCGCAAAATAGGCAAGGCAAGCAGTTTCGGCTTAAAGGTGAAGAGCTTCTGGCACAGGCCTTAGAGCATGAGACAGACCATCTCAATGGCATTCTATATATTGACCATGTAGAAAGCCCCGACAAACTATGGGAAGCAATTTCGCAAGATAGAGAGCCTTAGAAATATCGAACCTGTAGCCTAATGCAATTGAATCCCTTTCCTGCCATTGCTCCTGACTATACCTTACAATTTACGCGGGACTCATTTATAATACTCTACTAGTCTTGGCAAGCTAGTAATCCAGGATGTAATATCGTTGTTTTAGGATTTTGTTGATGTCGTTTTATCTAGATTTTAACCACAGGAGGGAGAAGTGCAATACGAGTTAACTGAAGAGCAAAAAATGCTGAAGGCTGCGGTTAGGAAGTTAGCTGAGGAGCAAATCGCGCCAGGGGTGCATGAGAGGGATGAGAAGGAGGAATTTAGCTGGGAGATGGTGAGGCTTTTGCGGGATGGTGGCTACTTGGGCATAGACTTTCCCGCAGAGTATGGGGGAGGTGATGCTGGGATGCTGGCTGAAACTATTGTGATAGAAGAACTCTCTCGAGTGGATGCCTCAGTTGGACTTCTTGTCGCCGACCAGGCACTTGGCGCATTGCCCATAATGTTGGCTGGTAACAAAGAAGTAAAGGATAGATTTCTTCCTAAGCTGAGCACCGGTGAGCATTTAGCTGCCTTTGCGCTTACTGAGACATCAGGTGGTTCTGATGTGGCTGACTTTAATTGTCGGGCTGATAAAAAAGGGAATGGATATGTTCTCAACGGCAATAAGATATTTATTACCAATGGCAGTGTCGCTGATGTAGTTACTGTTTATGTAATAACCGACCCTGAGAAAGGTGCTTCTAAAGGCGCCAGCGTATTAGCGGTTGCCAGGGGAACTGCCGGGTTCTCTGTGGGTAAACATGAAATGAAGATGGGTATCAGGAGTTCTGATACTGTGGAGCTTGTATTTGATGATTGTCATGTGCCTGTTGAAAATCTTGTCGGGGAAGAGGGGAGGGGATTTGCCATTTCTATGAAGACCCTGGATTTTGCCAGACCAGCAATAGCAGCCCAGGCTTTAGGCATAGCTCAGGGTGCCTTAGATTATTGTATAAATTATGCTAAGGAGAGAATTGTATTTGGCATGCCTATTATCCAGCATGAAGGGGTAGGATTTAAGCTGGCAGACATGTGCATATTTACTGAAGCGGCAAGGCAGCTTTTGTATAAGACTTGTTCCATCTTGCAAGAATGCCCCAAAAATATGACCAGGCTGGCACCCGAGCAAATCAGATATTCATCAATGTGCAAGACCTTCGCCAGTGATGTGGCGATGAAGGTGACTACCGAGGCGGTACAGATTGTCGGTGGCTTTGGATATTGCCGTGATTATCCTCTGGAGCAACGTATGAGGGATGCCAAGATAACTCAAATATACGAAGGCACAAATGAGATACAAAGGCTAGTAATTTCGAGAGCACTCTGATAAGATAAACAGCAAAATATCGATATTAGCGACCAGGGGAAAAATAAATTAAAAAGGGGATACAAAGGCTAGTAATTTCGAGAACACTATGATAAGATAAACAGCAAAATAGCGATATTAGCGACCCGGTGGAAAATAAATTAAAAAGGGAGGTTTACAATGCCAGCTTACAAATATCCGTTACTTATTAAACAATTATTACTCGCGCCATCAGTTCGGGCACCAAATGCACCAAATAAGGAAATAGTCTATCGAGACTTAGTCAGGTTTGGTTACCGAACGCTATTCGAGCGTATCAATCGATTAGGCAGTAGCTTAGACAAGCTAGGGGTTAAACAAGGCGATACCGTTGCTGTTGTTGATTACGATAGCCACCGCTATCTGGAAAGCTATTTCGCCATTCCAATGTTGGGAGCGGTGCTGCACACAGTCAACTGGAGGCTTCCTCCTGAGCAAATGCTTTACACTATGAACCATGCAGAGGATAAAGTCGTCCTTGTCAATTCTGATTTCCTGCCAGTGCTAGAAAGTTTTGGCGATAAATTAACTACGGTAGAAAAGTTTATTTTATTGACCGATGATAACAAAAAGCCTGCTACCAAGTTGAACATAGAGGCTGAATATGAAGAAATGCTGAGAGCTGGTTCGTCGAGCTATGATTTTCCTGACTTCGATGAGGATACACGCGCGACGTTATTTTACACCACTGGCACTACAGGAGATCCCAAGGGTGTTTATTTCACCCATCGCCAGATTGTTCTCCACACCCTTGGTATTGCGTTATTAGGGTCTGGACAGAATTATCCTAGATTCGTAACACCCGATGAAGTCTATATGCCGCTTACTCCGATGTTCCATGTCCATGCCTGGGGAACGCCATATTTGTCTACGATGTCGGGTATGAAACAGGTTTACCCCGGGAAATATGACATCATGCTGTTAATTAAGCTAATTAAGAAAGAAGGGGTAACATATACTCACTGTGTTCCTACTATCTTGGGTATGCTGCTGCTTGGTGTTGAGATGGAGGGGGTTGATTTGTCTGGGTTGAAGATGATCATCGGCGGAGCTGCTTTGCCCGGGGGACTGGCTAATGATGCACTAAGGGCGGGGATCAAATTCTACTGTGCTTATGGTTTGTCGGAAACTTGCCCTGCGCTTACGGTAACTGACTTAAAAGGTGATATGTTGGATTGGGACACAGACCGGAAAGTTAATGTCTTGAAACGGGCAGGACTTCCTGTGCCACTGGTGCAGATGGAAATTATGGATGAATCGGGCAGGAAACTTCCTCATGATGGTAAATCAATAGGGGAGGTTGTTACTAGGGCACCCTGGCTTACTGAGGGCTATTTTAAGAAGCCAAAGGAGTCAGAACAGTTGTGGCGATATGGCTGGCTACACACAGGTGATGTTGGCTATATTGATGAGGGAGGCTATCTGTACTTAACAGACAGGGTTAAAGATGTCATTAAAACTGGAGGAGAGTGGATATCTTCATTGAAGTTAGAGGACCTTATCAGTGAACATAAAGCAGTTGCGGAGGCGGGGGTTATAGGTATGCCAGACGAGAAATGGGGGGAAAGACCCATGGCTGTGATTATCCCCAAGCCAGAATATAAGGATAAAATTTCTCCAGAAGATATCAGGAAGTTCTTACAGAAGTTTGTCGATGATGGGACAATTTTAAAATGGGCTATCCCTGACCGAATCGAGTTTGTTGCTCAACTTCCTCACACGGCTGTGGGGAAAGTAGATAAGAAGGTGCTCAGAAAACAATATATCAGTAAATAGAGATGGGCTCTTTATCGGTAATTACTTTCTCGATTGCGGATAACTTCAGTCTTAAGTGCTTAGGGATGGTAAACATGGCTTGATGAGTAAGCCCATCATAGGATTTCAGTTGGCGGGATATTCTTGTTGAGATTTTGAGGTCAATCTCTTCAGGGGTTAATTTTTGGGGGTCAAGTTTCTGGGAGGCAGTGGCAAAGCCCCACAGGCTATTGAAGGAAGGTACGTGAGCTTGATAAGGGCGAACTATAGGGAAAACATTCGCCAGCGTATTAACGATATCCACGAAGTTTGCTATTTGTGTCCAGTTGGCGGATTCAGCTTGAACTGAGATAATCCCATCTGGTTGTAGCCTCTGTTTAACCAGCTCATAAAATTCTCGAGTATATAGCAGGCGAGCTGGTCCTTTTTCCAAAGGGTCAGGCAAGTCAATAATAATGACATCAAATTTAGCGTCGTTTTTTTCGAGGTATGCTCTGGCGTCAGCGAAATGTAGTTCTGCCCGCTGGTCATCAAAAGAATTTTGATGCCAAGAAGGTAAAAAGTGGCGACAAATATTTACTACTTCTTCATCAATATCTACCATGACGGCTTTCTTTACTGTGTTATGTGCTAGCACTTCCCTTAAGGTGGCACCCTCACCACCTCCAGCGATAAATACCTTCCCAGGATTAGGATGGGTGACCATAGCAGGGTGCACTAAAGCTTCATGGTAGATGAATTCATCCACTTCGCTTGATTGAATCTTGCCATCAAGCACGAGGCATTTGCCAAAGCTATCATTATCAATGATAGCTATAGATTGAAATTTGGTCTGCCCTGAATATATTAACTCCTTAATGCGATGTGATATGGTAATGTCGGGGTTGACATAATCATGGAACCATCTATGTTTATCGGGGTCAGAATCCTTCATTATTTTATGATGCTCCTAATTTTGCTTTCCTCTATCATGCCTCTTCGCAACTCGATTATGGAACAAATTTTGGCCTCTAAGCTTTGTACTATTAGCTCGGCTATTTCTTCAGGATTTACTGTGTTTCCACAGGTAAACACATCTACGGCGGCATAACCATACTCAGGCCAGGTATGGATAGAGATGTGTGATTCAGCGATATTAATTATGCCGCTCACTCCACGAGGGGAAAATTTATGGAAGGATTCACCAACTACGGTAGCACCACATCGAGTAGCAGCTTCATTAAGGCAATCCTTCAGAAAATCTACATCATTTAACACCTCCTCATTACAATTTTTTAACTCTAGTAGCAGATGTCTTCCCAGTGCATACAAATCACCTTCCCTCCTTCAAAAGATTTTTTTGAACTTGCGCCCAACTCCTTGAGCAACAGGCGAAGATTTTATATCGTATGTTAACCAGAGTCAATATCTACTGGAAGAGAGAACACCTATTATAAAAGGATTTTGGCTATCCTATTGATGCCGGATAGATCAGGAATTAACTTGATATTGGCATATGGGAAACAGCCTATTATCAATGAATTTACTGCCTTATCTTGCCCATAGCCTATTTCTAAAAGCAGACAGCCATCTGGATGAATCTTTCCTGGGACTTGAATTAATAGCTGGCGTATTATATCCAAACCATCTTTACCACCTGCTAAAGCTACGGTTGGTTCGAAGTCTATTATCTCCGGGGTTAGTGTTCTCATTTCATTATTTTTGACATAAGGTAAATTAGCTATGATTACATTTGTGGGTTCAGGCAGTGGTTCAAGCAGATTGCCCTGGAGAAGGATGACTTGATGGGTAACGTGGTGTCGCTGGCAATTTAAATGGGCTACATGGAGAGCTGAAGCAGCAATATCTATGGCGTAAATTCTTGCTTTAGGCAATGCTAGGGCAAGGCTGATAGCAATGACGCCACTGCCAGTGCCAATGTCAGCGATGATAAATTGATTTTGGGAAGTGTTGTGGTGATGAGCGAAATCAATTGCTTTTTCTACCAGTAGTTCGGTTTCCGGTCTGGGAATAAGGACGCGATGGTCAACATAAAAATCGTGACCATAAAAGTCGCAATTCCCCAGGATGTAGTCAATAGGTTCGTGGAGAAGCCGGCGATTAACCGAGCACTGTAGCTCTTTTATTTCTGTTGGGGTCAATACTCTTCCCGGCTCACTGTACAATTTTGTTTTTGATATCCCCAGCACATAGCAAAGCAAAAGCTCAGATTCAATATCAGCCTCGTCAGAGTTTGCCGCTGCCAGTGTTTGTCTGGTTAGAACCAAAGCTTCTCTCAAGGTCATGAGAGGACTGCTTCCAGTTGTTGAGCTTGCTCTGTGTTGGATAGTGCTTCAATGAGTTCATCAAGCTCACCGTTTAAGAGTTGAGTTAAGTTATGAAAAACGACGTTAATGCGGTGGTCGGTGACTCGGTCCTGAGGGAAATTATAAGTGCGAATCTTTTCTGCTCGGTCACCTCTGCCTACTTGTGTTCGCCGCTCCTTTTCGATTGTCTCTGATCGCTTACGTTGTTCTACGTCGAATAATCTTGCTCTAAGAACTGCCATAGCTTTCATCTTATTTTTCAACTGAGAACGTTCATCCTGGCAGGTAGCTGTTATCCCTGTAGGGATATGTGTGATGCGTACCGCGGTGGCTACTTTGTTTACATTTTGTCCCCCGGCACCGTGGCTATGGAAGATGTCTACTCTGAGGTCATCTAGCTTGATGTTTAGCTCGATTTCCTCTGCTTCGGGAAGGACAACTACCGTAGCTGTTGAGGTGTGAATCCGTCCCGAGGCTTCGGTAATAGGCACTCGTTGCACTCTATGTACCCCGCGCTCATACTTAAGCTTGCTAAAGGCACCTTTGCCTTTAACCTCGAATATCACTTCCTTAAAACCACCGATATCACTTTGATTACTATTCATGATATTTGTTTGCCATCCTTTCCTCTGAGCATAGTGACTATACATACGGAATAGGTCGGCAGCAAAAAGGCTTGCTTCCTCACCACCAGCGCCCGCTCTTATTTCAACAATGACATCTTTGTCATCGTTTTGGTCTTTTGGTAACAAGGAAAGTTTTAGTTTACCAATAAGGTCATTTCGACGTTGTTCTAGCTTGTTTTGTTCTTCTTTGATCAGAGCAGTCATTTCAGGCTCAAGGTTATTATTAAGCAAAGCTTCGAGTTCAGCTAACTCGTCAGAAAGCGCTTTATATTGTTGATATTGGGTGACGATATCCTTGAGATTAGCTCTTTTCCTCGTCAACTCTTGTAGCTGTTTTTGGTTGGTAGCAATCTCAGGCTGGGCAATCATCTGCTCCAGTTCTTCATAATGCTTTTCTATTAGTGCCAGTTTATCAAACATAGCTCTTAATTAATCTTTTTATTCCTCAAAGCTATTATAATATAGCTTATGAAGGCTATTCAAACTGGTTTGGGGAGATAGCATTACTATGAAAGTTTCCCTGGAGTGCTATGATTGCTTAGGAAGGCTAATTTGCCAGGCAGCCCGGCTGGCTACAAGTGATGAACTGCTCAGGCAGAAGGCGGTGGAAAAAGCCAGGGATGTCCTTAATCAAGAATTCTCTGGTGAGCAGATACCTATCGCGATTGCTACTAAGCTCCATAAAGTAATACGGGAGATAACTGGTAATCCAGACCCCTATCGAATAGTGAAGGAAGATGAGCTGAGGGTTGCTGGGGAACTGTTCTCCAAGGTAATGGTTCAGTATAAAAATACTATTAATGATTATATCAAGCTTGCTACTGTAGCCAATGCCATAGATTTTTTCAGGAGCCTTGACGCCGTTGCCGAGGATATGAAGAGACCAATGAAGTTTACCATAGATGATTCACAGCAATTTGAAGCAAAGTTAAAAAGGGCGTCTAAAGTCTTGTATTTAGCGGATAATGTTGGCGAGATTTACTTTGATTTGCCTTTGGTTAAGAGGATGAGGCAGTTGGTTGATGTTAAATATGTGGTTAAGCCCTCGCCTGTTCAGAATGATGCCACGGTGGAGGATGCTAAGGAGGCTGGGTTGGAAGGCGAATTTGTAGTGGTGATAACTACAGGTGTGGCTTCGCCGGGGGTAATCCTTGATTGGGCTTCTGAGCAATTCAGAGAGGAATTTGAAGCGGCAGACCTTGTATTTGCTAAGGGCATGGGGCATTATGAGTCATTGAGCGAGCTTCCCGGGCAAGGGAAGGTGTTTTACTGCCTCATGGCGAAGTGTGAACCGGTAGCGAACTCGCTGGGAATACCGCTAAATAGCTACGTTGCTATGCTGAGGTGAGTTAACACGTTAGGCTACTTTTAGTATTAGCTCTTTCAATGCGGCGCAGTAACTTTCATGGGTTGAGGAATCAAAAAGGACAAAAATTACCTCTTTCACGGAAGTATGTTTTTCTTTGAGGAACGAAATCACCGCTCTAAGAGCTACTTTTGCTGCCTTATCCAGGGGATAGCCATATGCACCTGTGCTTATAGAGGGGAAGGAGATGCTGGTCAAATTTCTATCTGCCGCTAATTTGAGGCTTTCCCGATAAGCGCTAGACAAAAGCTCTGCTTCATTTTTGTCGCCACCATGCCAGATAGGACCCACGGTGTGTATGACATACTTTGCGTTAAGGTTTCCTCCCGTAGTAATTACGGCTTTTCCTGTTGACAATCGTCCTTGGTTAGCCACAATTTGCTTGCATTCCTCTAAAATAGTTGGTCCCCCAGCTCGATGTATCGCTCCGTCCACCCCTCCACCACCCATTAAGCTAGGATTAGCAGCATTGACTATAGCGTCGGTGTCTTGCTGAGTAATATCTCCTCGAATTAATGAAAGCTTGACTTGATTAATCATTGTCTCCATTTTTTACCTCCGCCTATCAATACTTGAACTAACATATTAATTGTAAGGAAACTTCGCTACCAATAGCAATGATATATCTTCGAAGGAGGTGAGGTGATGTTAAAAATCTGCCAAGCCAGCCTTGATGAGATTAGTTGTTGCTGATAACATTTATAGTAGGTCGTGCTAGGTGGG
>Ga0209610_1000219_pt1 | contig 29951 bp, 30 predicted proteins | sample LakKivw275mmetaG_FD_184137 | JGI IMG/M metagenome (GOLD analysis project Ga0209610, IMG submission 184137) | Anoxic lake water microbial communities from Lake Kivu, Rwanda to study Microbial Dark Matter (Phase II) - Lake Kivu water 275m metaG... | ecosystem: Environmental > Aquatic > Freshwater...
TGTAACTTTGGGTGTCACTTTGTAGTTATCGGTGATCAGTTAAGGGGGAAAAAGGGGAAAAAGTTATCGGTTATCGGTGATCAGTTAAGGGGGAGGGGAGGGGGAAAAGTTATCGGTTATCGGTGACCGGTGACGGTAGGAACGCTGGATTTATCCGGCCGGTCCACCAGATTCATCTGGTTTTGAAAAACCGTTTGAAAACGGTGGTCCTGCCATTTGAAAATGGCGTTCCCTGTGCAGAAATCCAGTCTTTTTTAAACCACGGAAATCACAGAAAACACAGAAATGTCTTTTTTATGTTAAGTCTGTGAATTTTGTGGTTTTACTTAACTGATCACCGATAACTGATAACCAATGTCTTTGCGTTTCTTTGTGTCTTTGCGTCTTTGCGTTAAAAACAAGATTCCTGCCTGCGCAGGAATGACATACACTGAGGCGTAGGAATGACATGCTTTGGAGATATCGTAATTCGTAGTGGAATATTGTGCCGTCCCTACGGGACTGATTTGTTTTTGTGTGTTGTACTGGCGTTTACACGCCAGCCTATGATCTGTCGTCCCTCCGGGACTGACATGTAATCTAAGATTGATAACTCATAATTTATAATTCGTAATTCGTAATTCGTAATTATTAAATTCGCCCTTAACCGTTCACCGATAACTGATAACCAGTATCTTTGCGTTTCTTTGTGTCTTCGTGTCTTCGTGGTGGAGAAACAAGATTCCTGCTTTTGCAGGAATGACATGCTTTGGAGATATCGTAATTCGGAATGGATTATTGTGCCGTCCCTACGGGACTGATTTGTTTTTGTGTGTTGTACTGGCGTTTACACGCCAGCCTATGATCTGTCGTCCCTCCGGGACTGAAATGTAATCTAAAATTTATAACTCATAATCTATAATTCCTTATTCGTAATTCGTAATTCATAATTCGTAATTCATAATTCATAATTCGTAATTCGTAATTAAAAAATCTGCCCTTAACCGTTCACCGATAACTGATAACCAATCTCTTCGTGTCTCTTTGTGCCTTTGCGTCTTTGTGGTGAAAGCAGAAAGCTGATCCGGGTAAATAAATCATTGACAAAATATAACAATGCCGTCAGATAAACTTGATAGACTGATTAGGTAATATGACAGACGTCAATCCATAGATAGACAAAGATTTAAGATAAGGGGTAACGATCATGAAAGCACAACCCATTATTATCATTATTTTAGCTTTGCTGGCAGTGGTGCTGGCAGTTTTGTGGCTGTCCACCAATGCGGGACAGGTTCAACTCAAGGGACAGAATGACAGCATCAGGACCGCTTTTGAAGAGGCGATCGGCACCATCAATGACATCCAGACCAATATTGATTCCATCGAGGTCGGAATGACCGGCAAACTGCTTTCCGCAGAGGAAGTTCCGATGAAGGGGATCATGGGCAGGGCGCAAATGGTGGGTCGGCTGCACAACATCAAACTGATGATCCAGGCGGATAAGAAACGCATTGCCGACCTGGAAAAACAACTGGCGAATTCCAATTTCAAGCTGAAGGGACTGCAAACCCTGGTGGCAAACCTCAGGACCTCTCTGGAAGAGAAGGAAACGCTGCTCAAGGAGTTTGAGACCACCATGTTCGCTTTGCGTGACACGCTGGCGACGGAACGGGTCAAAGCCAAAGAAGCCATTGCGCAGAAAGAGGTCGAGATCGCCGAACAGCAGAAGATCATCGAGATCGTCAACCAAGAAGCGAACACCATCTACTACATAGTCGGCACGCGCAAGGAACTGATAGAGAAAAAGATAATCGAGCGGGAAGGCGGATTCCTGGGCATCGGCAGAGTTTCCGTGGTGCAGGTGAATGCCGATCTGAACGAGTTTGACAGCTTTAACCTGCTGGAGACTGACAACATCACTTTTCCCATTACCAAAAAGGGTTATGACGTCCTGACAGCACAGAATGCTTCATCCTATGCGGTCGAAAAAGGGGAGGATTCCCATGTCCTGAAGGTCACGGACAAGGATCAGTTCAGCAAAAACAAGCTCCTGGTCATCGAGATATTATAACATAGCTTAGTCTTAATCATAAAAAAACTCCCTGCTTTTTATGAGGCAGGGAGTTTTATTTTGCTTGTGAGATTGAAGCTGTTAGGCTTTCTTGTGGCAGAACCACCAGTCATAGCATTCGAATTCACCTTTTTTGGCGGATTCCAGTCTCTGTTTGGCAGTGTCAACATCTTTGGCGGGTGGAATGATCACGTTGTCTTTCAGGATGTCGTTGTTGGGCCAGTTGGCAGGCATGGCGACCTTGTTCTTGTCGGCATACTGCATAGCTCTTACGCAGCGCAGGATCTCTTCCATGTTGCGTCCCAGTTCCTGAGGGTAATAAAGCATGATTCTGATCGTGCCTTCAGCGTCTATAATGAAGACGGCGCGCACGGTATTGGTGCCTTTGCCGGGATGGATCAGCCCTAATTTTTCGGCGACGGCGCCGGTGTCGGCAATGATCGGGAACTGGATTTCCACGCCCATCTTTTCCTTGATCCATTCTTCCCACTTGATGTGAGCATAGACCTGGTCAACGCTGAGCCCGATCAGTTCGCAGTTCAATGCTTTGAACTGGTCCTGCATTTTCTGGAAGGCGACGAACTCTGTGGTGCAGACGGGCGTGAAGTCTCCCGGATGGCTGAACAGCACGAACCACTTGCCTTTCATGTCGTCAGGCAGGACTTTTTCACCCCTGGTGGTGACGACTTTCATCTGGGGGAACTTGTCTCCCAATAAGGGAATGCCTTTTTTTTCATTGATGTTATCCATGATTTTCTCCTCTTTACATATGATTAGTTTCTGAACATATCATAACCTTAAAGAAAACATAAGCAAACAGTTTCTTTCAATTTATGGTTCCAGTTTTTTCACGATGCTGTCAACAAACTTCTGGAGCGTTTGGGCGGATTCCGTTTTTCCGAAGTCATAGATAAAAGGCCTGCCTTTGTCACAACTGGAGGCGATGTTTTTGTCGAACGGCAACCTGGCCAGCAGGTCCAGATTGTAGTCCAGCAGCATCTTGGCAACGCCTTCGCCTTCAAACAGGTAGATCCTTTTTCCGCAATGGGGGCAATCTATGTATGACATGTTTTCTATGATGCCAAGCACCGGAAGCCCCAGTTTCTGCGCAAAATCAAGGCTTTTCCGCACATCCATGACAGCCACGTCCTGAGCCGAACTGACAACGATAGCGCCGTCCACCCTTTCCAGAAGCTGAAATACGGACAAGGGCTCATCACCTGTGCCGGGAGGGCAATCCACGATCAGGTAATCGAGCTCGCCCCATTCCGTTTTCTGGATCATGTCCTTGAGCGCGCCCATCTTGAGCGGACCGCGCCAGATCAGTGCTGCGTCAGGGTTTTCCAGCATATAGGCAATGGAGAGAGCGTGGAAATTATCATGCAGTCTGACCGGTTGGATCTTCTTTTCAGCAGTGACGCCGGCCCTGACGCCATCCGTTCCAGTCATGCGTGCCAAAGAAGGACCATGCAGGTCTGCATCGAGCAGGCCGACCTTTTTTCCCATCATGGCAAGGCCATAAGCCAGGTTCACGGCGATGGTGGATTTGCCCACTCCGCCTTTGCCGCTGAACACCATGATCCTGTGCCTGATATTGCTCAGATCAACTTTGGTTTCTGTTTTTTCTTCCGACATTAACTTTCCTTGTAATTATCAATCTGTTCGTTCAACCATTGGATCTGCTTTTCCAGATCATTCTTCTGTGCCTGCAAATCGTCCTTGGTGTAAGGATACATGTCCTGGCTGGCTTTGGGTCTGAAAAAACCGGCAAAATCCCACCAGCATCTGCGTTGACGGAATCCCATTCCGCGTCCGCGTCCATTACCCAATCCAAATCCCCTTCCGACCGGGGTTCCAAACCTTCCGCAGGGTCCCATCCCTCTGCCGGGACGGCCGTCGCCGAAGGGTCCTGTTCCATCATGATACGGCATTATTACCTCCTTGTGTTAATTGATTGTTTTTAAACTTGTCATAAGCCTGTTTAATGGTCAGGCCGCCCGCTCCTGTATAAATCTTTAACTGCATGCGGGTTAATATGTTGAGAGCATTGCCGCCGGGCCCGTTGCCTGTGATCAGGACATCGGGAGCCAGGTCATAGATCTTCTGTGAAGTCATCGGACCGGCGCCGTGAGCGACATTGATGATGTTTCTGTTGTCATGCACGCTGAGCTGCTGACTTTCTTCATTGTAAATGAGGATAAAATCGGTTCTGCCGAAACGCGGATCTATCTCTGCGTCCCAGGTTTCGCCTTTACTGGTAAAAGCTATTTTCATTGTATCTCCTTGGTGATTTGTTGCCAGATTTTTGTAAAGCGGCTATTCCATTTGTCATGGTTGTATTCCACAAGACTTTGTCCCAGTGTGATTGCCTGATGAAAGTCTTCGTCATAAGGCAGGTTATCGATGTGTGTAATGTTTTCGGAATGGAGGAAGCTTTCTGTCTTTGATGCAATTGCCGGATTGATGTCTGCTTTATTGATAATGCAGCCGCAGGGGAGACTGAACTTTTTGGCAAGCTGCCAGACCCTTTGCAGATCAGACAAACCTGACAGAGTCGGCTCTGTAACCAGCAGGGCAAAATCAGCTCCGGAAAGTGAAGAAATCACGGGACACCCAATGCCGGGCGAGCCGTCCACCAGAATGAAATCCCGCTTTTCCTGCTCTGCTGTTTTCCTGGCTTCTTTTTTAACCAGGGCTACCAGCTTGCCTGAATTATCTGCTCCGATGCCAAGTTTGGCATGAACAAGCTTGCAGTCTATCCTGGTCTGTGAAATGAAGCATTGTCCCACTTTCTGCTGCGGCAGACTGATTGCCTGCACGGGGCAGATGTGATAGCAGTATCCGCAGCCTTCGCAGTCAAGCTCATTCACTTTATAAAATCCTTCTGCATGGTCAATTGCGCTGAACCGGCAAACCTGTTCACACTGCCCGCAGGATATGCATATTGAAGTGTCTATGTGTGCTTTGACACCGCTGTAGAAGTCTTCCTGACTGAGGACTGAGGGTTTCAGGATCAGATGCAGATCGGCAGCGTCCACATCACAGTCTGCCATGACAATATTTTGGGCAACAAAAGCCAGAGCCGCAGCCACAGAGGTCTTGCCTGTTCCGCCCTTGCCTGAGATAATGACTATTTCTTTCATTCCGACCCTGCCAGTTTGTCCAGTTCTGACAAAATGTCGTCCATGCCATTTCTGAACTCCGGGATTTTGTGATAAATCACTTCTCCATTGGAATATAGCTCTGCAATGGCTCTCTGATTCGGCAGCTTGGCCCAGACCGGTATGTTCTGTGAATCGCAATATTGGAAGACATCTTCATTGCCGATCCCGTAACGGTTGACGACCACTGCCACAGGTTTGCCCAGATGCTGCATGGTTTCGACTGCCAAAGACAGGTCATAGAGCCCGAAAGGCGTTGGTTCCGTGACCAGAATGATGAAATCGGCATCTTTGGTTGCGTTGATTACGGAGCAGGAAGTGCCGGGAGGGCAGTCCATAAACTGGAAATCAGCGCCTGAGTAATTCTTATCCAGATAATCCAGGGTCTGGTGTATCAGGGGCGAGGCCATCTCCACACCAATGTCGAGCTTGCTTTCAACGAAATTCAAACTGCCGGACTGATAGTGACGCAAATAACCCAGGGGCATGTCCTGCATAGGCAAAGCGCTGACAGGACAGAGTTCACTGCAGGCATAGCAGGAATGGCAAAGCTCCGGCAGCACAAGGATTTCGCTGCCGAGTTTCAGGACTGCATGGTAATGGCAGACCTCTTTGCATTTTCCGCACAGGGTGCATTTCTGCTTATCCCATTGCGGAACAGACCTGAACATCTGCTGTTCCGACTCAAGCTTGCCTTTGACAAAGATGGCGCTGTTGGGCTCTTCCACATCCAGGTCAGCCAGAACCACATTGCGGATTTCGGCTGCGCGCAGAGCGAGATTGACTGCCAGAGTGGTTTTTCCGGTGCCGCCCTTCCCGCTGGCGATGGCTATTCTCATCAGTGGTCGCAGCGGTTGTCGCCGTCTTCCAGCTTGCCCTGGAGGTAGGTATTGACCAGTTCTTTCAGAGGCAGGGCAGGAACTCCGACTATAACTTTGATGTTATTCTGGCAGAAAAGTTCCTGCGCTTTCATGCCCATGCCGCCTGCGATGACGACACTGCAGCCCAATCCGCTTAAAAAGCGGGGATGCGAGCCGGGTTCGTGGATAGGTGGATCGATCATTTCTTCTTTGACGATCTGAGTGTTTTCAATGGTGTAAATCGCGAAAGCTTCGCAGTGTCCGAAGTGCGAGCTTAACTGTCCTCTTTCCAATGGAATGGCTATTTTCATTTGATTTCCTCTTTCAGTATTTATAGACTTAACAGGGTTTGATTTTACTGATGGCAGCTTCAGCCGCTTTGATCAGAACGTATTTGGTGGGTGCGGTGGTCAGCAGGGGATGGGTGCCGATCTGATAAGAGACGAGTTCATAGACAGTTACGCCTTTCTGAATGGCCAGGCCGATTACATTTATCAGTTCGCCGGCAGATTTGCCGCCGCAGATTTCACCTCCGATGATAATTCCTGTGGAAGGAGAGACCACCAATGAGACCCAAAGTTTGGAGGTGTCGGCAAAGCCTTCCGGATGCCTGTCCACGTCTTCAAATTCACCACATATGTATGAAATTCCTGCCGCTTCGGCTGCCTGTTTGATTGCTCCGGCAGAAGCAAAGACCTTGCCTCCGATCTCGGTGGAAAATACAGAAAGAGTGCCTGAAAAAGTGCGGACCAGATTGATCTCAAACAGATTGTAGCCCAGGATGCGTGCTTCGGCAGTGGCTGTGGAGGCCAGCATGATGTTGTCTTCCCTGCCTGTGATGAAACCGATGGCACCGGAGCAGTCGCCCACTGCAAAAACATCTTTGACGGGCGTGCGCATGTAGTTGTCGCGGATGATGGCATTGTTGCAGTTGACTTTCAGACCTGCTTTTTGAGCCAGTTGAGTGTTTGGCGTGTAGCCGATTGCCTGGATCACCAGTTCCGCCGGAATTTCTGTTCCGTCAGAAAGTTTGACTGCAGTGACGTTTCCTTCCGTGCCAATGATTTCTGTGACTTTGGCAGAAGTGTGCAGATGAACACCCGCTTTCCTGATTGCTTCATCTGCAAGGTGAGTAAGTTTCTCTGAAAAGGCGGCGCAAAGGCAATGTTCTCTCATTTCCACCAGGGATATTTTCTTGTCTTTGAATTTTGCCAGTTGTTCAGCAACTTCCACGCCGATGAATCCGCCGCCGATGATGACTATGTGTTTGGCTTCGTCTGTTTTTTCCTTGAGAATATTGATGTAGTTGTATGACTTTTTGATGTATTTCACTTCATTCAGGTCATACCCTTTGATGAATTTCGGTACGATGGGAACGGAGCCGGTGGCAAACACCAGTTTGTCATAAGAGAATTCAAGCCCGTCCTGGGTCGTCAGCTTTTTTTGTTCAAAGTTCACATCCGTGACTGTATCGACCAGAACTTCCCCGCCCGCTGCCACAAATGGAGCAGGACCCATCATGTTCTTCTCGACGCTGCCCAGGTCATGAAAGACATAAGGAATGCCGCAAGGCACCAGTCCTTTTTCCTCTTCCTTGATCATCAGGAAACTTTTTCCGGGGTTCTGCTTTTTGCCGGTCACGCCTGTTATTATGGCAGAAGGACCGCCCCCGATGATGATGACATCGTAATTTTTCATATAATTCTGCTCCTTCTATTTGGCTGTTTCCAGTTCTTTGATTCTGTCGTTCAGCCACTGGATCTCTTTTTCCAGTTCCTGTTTTCTTTCTTTGAGTTCCTCAAGTGAATACTGATAAATGTAAGGATGAGTCCGCATGGCGTTTTCAACGAAATCTGGATCGACAAAATCGTCTAAATTGCGCTGACCTCGTCTCTGGCGGGAAGCATTGCCCGCAACCCCCATACCTTGCCTCATCCCGCGTCCGGAGCGGCCTGAACCGCGTGGGCCTTTTCCATTAAAACCTGGCATTTCTACCTCCTCGGTAACATTTTCTGCATTGTCTGCAGGATTGTTGATAGCATTCGTCCAGTGATACGAGATTGGGGGAATTGCACTCTGCGCAGTGGAAAACGTCTCTTTTGTCAGTTTCCAGAATGAAGCCGCAATCCTGACAAAGGAAAATATGTTTCTGCAGCTCAATATCGCCGCCTTCGATCATCAGAATGCAGCCTTCCACCAGGGCGGTGGCATATTTGACTCTGGCCTTCTCATAGATGCGGGTCAGGGTCGGTCTGGAAATCTGCATCTGAATTGCAGCTTCCTCTTGTGTAAGATGCTGGTAATCCAGCAGCCGGATAACCTCAAATTCATCCAGAGACAGAACCACGGTCTTTCGTTGCCCGCCCAGTCTGCCGAAAGGCCTGAATCCCTTTACCGGCGGGGCTGACTGTACGTGTCTGCTAATGCAGTTTCTTCCCATATCGAACTCGCTTTTATGAACATATGTGCAAAATATCCGGACGCCGCTTTCTTGTCAATCACTTTTTGCCACACACTCATCTTTCCCTTAATCTGATATTTTTTGATCAAAAAATTGATCTTCCTTAAAACTATCCCGGGCACTTCCCGGGCACTTCCCGGGTAAAGCCCGGGAACTGCCAGGGAACTATTTATGGAAAAATTAGACAAAATGCCTCTTCCAATCAGCAGGGATGGAGAGCTGGATGCCAACGGGCAGAGGGTTTCCATCCCTTTTCTTATGCGTGTGAGAAAAATCTGCTTGACTAAATCTGAGTTAACAGGAAGTTTCGGGAATAAGCTAAAACACTGATAAAGATGGTGTTTGAAAAAGCAGAAAGGATTCAGATATGTTAGCTGTGTGCGGAGTAAACTGCCCTACCGACTGCAGGGCTTATCAAACGGAATGCGAGGGCTGTAATGAACTGGAGGGGAAAATCCCCTGGGCAGTGTTTTACGGAAGGGAAAGATGTCCCATCTATGATTGCGCCATGGAAAAGGATCTGGTATCCTGCGGCGACTGCGGATCGGCACCCTGCCGGATCTGGTATGACACTCGCAATCCGGATGCTTCGGATGAAGAATTCGAGCGGGACATTAAGTCCAGATTGAGAAATCTGAAAAAGAGAAAAGAGGAGATAAAATGAAAAGCAGATTTTATTTGATAGCATTAATTACCGTTTTCATGCTTCTGGGCTCAGTAAACCTAAGCGCTGCGGCACCGCAGGAAGAGGAAAGTTCCAATGTGCTGACCGGTATCCTGACCATGCTGAGCGCGTTTTCGGTGGAGTTTATCAAAAATCAACGCTATGAACTTGAGACAGGTATCATCAACACCGGCTACAACGATATCTGCGTTCCCGGCGAAGGCGGTAACCTGTTCTCCATGAAAGATGACCTCAAACCTGATCCGGCCTATCATTTCAGGTTCAGACTGATCCAGCCGCTGGCAGAAAAGCACCGCCTGATCTTTATGTATGCCCCTTTAAAAGTGAAGTACTCTGGCAGTATCAACCAGGATATTGCCTTTGCCAATGAGCCTTATTTTCCACAAGGCACTGAATTGGATGGAGAATACAGACTGGATACCTATAAACAGAGCTATATGTTTGACCTTCTGAGCCGGAAAAATACAGTGCTCAGCGCCGGAGCATCAGTCCAAATCAGGGACGAGGCTATTATCCTAAAAGGCGGAGAACGTTACGGAAAAAGGGCAGACAACAACGTAGTCTTTTCTGCCAATCTGAAAGTTCTGCGCGCGATTAATGAGAAAGTCTCTCTGCAAGCGGAAGGCGACGTTCTGATCGATTCCAAGAACAGGGCGGAAGATATCTTCCTGGGCGTGTCCTACAAGATTCTCAAGGATTCCAGACTCAATGTGGGCTACAGACTCATTGAACGCGAAACCAACAAATCCGAGATCTACAATAGCGCCATGTTTCATCTGCTGACCGTCGGCATCGACCTGAATCCGTGAGGATTTGTTTTTTTCGAAAGTAAGATTATTATGTGGAAGACCGGCATGTTGAAGTAAACGATAAGACATTGAATAAACAGGATGCCGGCAAATAAATCGGGAGAATCAAAATGAAATATAAATTGACCGCTGTTACAGTCATAATGCTGGCCCTGATGTTTACGGCTGCACTTCTGCAGGCACAGACAGGCGAAGGAGAAGTCAACAGCTCAGACCAGGCATTGCGTGAAAAAGAAACTGCTGCCAACGAAGCGATTTTCAGCTCATTTCTGGATGCGACAATACCTACCAGGCAGAACAGAAGAAAGATCGAAATTGAAACAGGGCTTGCCTTTACCGGCTATAGCGATGTCCGCATTCCGGGCGACACGGGAGATTTGTTTTCGCTGTCAGAAGATCTGAAGGCTGAAGTGACGCCGGCTTTCCGGTTCAGAATCACCCAGCCGATCGGAGAAAGGCATAATATATCGTTGCTGGCGGCACCTCTGCATGTGGTATCCAAAGGCACGATCGACAGAGATGTGAATTTTGCAGGTGAGATCTTTGCAGCGGGAACGGAATTGGAAGGAACCTACTGGTTCAATTCCTACCGGCTGACCTACCGCTATGACATCATCAACAATTTCAAGACTGAATTCGGGATCGGTTTCACAGCCAAGATCAGGGAAGCAGGCATCAGGCTGGAAAGCGACACTAAATCAGCCAAGAAAACAAATGTCGGCTTCGTGCCGATCATAAATTTCCGCTATGACAGATATTTGGGAAAAAACTGGTTTCTGCTGATCGAGGGCGATGCTTTGGCAGCGCCGCAAGGCAGAGCGGAAGACATCAATGCCGGAGTTAAGTATAAACTGAATGACTGGGCAAAGCTGAAAGCAGGCTATCGTCTGTTGGAAGGCGGCGTTGACAATGACGAGGTCTATAACTTCGCGCTGTTTAACTATGCCACCATCGGCATAGAATTAGGTTACTAAACCAGTTGTAGTATTAGAAGAGGCAGGAGCTTTGTCCTGCCTTTTTTTATTGTTCCTCTTCTAAGCTCCTGATCTTCTGCATAAATGCGTTGATGCGTTCTTCAGACAGGGCATTGGACCAGATCCCGTCTGCCTTGAAGTGGGACCCGACGATGAATCCATCTGCCAGAGGCCAGTATTTTGCGATGTTGTCAATTGTGATTCCCGAACCTGTCAATACGGGCAGGGAAGAGTGTTTCTTGGTTTCTATCAGGTCATTAATGAGTATTTCTTTTCCCGTGGAAGATCCTGTTACAATGAGACCGTCACTCAGGAAAAACTCTGCTGCAGAGGCAGTTTCTCCTATTGTAACATCAGCCGTGATGCTGTGCGCGGAGTGTTTCTTCTTGATGTCGGTAAAAATGGCAATGTGCTCTGCGCCTATCTGTTTTCGGTAGCGCAAAAGCTTTCCGGCACAGCTTTCCATATATCCTTCGTCAGCAATATGTCCGTAAACAAAACCTTCCGCTCTGATAAACTGCAGGTCCGCTGCGAGAGCTACAGCCAAGGCTTCCTGATTGGCGGCCGCCAAAATCTGAATTCCGATGGGGACTTGAACTGCCATTCTGACTGCACAGGCAACCGCAGTCATAACTGAAACAATTTCAGGACCAACAATTTTATTCAGATAGGGGACATCATGCATGTTCTCCAGGATGATGGCGTCAAGGCCAAGGTCTTCATACATCCGTGCTTCTTTGACAGCCATGGCAACTATCTCAGCAACAGCATACTTGTGCAAAGGGGTTCCGGGCAGGGCATGGACATGCACCATTCCTACAATTGGTTTTGGTCCTGAGAAGATATTGTTGAACAAATTCATAACGACCTCTTTTAACACTCAATGCAATATGAACTGCACAATCGTAATCGTCAAGCATAAAGATGGAGATATGTAAATCAGCGCAAAAATGGATATGTATTCAGTTATAAAATGATCGCTAACACCACCCTGTACAGTCAGATATAGCGCGTTATGTAAAAAAGTCTTTGACAAAATAAAGCTGTCCATATAGATGAAATCATTGATATAAACGATAAATTCAGGAGAAATAATTAAGGAGGAACAATGAAAAGAATTTGGATCGTTGTCCTGTCTCTTTTAGTCGTATCTGTCCTGAGCGCAAACATGGTTGTGGCAAGTGGCCATAAAACCATGAGCAATCAGAGCAGATATGAAATCGTGGCATATTCCGAGGACTTTGAAAGCGGCGCAACCGGCTGGACAAGTTTTGACGGCAATGTCTCACCAAACAACTGGCATATCTATAATGAAGGCGGAGCGCAAGGCAACGTCTGGTGGATGGGTGATCCTGCCCTGGCAGTGGGAGCCAATATCGGCGGTTATTATGATCATCAGTATCTTGTTTTGGACACACCCCAGATCCTGGTGCCTACAGCCAATCCCAACCTGACCTTCAAACTTAAGTACAACCTGGAAGATCCTGCCGGAGCAACAGCTCCCTACAACGGCTGGGATTCCGGCAATGTGAGAATCTCCACCGACAATGGAGTCACCTGGACTCCGATCAGCGGAACTCCCGCCTATACTTTCACCTCGTCATACGCCTTTGGTTTTGAACACGGCGAAGGCCCCAACATTCCTGCCTGGGGCGGAGTTTCCGCCGGTTGGGTAGATGCCAACTTCCCTCTTACTACCTATGCCGGACAGAATGTCAAGATCCGTTTTGCCTTTGCTTCCGATCCTGCTTATTCAACAGGTGATAATCCTGCCATGTTTGGCATGATGGTTGATGACATTGCTCTCGGCTCTTATACCAACAACGGCGTAAATGACGGTCAGATGACATGGGCAAGTCTGGTCCCGACTGCAGGTGATTTATGGCATTTAGCCACGGTTGCCAATGCACCGTCACCGACACATGTCTATGCCTGCCAGAATGCTCAGCTGACTTATGTCCCCAATTTGATGAACTATCTGGTTTCGCCTGTGATCCAGTTGCCGAGCTCAGGCGATATCAGGGCTGACTTCATGTACAGAGGTAATTTCACAGATCCCAATACCTTCCCCAATGTTGACTACATGGGATGGGAAATCACTACCAACGGCGGAATTACCTGGAATTACATGAGCAACCCCTATGCTGATCCCAACGGTGTCAATTATGTGTATTCTGATGCTCCGGCGGAATGGTCGTCTTTCACTTCGACTTATACCATCGACGGATATATCTCTGACTTCGCAGGAATGAATGTTCAATTCCGCTGGTATTTCAGATCCGATGCTGACACACCGCAGGGTGAAGGCATCATGATCGATGATTTCAAGATCTACAATGATATCTTCCTGGCTGAGCCTGCCAACCTGGCAGCCACAGTAGTCGGAAACAATGTGGAACTGTCCTGGTCCGATCCTGGCGGCGGCGGTCAACCCGGCTGGCTGCACTATGATTCGGGCACCAATGATGATGCCGTAGGTCTTACCAATGGTGGAGCCATGGAAGTGGCTGCTAAATGGGCTCCTTCCGGCACCAACAGCATTCTGCCTTATGTTGGAATGGACATTACCCAGGTGAAATTCTTCCCCAATGTAGCCGGCGTAACATATACCATCAAGATCTATAACGGCCCGACAGGAACTGAAGTCTATTCCCAGGCCGTGACCAATCCAACAATCGGTGCCATGAACACAGTGACCCTGACCACCGCTTATACCATTCCTTCCGGACAGTACGTCTGGGTTGGATATTCCTGCCCCCACACTGCAGGACAGTATCCTGCCGGTATAGATGCCGGTCCTGCCGTTGCCGGTTTCGGCGACATGATCAAAACCAGCGGCGGATGGTCTTCACTGTATGATGCTTCCAGCGGTTCTTTGGACGGAAACTGGAACATCCAGGCTTATGTGACCGACAGAAACGGCAACCCCGTTCTGATCCAGCCTGCTAATAATCCCAACCGTGACATCACTGAATTCAAGGTTTACAGAGACGATGCTTACATCGCTTCAGTTCTGCCCACAGTTCATGAATACACTGACGTTGATGTTGCCGGCGGACTGCACACTTACAAAGTCACTGCCATGTATGGCACGAACGAATCTCTGCCCTCCAATGTCGTGACCGTATTTGTGGTTCCTGCCGGATATGCCGAGATCGGTTATGACGACGGCACTTCCGAAATGGGATACACTGTCGGTTCCGCCAATATGATGGCTGTCAAGTTCCAGCACAACTTTGTTCCGACCCTGAAGTATGTTAAGCTCTATATTGCCAGTGTTGGAAACTCACCAATGATCATCAGAGTGTTTGACGACAACGGACCTGATGGCCTGCCCGGTGCCCAGCACCTGACTCAGTTCACCTATGCTGCCACTTCTATTGTCCAGGGCTGGAACTACATTCCCATTCCGACCGGCTCAGACATTACCATTGATGACGGCGTATTCTACATTGCCATCTATGAATATTCCAATGCTTCCACAGTTGGACTGGACACCAGTTCAAACGGGCGCAGCTGGAAGAAAACCACTGCCGGCTGGGAACCCATCACCAATGGCGAGATCATGCTGCATATAATTGTAGAAAACGGTGCCAGCGAAGCTAATGACCAGACCGTGGTTCCTGTTGTCATGACAGCCAGCAGTTATCCCAATCCGTTCAGCGCTGAAACCACTATCAGTTACAGCGTGCCGAAAGACGGACTGGCTACCCTGACCGTTTACAACACCAAGGGCCAGGTGGTCAGAACCCTTGCCAATGCCAATGTCAAAGCCGGCAACTTTACAGCTACCTGGAACGGCAAAGACGACAGCGGCAACCCTGTCGCCAACGGCATTTATTTCCTCAGACTGGAAAATGGCAACCAGCGTCTGATCAAGAAAATGCTGCTGAGCAAATAACTCAATAAAACCTCATTAATAAAGAAGCCCGGTTTTCATGCCGGGCTTTTTCTTTGAAAAGACAGTTGACGAAATTGCGCTTTTTCTCAGATTGATCACAAACAGATTAACTTAATTACAGCAGGAGTGAATGATGTCAAAAACTGTTAGAACAACTCTATGCATAATGATAATAATGCTGCTGACCGTCAGTCTGATGGCGCAGAAGAAGACCAATCCGAGCGGGATCGTAGGAAAGATAGGCAATAAATCCTACAACTTGGCGGAATACAATGAGATCCTGAACAACTATTATAATTACTGGCAATCCCGCGAGGGCAGGCTGTCAAACGATCGGAAAAAGGAACTTAATGACCGCTGCTGGGAAGAACTCATCGGCAGACAGGTCTATGATGCCGAGATCAAAAGACGCGGTTTGGTGATCACCGATCAGGAAGCCCTGGATGCCGTTCTGAAAGATCCGCCCATGCAGGTGCGTCAGATCGAAGCCCTGATGACAGACGGGAAGTTTGACGGGGCAAAGTTCCGTCAGGCCTTGGACGTGGATGCCAAGTTCAAGGAAAGCGTGCTGGGACTGGTCAAGGAAACCATGATCTATGATAAGCTGTTCCGTGTGATCAAGGCCCAGGTCAGTGCCAAACCCGACAGCGTTAAAAATGTCTGGCTCAAGAATAACAATCTGGTCAGCGCAAAGATCATTTATTTTGATTTCAACACTGTTCCCGAACAGAATGTCGCCGAGATCGAAGCCCGCAACCATTATGACGTCAACAAGGCAAATTACCTGAAGGAGCCTGCCAGAAAGTACCGTTACGTAACTTTGACTACTGATAAATATATTCAGGTGATAGCTGATTCTCTGTATCAGGAATTGCTCAAGGGTGCTGATTTTGCTGAACTGGCAAGGCAGTTTTCACAGGATCCGGGCTCGGGACAGCAGGGTGGTGATCTGGGCTGGTTTGGTCGCGGCAGGATGGTCAAGCCCTTTGAGGACACAGCTTTCGCCCTAAAAGACAATGAAATTTCACCTCCCATTAAAAGTCAGTTTGGATTTCACATCATTCAGACTTTGGGGAGAAGAACCAATGACAGCGGTGAGGAAGAGCTCAATGCCAGACACATTCTGATCAAGTCTGATGCCAGTGATGAGATCAAACAGAAAGTGCAGGCAGATGCAGGCTTCATCCTGAAAGATGTTAAGGTTAAGGGTCTGCTGGCGGTAGCCAGGGAACATGATCTGCCGGTTCAGGAAACCCAGGAATTCTACCAGAAGGACAGATCGATCCGCGAGTTTGGCGGCAGTGCTGAGCTGATCTCTGAAGCCTTTACCAGGCCTTTGGGATACATTCCTTCATCCATCACAGGCAGAAACGGTGAGATCCATATTGCTGAGCTTTCTGATAGCCTGGGTGCGCACTATGCCTACTATGAAAAGGAAAAACCCGGCATCATTCAAGCCGTTCAGCGTGAGAAAAAGATCCGTGCCAACAAGCATCGTGCCAAAGAATTCTATGAAAACAACGCCGACCAGGATTACATTGCCATTGCAGAACGCGATTCGATGAAGATAGTCGATGCTGTTGACCTGAAAGAAGGTTCCAGCATACCAGAGATCGGCAACATCAAGGCCCTGACCGATTCTCTGCTGGCCACTGAACAAGGCCAATACACTGGCATCATTGAAAACGAGACCAATGCCTATATCGGCTATGTTTACAAAAGAACCAAGCCTGACCCGAAAGATTGGGATAAACAAAAAGCCAAACTGTTGGCTGCTGCCAACGATGATGTCAAGACCAAGCACATCAACAGTTGGTATTACAATCAAAGGCAGAAATTGACTATTGAAGACAACCGCAAAGACTATTTTGACCTGGCCAGCGCTAACAGGGGCGGCATGCAGCAGATCCAGTTAAATCCGCAATGATGAGTAATATAGCATAAACTAAAAGCCCTGTTTCGAACAGGGCTTTTTATTTTCAACTTAATTAGGCATTGACAAAATATTGCTCTCTGAGTTTTGGGTTACTTTGTATCTGATGAATGAATGCATTTACTGCAAGAATTGATTATTACCTTCTAATAAGGGACTCTGTATGAAACTCGGAACTTTTATCGTCAGCCTGTTCTTCTTTGCTGCCGGATCGCTTTCCCTTGACGCTGCCACCATCAGTGGATTCATAACACGCTCTGACAGTGCCGAACCTCTGCAATATGTCAACGTCAGGATCTCGGAGACCAAAGCCGGAACCCAAAGCAACAAAAAAGGTTACTACGTAATAAACATCCTTAAACCAGGAACCTATACCCTGATTGCATCTCTCGTCTCATTCACCAGAGTGACGCATACTTTCAGGATTACTGCCGCTGATGAGGAAGTCTTTTTCGATATCCAGATGGACAAAGCTTCAGTGGAAATCGAAAAAGTGGTTGTTACAGCCAGCCAGAATGGCAAGAACGAGGTCAACACACCCCACATCAAAGTCAGTACCATTACCCAGACCACGGAGGATATCCTCAATACCGTTTCTGTGGCGGAAGCGGATGTCTTCCGCAGCATTCTGACCCTGCCGGGGGTAACGCCTGTGTCGGATTTTTCCAGCGGACTCTATGTCCGGGGCGGCAGTCCTGACCAGAACCTGATTCTGATCGATGACATTGATGTTTACAATCCCAGTCACTTTGGCGGCGTCTTCAGCACCTTCAATACCGATGCGGTGGAAAGCGTGGAACTGATCAAAGGAGGCTATCCCGCAAAATACGGCGGCAGGTTATCTTCCGTGTTGGATGTGACAAACCGCCAGGGCAACCGCAAACACCATCAGGGCGTGGCAAGACTGAGTCTGATCTCTGCCAGCGCCACTTTGGAAGGCCCCTGGAAGCTTGGTTCGGAAAAAGGTTCCTACATGGGCTCCTTCCGCAGAACCTATCTGGATATCTTGAAACAGGCCTTTGACCTGCCTGACTACTACTTCTACGACGGGCACTGGAAGCTGAACTGGGACCTGAACCAAAAGGACAAGCTCAGCGCCAGCATGTATTTCGGCAAAGACAACCTGGACATGGATGTGGGCGATGACATTCACATCGACTGGGGCAACCGCACTTTTTCCTCGCAATGGGTGCATCTTTTTAATCCCAGGCTCTTTTCACACTTTGTGCTGGCGGGCAGCCAGTTCGAGAGCAATCTGAATCAATCCTCCCAGCACGGTGAGATCTTCAGCCGCCACAATTCCATTGACGATGTGACACTCAAGGGCATCTATTCCTGGATGGCGAATAACAACAACCAGCTTGATTTCGGAGTTGAGCTCAAGTGGAACAAGGTTCGGCTCCTGATGGAAACTGCCTACCAGATGGATCCGAATTCCCTGCCTGATGTGGAAGCCACTTCTCTGACGGCGGCTGCTTATGTGCAGAACATCTGGGACCTGGATGAGTTGTGGACTCTGCAGCCGGGACTGAGGGTTTCTTCCTACAATTCCATGAGCATCAATCTGCCCAGTTGCAAAAAGGCGCATTACACCAATTTCGAGCCCAGGGTCTCTTTGCGGCGCAAACTGGACATCGCAGAAAACGTTTTCATTACCTACGGCAGGTATTATCAGTACCTGACATTGATGACGGCCGGAATGAGCTCTCCTTTTGATCTCTGGTTTCCTTTAGACGGGAGTCTCAAACCGGGAATCTCAGACCACTACATCATCGGTTATAAAAACAACCTCTCCTCTCAGTTCGGATTTGACATCGAAGCCTATTACAAGGATTATCAGAACCTGCTGGAATACAATGTTGCCACCGATTTTTCCTGGAACAATGAGACCGGTCAGCTTGCCGACACTTTCAATGCAGGAAAGGGTTTCACCTACGGATTCGATACTCAGCTCAGAACAGACTGGCTCGGCTTTGAGGGTTTCGTTGGCTACACCCTGAGCAGCACGCGCCGCAAAATGGATCAGACCAACATCAATCCTGCCACTCTGGTTCCGCAATACTATTATCCTCTCTATGACAAAACCCATCAGCTCAATCTGGTGGAAACCTATAAATTAACGGAGAACCTCGGACGTGAGGTCTTGGGCGGCAGTTTCAGGATCGGTATCAACTACACCTATTCCACCGGCCAGCCGACCTCGGTTCCGGAAGGCGTTTTCTTTGACGGAGAGCAGTTTCAGATCCTCTATAGCTACAAGGACAGGGTCCGCCTGCCGGCTTACAGCCGTTTGGATTTGAGCCTTAAGAACGAGTGGAACAAGACTTGGGGCACGATCGAACCCTACATCGAAGTCATCAATGTCTTCAATCACAAGAACATCGGCAGCCGCAACTACTACATCGTTTATGATGAGAGCAACAACGCCGTCCTGAAGAAATCGGACAGCGGGCAGTTTCCTTTTGTTCCGTTCATCGGCGTCAACGTCAAATGGTGAGGGAGTAAAACTATGAATCGCAAATGTACTTTATGTTATAAACCGTGTCACACTGAGCATAGTCGAAGTGTGAAAACTTCCGAAGCAAGTCATTCCTGCAGAGGCAGGAATCTTGTTTTTCGTCATTCCCGCGCAGGCAGGAATCCAGCCTGTTTTCCATACGGACAGACGAGGCGTCTGTCCTTACAAAGTCATTCCTGCGGAAGTAGTAAACTGAGTATTTGTCATTCCTGCGGAGGCAGGAATCTTATTCTCCTTGTGGCACTTATCTTAACACTCTTCCTTTCCGCCTGTTCCGACTTCGTTTCCCCGGAGCGGTTCACCAAACCGCATTACACCTTGAACGGCATCCTCAAGGCAGGGGAGGCCATATCATACGAAAATCCTGTCTGGATCGGCAAAAGCGCTGCCGTGAGCGACCTCAATTCCGCTGAACTGTTCGTCAGCGACGCCACAGTAAAGATCCTGCAGACCTCGACCACTGGCGATACAATGAGCTTTTTCCTGACCCCGGTCATCTTTCCAATCCCTGATTCAGACAGGCAGGTCGCCTTTTACATCGATCCCGATCTGCACATCATTCAACCTGAATACACCTACAAAATCGAGGTCACGATCCCCGGATTCGAAAAACTGATTTATGCCGAAACCACCGTTCCCAAGACGGCTGAGCTGATCCCAAACTTCGATTTCACACCTCCTGAGGGGCAGGGTTTTACGCTTGACCCTTCTGACAGCACGACCTTTATCCGCTATCCGGAAGTGGATCTGCACTATCCCGTAACCCTGAAAGTGGATGGTTACCAGAGTGTTAACTATATGGTCGAGCTGTTTTGCCGGGAGGAATTTTCCACAAATCTGGAGTTCACCACCGTCTTTATGGGGCAGGAGCATCCGCCCGCCGAACTGGAATCGAATTATTACCAGGTTTCGGGAGAGTCCATCCGCCGCATCAACATCATGTCCAGATTCATCTCCAAACAGCACACGGACGGCAACTGGTATGTTTCACTGACCGACTACCGGCAGGCCTTTGTCTTCTATGGCAGATACCAGGTCACCGCCTACATCATGGACGATAACTATTTCCAATATAAGTACATGCCGGAAGGCTACTATTATGGCGGGGTGCACAACGCGCTCGGCTGCTTTGGTTCCGCTGCCGGCGGAGTTATGTATACCCGCATTGCCAAATAATCCTGAGTTGTACAGAAACCGGAGTTCAAATCTGCCTCGCTATACTATCCATTTGATTTAGTGTAGCAGGCAGATTCGGACTACTTTTTTTCCGGTAAGGATGAAGCCGTAGAACACAGAAGCACAGAGTTTCAAACAGAGTCATAGAGCAGGCAGGAAGCGGGTTCCCTAAAACACCAGATCATCAATCACATTTATCTGTCACATTCATCATCCCTTTATCATGGTTAAAGCTAAGTCGTAATCCTGTCATAATCCTGTCATAATCCTGTCGGGATTAATCCGACTGGATCCCGACTGGATCCCGACTAAATTACGACTTGTAAAGAAAATAGCAGAATGGGGGGAAAGAAGTTTTTTTTAATTGACAGAAAACATAAACATAGGATTCTGATATATTTGAATAAATCAGCATACAAAGTTAACAAGGAGTTTGCCTTATGGATTATTTCCTGACAGATGAACAGAAAGAAATGAGAGACATTGCGCGCAGGATTGCAGTGGAAAAGATGATGCCCCTGCGTGAAAAATACGATGAAGAAGGCATCTTCCCGTGGGACATCGTGGAAGTGATGCGCCAGAGCGATCTTTTCGCGGTTCTGATCCCGGAAGAGTATGGCGGGATCAGCGGCAAGGTCATGGACCTGGCGATAGTGACGGAAGAGCTTTGTGCCGTTGACATGGGAATTTCACTGGCTTTTGGCGTGACGGGACTGGGGATGTATCCCTTCTCGATCGCCGGCAGTGAAGAGCAGAAAAAGAAATACCTGCCGATGATCGCTTCAGGAGAGAAACTGGCTGCCTTCGGGCTGACGGAAGCCAATGCCGGCAGCGATGCCGGTGGCATTGAGACCACGGCCAGCAAAGAAGGCGACAAATACATTCTGAACGGCACCAAACAATGGATCTCCAACGGCGGGGAAGCTGAGATATATACCATTTTTGCCATGACAGACAAATCCAAAGGCCCGCGCGGAGCTTCCTGTTTCATCGTGGAAAAAGGCACTCCCGGATTCAGCTTTGGCAAGAAAGAGAACAAGATGGGCATCCGTGCCAACTGCACTCGCGAGCTTGTGTTCGAAGACTGTGCAATTCCGGCGGAAAATCTGATCGGACGCGAAGGCACGGGATTCATCACAGCCATGAAAGTGTTTGACAAATCCCGTCCCATGGTGGGCGCGCAGGCTGTAGGCGTAGCGCGCGGAGCGTTTGAATACGCCGCCAGATATGCCAACCAGCGCATCCAGTTCGGCAAACCGATCTCATCCTTCCAGGCCGTGCAGTTCATGCTGGCGGACATGGCGACGCAGATCGAAGCTGCCAGGGCCCTGGTCATGCAGACCGCCAAAATGATCGATTCCGGCGCCCGCAGTTTCGGCAAGGAAAGCGCCATGTGCAAGTACTTCGCATCCGATGTGGCGATGAAGGTCACTACAGACGCGGTGCAGATCTGCGGCGGGTATGGCTACATGAAAGAATATCCGGTGGAAAAAATGATGCGCGACGCCAAGATCCTGCAGATCTATGAAGGCACCAATCAGATCCAGCGCGGCATCGTGGCAAACGCACTGCTGAAAGAGTTTTAAAAACCGGATCACTAAACACACGAAAAAAGCGAAACACACAAAGAGTGAAACAAAGATAAGGATTTTCGGAGTTCATTTCTGCCGGCGGATTTTAATATGATCAGAAAACTTAAGGCAGAAACGGACTTCGTTGAATCCGGCATGTGCCACGAAGTCCTAATTTGCCCAAAGGTAAGATGTTCCTGATAGTTTTACCAGAAAAATTCGAACTCCGGAAAAAGTGTCTTTTTTTAACTCTGTGTCCCTGTGTTAAATGAAGGAAAGTATGAATACTGACTGGATAAAGGAATTTCCCAACGCTGTCACTGTCTGTGACAGAGAAGGGATAGTCATTGCCATGAACGACAAAGCCTGTGCCACTTTTGCTGCAGAAGGCGGTGCCAAGCTGATCGGGCACAGTTTGAAGGATTGCCACAAACTGGAATCCTGGGCGAAGATACAAGAGATGTTGGCCACCGGCACAGGCAATACCTACACGATAGAAAAGAACGGCGTCAGGAAACTAATACATCAGCAGCCCTGGTTCAGGGACGGCAAAGTTGCCGGCCTGGTGGAGCTTTCGATCGAATTGCCAAAGGAGATGAAACATCATGTCCGCTAAGAAATTACTCGTTCATACGTGCTGCGCGCCCTGTCTGATCGCGCCTTTGCAGCAGCTCAGGCAGGATTGGGATGTAACCGCTTTATGGTATAATCCAAACATACATCCTTACACTGAATATGTCAAGCGCCGCGACACCCTCAAAGAATATGCCGAAAAGATAGGCCTGCCAATGATCTGGCAGGATGAATATGATCTGGAAATGTATCTCAATGCCACAGGAACCCGCAGCACTGAGAGATGTCCAAGCTGTTATGAGATGAGGTTGGAGCGTGCGGCTCAGACTGCCATGGGGCAGGGTTTTGACGCATTTTCTACGACTCTGCTTTACAGCAAATATCAGAGGCATGAAGAGATCAAAGCTGTGGGAGAGAAGCTGGCAAGGCGATTTGGAGTGGACTTTTATTATCAGGATTGGCGCGGACTCTGGCAACAGGGCATCGACCTTTCCAAGCAGGAAGGAATGTACCGCCAGGCCTATTGCGGCTGCATCTTCAGCGAAAAAGAGCGTTACTACAAAGCGGATAAAACCCTGGCATGAACATGAGCCGTTATCAGGAAATCGATCTCAGTAAACTGAAAAGATACAAAGCTCAGGATAGACTTAGCAAGGTCAGCAGTTCGTTCTTTGCCAAACCTGGAAAGGCAGTCCTGGCACAATTTTGGACCCGGGTGCCGGATATTCTCAAAGCAAAGGATATGAAAGAATTGCTGGCACTGTGCAAAACCGCTATCGACAAGGGTAAACCGATCTATCTCGGGCTGGGCGGCCATGTCATCAAATGCGGCCTGACGCCTCTGATCAATGATCTGATCAGACTTGGAGCTATCAGGGGCATTGCCGTCAACGGCTCGGTCGTCATCCACGATTATGAGATAGCAATGTTCGGACAGACGTCTGAAGACGTGCAAAACGCTTTGCAGGACGGTTCATTCGGTATGGCATCGGATACGGCGGACGGCATAAACTCGATCATTAAAGAAGCCCAAAAACAAGGACTGGGACTGGGCGAAGCCATCGGTAATGTATTGTCGGAAAGTGCTCCCCACAAGGAAAACTCACTGCTCGCCTGCGCTTATGCCAAAGGCATTCCTGTCACAGTGCATGTTGCCATTGGCACGGACATCATTCATCAGCATCCTTCAGCCGACGGTGCAGCCATAGGGGAGACTAGTCTGAGGGACTTCAGGATCTTCTGCAACAACCTTACAGAACTGGGCGACGGGGGCGTGTTCCTCAATTTCGGTTCCAGTGTCGTCATTCCGGAAGTCTTTCTGAAAGCGGTTTCCGTGGTCAGGAATCTGGGGTATCCCTTGAAAGACTTCACCACTGCTGTCTTCGATATGAATCTGCAGTACAGACCGCTGACTAATGTTGTGCAGAGACCCGTTCTGCCGGAAGGCAAAGGGTTTTATTTCATCGGGCATCATGAGATAATGCTGCCTCTGTTTTTATTGAGCCTGACCGAGTTGATCGGATGAGAAGAATCCAGATAAGACTGATTCTGTGTGCTGTTCTACTGTTTTTCCTGAACAGCTTGCAGGCTATCGAGTATGACAAAAATCCCTATAGGGCAATGTTGTATTCAGCAGTTCTGCCAGGCGGAGGCCAGCTTTATAATCAGGCTTATGTCAAAGCCGCTGTGGTGGCTGGCCTACAAGGTTATCTTATAGCAACCGCCGTGCATCATAATGACAGAAAGCTGCACTATCAGGATCTGATGAATAACAGTGTATTTGGTGAACCGGATTACCTGATCTACAAACAGCAGAGAGACAGTTACCGTGATGATCTGCGCAGTGATTACTGGTGGATGGGTACGGTTCTGGTGCTGTCTGTGGCGGATGCCTTTGTGGATGCGCATTTGTATAACTTTAACAAAGAGAAAGAAAAGATCAGGATCAAATTTGAGGATAAGATGCTGCAGGTCAGTTATCATTTTTAGCAGCGGAAGAACTTCAATAAGGGGATGTTCATATGTCATACTACAAATATTCGCCGGATTTTTCATATAAGGACTTTCTGAATCAGAGGAAATATATCAAAACTGAGGGAGTTGATTTCCCTCATGCTGTAATGGTGGTTTCCAAGGAGATCTTGGACCTGATCGCAGATGAGGAAAGCCTTGAGCTCAATGGACTGTCAGTTTTGGATGCATATCCCGGAATTAATTCTGATCCTGATTCTGATCAGATCATACTGTCATGTTCTGCAGAAGTGCTGGCAAGCAACATATCTGAATTGCCTGCTAAATTCAGATGGGGCATGGGTGACTGCATTGTCAGGATCATGGATATGAACGAGAGTTTCAGCAGTCTGATGGATCATACTGATACTCCGGAGCAGACACTGGCATTCTCGCATTTCGAAAAAGCCAGGGAAGCGTTCAAGGTCAAAGATTGCAAGAAAGCCATGAAAGAAGCTGAAAAAGCCATTTACGGCAGTCGGACCTCCTCAGGATTTCAATCTGAATGGAGATTCTATCTTCTGCTTGGAACTTTACATTTGGGTTTTTTTGATTGTGATACGGAACTGATCGATCTGGCCAAAGCAGAAGAAGAATTCACTCACGCTGCCATGTTTGCTCAAGGGGAGTTTCGCACAGATTCTGCAATTGCCTTTATGGCTGCAGGCTGGGCTGCCTATTGTCAGGGTAAGACAGAAGACGCTATCAAGCATACCAAAGAAGCTTTGGATAGAAATTCCAAACTCTTTGAAGCGCAATATCTGATGGCCAAATACCTGTTGTCTTCAAGTAAAATAGGTGAAGGATTTGAGCACCTGACCAAAGCCATTCAGGCAGATGCTTTCTTTGCCTTGAAAGCTGCCGGGGATGATGATTTCAAAGAACATGAAACTGAATTCAAGAGCTATCTGATCAATCTTAAACATGCTCAGTATGAGAAATTCAATAACAGGATCAATGAAGAATTGAAACAGATGAAATCCAGTGTTATGCCGCCGGAATTGAAGTCCATCATCAATAAATTCAATGAAAAAACGCCTCTGATGCAACTCAGTAAAAGCATTGCTGAATGGAATGTCTTCAAGACTACACCCATCTTTGACTCCAAACTGATAGAAAACCTCAAGATCGAGCATGAAGCTGTCGTTCAGGTCATAGAGCCCTATCACGAAAAAGTGATAATCAGAAAGAAGAGCCTGTTTCGCAAGGAAGAATCCAAGATTGTCACCAAGACCAAGGTCATAGAGAGAAAGAAGAAGATTAGATACAGTGTCAATATCTATCGGGATTCTTTTGTTTTTTTCACTGGCAAGGCATTGGTCGATTTTGACATGGTGGAAGTGCCCGGCGGTAAATTCGAAATGGGTGACACTGCCGGAGTGGGCAGAAGCGATGAAAGACCCATCCAGAAAGTGGAACTCAGCTCTTTCCTGATCTGCCGGACTCCGGTTACACAGAAGCTCTGGAATCTGGTCATGAATGAAAACCCCTCCAATTATCAGGGTTTTGAGCTTCCTGTGGAAAGGATCAGTTGGTATGACGCCATCGAGTTTTGCAACAAGCTCAGCATTATGGCTGACTTTACGCCATACTACATCATAGATGAAGAAAAAACTGACGCGGACAATCTCAACAAAAACGACGGTAAAAAATGGCTGATCCATTGCAATCGCGATGCAGACGGCTATCGGCTCCTGACAGAAGCCGAATGGGAGTTTGCAGCCAGAGGTGGAAACAACAGCAATTTTTATAATTATGCCGGAGCCGAACAGGTGAACAGCGTGGCCTGGATCAAGGACAATTCAGCGTTTAAGACACATCCGGTGGGACAGAAAAAGCCCAACGAGATCGGTCTTTATGATATGAGCGGAAACATATGGGAATGGTGCTGGGATTGGTATGATAACTACATTGAAGCGGAACTTATCAATCCCTGCGGGCCAAAGCAGGGCCTCTATAAAATCATCCGGGGTGGCTCATGGGCAGACAACAAAAACTATCAGCGTGTCGCAAGCAGAGGAAAGGAAAATCCATCAGGTAAATACTCAAGCATCGGTTTGAGAATTGCCAGAAACATTGTAAACAAAGATTTCTGATTCAATATTATTCAAAGATTTTATCAGCAATCTGCAGTTTTGTGATGTAGATTATTTCGCAAGCTCCGCCCCAGGTGTCTTCTCTTTTGAGGCTCGTTTTCCAGTGGCTTGTGCCCTTACTGCCGTTGTTAGCGATCACATCAACCAGATAACCTTCAATCCTCACAATCTCATGTTTCCGTGCTTTGGACAAAGCTCTGCGGATATTCTCTGTGGAAGGGATCAGATGGTTGTTGGACACGTGGTTTTGTATATAATTCATATCAACAACAGCACCTGGACGCAGATTGAAAAAGCAGAATCTGTAGGTCTGGCTGAACTTAAGCTGAGACAGCATTTCAGGCACTTTACCCCAGATCAGTGCATAGTCCATGGGCGAGAGACGGCTCATCAGACCGCGTCTGTATCTGCGTTTGCTGACGAGTTTTCCGGTAATGGAATATTTTGCCTTGGGAGTAAGAAAGAACTTAGCCCTACCCCACTCAACTGGTGCGATGGTGATGAGTGAATCAGTTGATTGCCAGGGCTCGTTATCTGTACTGAACAAGCTCTTTGCCGTTCTGACATAAACAGGCTCGCTCTCAGCACTTATGACAAGATAAACCGCCACCAGCACTGCTGCCAAACCGAATATCACTATCAACGTATTCTTCATACAGATACTTTTTTGCTATTCGCCAATTATCTTGACCAGAACGCGCTTGCGGCGCTTCCCGTCAAACTCGCCGTAAAAAATCTGCTCCCAAGTGCCAAAGTCAAGCTTGCCGTTGGTCACTGCTACAACAGTTTCCCTGCCCATAATCTGTCTTTTCAGATGTGCATCGGCATTGTCCTCAAAACCGTTATGGGCATATTGGGAATGGGGAAGTTCAGGTGCCAGTTTCTCCAGCCACTTTTCAAAATCCTGATGCAATCCGCTCTCATTATCATTGATGAACACACTGGATGTGATATGCATCGAATTGACCAGGCACAGGCCTTCTCTGATCCCGCTTTCTCTAAGGCAGTCTTCAACCTGATCGGTAATGTTGATAAATTCCCTTCTAAGGGAAGTCTGGAACCATAGTTCTTTACGATAACTCTTCAACGCTTACTCCTTACACAGATGTTCTAACAGGTTAAGGGGATCTTGAATGATTATATCTGCTCCGGCGGAAATTAGTTCGTCCCTGCCGCGGAATCCCCAGGCTGCTCCAATAGCAGACATGCCGGCATTTTTCGCCGTTATAATATCAATGTCGGAATCACCGACAAAGCCGATCTTATCGGGCCTCACTTTCCACTCTTCTGCTATGCCCAGAGCCAATGTCGGATCAGGTTTGACGGGGTATCCGTCTCTCTGACCGATCACATGAGTAAACACAGGTGTTCTGTTGTTACCCTGCCAATCGGGAAAGTAGTGATCCACTATTTTCAGGGCAAATTCTTCCGGTTTGTTGGACAGCACAGCAAGCTTGAATCCTTTTTGCAGAAGGGCTTCGATCAACTCATCTATTCCGTCATACAGCCTGGTTTTATTATGCCAATTCTGATGATAGTAATGGCGGAATCGCTGCACAAAAGCATTGATGTTCTGTTCATCGTGTAGTTCAGATGGCAACAGCTTTTGGGCAATGTTATCAGCTCCGCCACCCACGATCCAACGGTATTTTTCTACAGGCAGGGCAGGCAAACCTAGCTCTGCCATGGCGCTGTTTTCCGCGTCTGCTATGTCTTCCAGCGTGTAAAGTAGCGTTCCGTCGAGATCGAAGATAAGCCCTTGAAGATCAGGCATTCAGATCCTCTGCCTTCCTGCTTTTGATTTCGACTGACAATGGCAGTGGAACGTGCTCATCATTGGCAATCTTTACATGCGGGAAAGGTATCTCGATGCCTTCCTGCTCAAAGCGTTCTTTGATCTTGAATGACAGGGCATTCTTCAGTGCTACGAAGTTCTCATTCATCGCCCAGACACCAAATAAGATATCGATTCCGGAATTGGCGAACTTATCAATCTGGACAGAAGGAACCGGCTCCTGCAATGCCAAAGGCTCATTCTGAGCGATCTCTCTGAGAATCTCGAATACTTTGTTCAGATCTTCCTTATAAGCAACTGACAGCATCAGATTGACTCTTCTCGAATCAAATCTGGTCAGGTTTATGATCTCGCTTTTGATCATATTCTCATTGGGTACTCTGACAAATCTGTAGTCAAAAGTTCTAACCTTGATGGACAGCAGATCTATGGACAGAACTACTCCCACTGTGTCGCCAATCTGGACTATGTCGCCCACTGCAAAAGGTTTTTCCGAGATCAGAAAGATCCCGCTGATGATATTGGAAATACTGGTCTGTGAGGCAAAACCTATCGCTATGCCCAATACTCCTGCTGCTCCCAATAATGCTGATAGCTTGAATCCAAACTCGTTTAATATCATCACAACCAGAATCAGCCAGCCCAGATAGGACACAAACCGCTTGATCAGCATCTCGGACTGGGCAGAAAGCTTATCCTTGATTACTTTGCCTGTCATTCTCCTTATGAATTTTACCAGCGGAATACCGATGATCAGCATCAAAACTATTCTGATTACCAGAGTGATTCTCTCTGGTGTAACAAAACTGCTGAGCAGTTCTTGAGTATTAAATATTGCAATTGTCATTTTTTACCTCCTGCTTGGCCCTTGCTTGGTGTTTTTGTAATCTGTTATGAAATCGGTATTTACATTTTGCATGGTAGTGAATAGATTATCAACCATGTCCAGCTTCGGGAAAGCCTTCTGCCACAAATAGATCTGATCTCTGACCCAAGCTCTTCTACTGTTCTTCTCCAGACCGCAGTTCCAGTTGGTAACAGGAAGCTTCTCCAGTTTTGCATACTTGCTGATCGCTTTTTGGTCTATATCATAAAGAGGTCTGACGATCTCAAGCCTGCCTTTAAATAATTCTTGCAAAGACAGCATTGTACTGAACTCTCTCTGAAACAGCAGATTAAGCAGCATGGTTTCCACTGCGTCATTCTTGTGATGAGCAAAGACCAGTTTTGTAAAGCCGTTCTCAATTGCATATTGGCAGATGGCTTTGCGCCTTGCCCTGCTGCACATGTAACAGTGGTTCCTTCTGGTCTGCTGCTTCACATTTTTCAGGATATCTGATTCTACAACCGTGAAATCAGAACGCTCCGTACAAAA
>Ga0209610_1000220_pt1 | contig 29874 bp, 22 predicted proteins | sample LakKivw275mmetaG_FD_184137 | JGI IMG/M metagenome (GOLD analysis project Ga0209610, IMG submission 184137) | Anoxic lake water microbial communities from Lake Kivu, Rwanda to study Microbial Dark Matter (Phase II) - Lake Kivu water 275m metaG... | ecosystem: Environmental > Aquatic > Freshwater...
CCAATATATACTTATCAATAATCCCGGTGGCCAGTGAATCTCTTATCAGTGCCTCTAACTTTTTTACCCATTTTCTAGGTATTACTCTTACCTCCCAAGGATGGATACTTTTAAGGGTTACTCGCCATGACTCTTGTGAATCACTTTTTGAGTGCAGATCCTTGCTTTACGCATAAATGCTTGTCATAATCCTATCGGGATCCAGTCGGGATCCAGTCGGATTAAACCCGACTGGATTATGACAGGATACTGACTGATTATCGACTTGGATTTAAGGATAAAAAGAGCAAAACGCACGGATTTCAGTTGAAAATAACAAAGCATTTCAAAGCACCGGTTGACACAATCGAATGTCATTCCAATCCATCTTGCCACTACATAAGACCATAGCTCAGTTTGTTCCTCCACAACTTACCGAAATTGGGGTTTATTTTTTTATGGGAGCAAGGGCCAAAGAGCAGTCAAAGGCAGAAATGTTTCCCTGGTAACTGAAAATGCAAACGCGTAAAGTGATATTTTCTGTTTTCAGATTGACAAAAACACAAACCGGCAATAAGGGGAAAATAAAATAACTTGGGTGAAGACATAGGAATTATATCATGATCAGAAACATACAACCATTTTTATGCATAATAGCATCTTGTGTTCTGTTTATCTCAGCCTGTGCTCAGAATGGCGTGCAAAAGCATTATACAGTGCCTAAAACGGGAAACATAACCGTAATTCCCTATCATGTAAATCTGTATTGGATCGACTATCTCAGAACCAATCAGCCCAATGCTGCTTGCGCAGACTGGCTCAGATGGTACATGGCAAACCTGAATTATCCCGATCAATATGGCCTTACCGGTACCATCTATGATTATAGTCTGGATTATCAAGGTGTCTGGAAGCATCAGGAACATTATGATTCGGCAGACAGCTACGCTGCAAGTTTTCTAATGCTGCTCAGAGACTTTTTCCTGAAGGGCGGGAAACTGGAATTGACTCAGAAAGATCTTTCCAGAATTGAAGATATCGGATGGGTAATTCTGGTTATGCAAAATCCGGATGGAACGATAAAAGCGCGTCCGGACAGCGATATTTGCTATCTGATGAATAACAGTGAAGCTCTGGCAGGACTGTATGCGTTTCTGGATCTGACAGAAATTCTGGAATTGGGCAAAAGACAACAATTTCTGACCGCCAGCCTGAATTTATCCAAAGCCATGAATACCAGATGGCGGGATGGAAAACAATTTTATTGGGCGTTAAACAGCACTGAAAGCTGGAGCAGCGACAGAGGTAAAATGTATCCCGACCGCATGGCACAGCTTTATCCGATCGCCTTTGGACTTTTACCTCAACAACCAATAACCAGACAACTGTTGTGGGAACAATTTTCCTTGCCAGACAACGAACTGGACAATAAACTGTCTGCCGAACAAAGGTTAGTTTATAACTGGGCAAAAGAGGCCGTAAAATGAAAGTCATGATAGTTTTTGGAACGAGACCTGAGCTAATCAAATTCGTCCCGGTTATTTATGCACTGAGAGAAAGGCACCAACTTGCTGTGGTTCATACCCTGCAGCATGAAGAGCTGACAGATGACATCCTGGATTTTTTTAAAATCAAACCTGATTATTACGTACCGGAAATCCTCAATATCACCAATCTGAAAACAGCCAAACATCACTTCGAAGGTGATCTGCCCAATCTGATGCGCAAGTTTAAACCGAATCTGGTTATTGTGCAAGGTGATACATTAACGGCTTTTTTGGGTGCGCTGACTGCCTTTGATCAGCAGATTCCTGTCTTGCATCTGGAAGCCGGACTCCGGACTGGTAACCGTTTTTCACCCTATCCGGAAGAAACTTTACGGATGCTGATCACCCAAATTGCAGAATTTCACTTTGCTCCGACAGCCAGGGCTGCCCAAGAACTGATAAATCTGAACGTTCCCAGGGACAGAGTTTACATTACAGGAAACACAGTGATCGATGCAGCAATCCTGACCAGTAAAATGCTGAATGACGATATTCGAAAACAAGCTGAAGGCAAAGTCTGCAAACAAAGTCAAAAAGCAGCAGAGATGAATAACCTGGTGTTAATCACTGCGCATAGACGCGAAAACATAGGGAAGCCGCTGAAAAAAATCTGTCGAAGCATAGTAGATTTGGCCCGTGAATATCCTGAACTGCATTTTCTCTGGCTCATGCACCGCAATCCCAAAGTCAGGGATATCGTTTTAAAGGAATTCACTCCCAAACCCGATAATATCTGCATAATTGAAGCTGTTTCCTATCCCCTGATGATTTGGATAATGAACTGGGCAAAGTGCATTATGACAGACTCCGGTGGAATTCAGGAAGAAGCCACTGCGCTGCACGTGCCGATAATTATTTTGCGTGAACATACCGAAAGGCCGGAAGTTCTGAATGCAATCAATGCCTACCTGGTGGGAAGCGATAAGGATCTGATTTTCAGCGCTTTTCACAGTATTATGGGTGGTGCGAAAAAAATCATACAGCAACCCAGCCCCTTTGGAGACGGGAAGACATCTGTCAGATTACAAAAATTCCTCGATAATGAAGAAGTTATCCGATTCCTTACTGATTATCCCGCCCAGGGAAACAAGATATTCAGCAATACCGATGAGTGGATAAACGTGGACTAAAACACTTTCATCCACCCAATGACATTACTTTCTTAATACATATCAGTATTCTCTTAGTATATCGATTTTACCCGATAAAACTTTCTGGCTTCCGTCTCAGTCTGCAGTATGGTCAGACTGGTTTGTGACGTCAACGGCAGCGCACTCCAAATTTGATTGTAAGGATTATCCGTATATTCCACCTGATAATATGTTGCACCGTAAACCGCATCCCAACTCAATAGCAGATTCGTTCCATCTTTCTGAATAGTAAAATTCTGAGGCGTTTTGGGTTTCAGAACCAGATTTATGGTCTGATTGGCACCGGGAGTAAGATTCAGAGTACTGGTCTGCTGTCCGCCAAAATCAGCAATTTCCCAACGAGGGTCAAAGGTAGCTTCCAGACTGATCGGGACTCCCTGAAAGTATTTATAATTTCCGGAGACAAGATCGATTCTGTCGTTAATCCTGACAATTGCAGCACCGGGAGGAGTAATGCTCAGAGTGACGTTGGCAACGCCACTCAGGCTGAAATGACTTACGATTAAACTACGCAGGTAATCAGGTCTGTTATTTGCAAAATCTCTCAGGAACTGGACTTCGCCCAACCAAAGCGCAAAGGATTGAGGGAAATTCCAACGCTCTATATGAGCTGGCATAGTATTGTAATTACGGGTTTGAAACTGATTGACCAGATTTATAACTTTATTCGGTTCCCAATTATAGTTTAATCTGTCTGCAAAAGTATTGATAAAGTCGTTTTTGAATCCCTGGTTATTGAGCAGACTGCGCAATAAAAATGTTCTCCATTCCAGAGTGGGGTCAATGGCCCGGCCCAACGTATCGTGTATCCAGGCAGGACTTTGATATAAGCCATAACTGAAATCCATATCATAAACCAGCCATCTCCAGCGTCCGTCATGACCATATGGAGCACCTGGAGTGTAAGGTACTTTTTTGCGCCAGTAACGGATGTTGTTGCCAGGCCAGTCAGTATTGCCGGCTATGATTTCAGCACTCATATACTCTTTGAAATTCTGCATGTCAATTTTGGTTTCCAGATATTGCCATACAGAAGGGTCTGACTCATCGTTTAATTCCAGATAACTCAAGATAGAACTGTAATCTGCACTGTCACCACTCAGAACATCAAGATTTCTTTCGATTACATCCAACTGGGTCAGAGGTATGTCGTAATGATTGGAAACATAGTGTTCCTGCATGTGTTCCTGCAGATTGTGGATTCCCCAGAATTCGCCATTTAAAAAGACAATGAAAGGACGGTAGTTCGCAGTATCCAGGCCCTGCTCTTTAATAATGGTATGGACAAAATTGTCGCGGAACATAGTCATATGCACATCGTTTCCGGAATTTCTCAGGATCAGATGCTTGAAATGATCCAGGTAATCTGTCCCGAAAAATGGGTAGTTCAATGAGTTCGCGCCTGACAGGTCAGCAGCTTTGAAACGCAATGATTTTTGGCCTGCCCGGGCTGTATAATTGCCGTGAATTTCTATATCGCTTTGTTTTTGCCAGAAATGATTGCCCTGAGCATCAAACCAGTCACTGACTGCTTTGCGTTCCCAGTTCTGCATAAAGTTTGCCGTTAAAAAATTGCTCCCGTCATAACCATTGCCCGGAACATAGATTCCTGTATCAGCATCCCATAAATCATCGGGGTCCATCGTGACTGTGACAATCGGGAATTCATAGAGATTGATTCCGACCAGATAAACACAGGTGACTATTTTGCTGGGTAAAGCACCGGTGCCAAAGCATCTGGTTTTTATGGTATGAATCTTGGGAACAAGTGAATTGGGCGGAGACCATAAATCAAGTTCGTTGACCGGCTCCGGCAGATTGGGCAAAACGGTAGAAATCATCGAATGCTGGTTGGGTTCGGAACTGCGATTTTGTAAAGTGATTGCACCTGTCCAGATGGGAGAAATTTCGGTCGGGTCACTTCCGTCAGTAGTATAGCGGATTTCCACACCCGACATACTGGTTGTAAAGTTTACTTCTGTATTTTCGGGGTACCAACCGCTGGATACAGCAGCTACCGGATCTGATAACAATGCTGTATAACCCTGAGTGGTGTTTTCGGTTTTGGGCGTAGGTTCAATAAAGTAAAACCAGTCCAGGCTTGCTCCGACTCTTCCATAACTGACATTGGCCGGGATGGCAATGCTGGGCATCTGATCAACAATCGTTACAGTTGCATCGATTGGATCTAAATATGACAATGCTACCGGTTCGCCATTGGCTGAAATGGCAAAATTAGTTCCCCAATAATCTCCATTGGGATTGATAATTGGCGTTACATTGTTGACTGCCCAAACAAAGATGATCTGACCTGGCTCAATGTAGCTGCCAACCGGAAATCTGAATTTGGTTTTATTCGTCACAGAATCAGATAAATAATACTGGTTAAGATTGATAGTGACAGCACTGGTATTTCTCAGCTCTATCCAGTCTTCATAGTTGCCCAGGTGGTCTGCAATCACAGTTGTATTGCTGGAGCAGACTTCATTAATAATCAAATCAACTGAATACAACAGAGTTGTACAGCCTATTAAAACAAAAAATAATAACATGTATTTCATTAATAACCTCCCGATTTAGAATCGAATATTAATTTTAATCAGCCTTTAGTAGTTCCTGTTCTTTTTTGAACAAACGTGATAGCTCATCACGTGAAGTTTTCAAGCGATGTATGTTCTCAATTATTCCGCGTAGTGTAAAGAGATGAATTGGTTTGTTCAGGAAATAATCAACGCCCAAAGTTGAGCACTTCATCATTAATTCTTTATTTCCTGCGCCGGTCAGCACAACTATATGAAAATCTGCGTCTCTGAGTGTCAGTTCCGGTTTTTCGGGATCATGTGTTTGAGAGGACATGATACAATCATATCTATGCTGGGGCACTTCATTCTTAATTAGATATTGAATAACTTCCATCCCATTCATGCCATCCATATTCATATCAAGGATAATCAGAAAAGGATTATGCTCATGAAACAAAGTCAATCCTTCCTGTGCATTCTGAGCTGAAATCACTTCATAGGGCAGATTTTCCAATGCCCCCTTCAGCATTTGAAGGACCATGGCTTCATCATCAATTATCAGTATTTTATCCATAGCGTCACATCCCTAAGGAAGCCGGGTAAACCAACCCACACTAAAATTGTATTTTTCGTAGCCGTCTTCGACATTCATGTAACCAAGGCCAAACTTGAGTCCGCTTCCTGACTTGACCCAAATCCGCTGATTTAATTGGACACTGTACACGTTTTGATTGACTTCCATCAGATTTGCCTGAGCCAAATAAGCTTGCGCTCCTGTAGTAGCGGTCACAGTTGTCCAATATTTTCCCTGAGTTCCAAACCCCACACTTGCCATGACTGCATTGGACCAGATTGCACCGGGGTCAGACCTATTGAAGAAATATCTGCCTTCCAGCACGTAATGCGGTTTATATAACAAACCGCCGACAGATAAGATATAATCTATTTTATCTTCATTATGGTAAATTACAGATTGACCTGCCACCAGGATATATTGGAAATCTCTGCCCAGCTTTAGATTTATATCGTTATCCAATCTGAGATTGCCCATCCAATAACTTTCAGTAGCAGCCTTGAGCGAAGTATATGTATATAATCTCTGAGTCCAGTCTTTATAATAAGCAGCCTGCACCCATCCCAATGATTCATCCCGGATGGATACTCCTGTAGCCATAAGTAACGTGTTGCCGGGATTGAACTTATGAAAGTACTTTGCTTCGACACTTTTCCAATCAACGTAATCCCTGTCCGGAGTAAGATAATCATAGGTCAGATCAGCCTCTAAGTTTCTCTGCGGATATGTTATCTCTGCATTCAGCAGGATTGGCCAGGAGATAGCAAGTATTATCACCAGACTGATATATTTCATTTTTTTCATCATACTACCTTTTAAACTATGATGCCTTGTCCGGCGGTCATCAGATTTCCATAGACAAGGACATTCTTTTCAAGTTTAATTCCTTTCTTTCCAATAGCAGTTTTATGCTGACCAGGCAGACCGATTCTGACACCCTTTTTCAGATGTATCCAGGATTGAGAAAACAGATTTTCTCTGATGAATGAATCTTCTCCCACTTCCACATCTTTTTCACAAACGAGTTCACCGTAGATCCTCACACCTTTTTCGATTACCACACTGCCATAAACCTTGATGTCGCCGTTGACAACAGTTCCCTGGCGAATAACCAAATCAGACTTGACTATCATTGAATTGTTTACCACACTGTAAGGAGGAACAGAAATCAGTTTCCTGGAGATATACCAATTGAAATCAGTCACTTGTTTGTTGTTTTCAATTTTTCCATCTGGAAGTTCCACTGCAATTTTCCGGTCTTCTGTCGGGTTAAAATCAGCTTCATAAGTAGCAATGGGCATGGCATATACATTGGTAAATCTGCAGCCTTTATTCATCAGCATAATGTTGTTGCATGTAGCTCTTTTGCCCATGTTTACGCCGTCACCGGCATTTATACCTCCGTCGGAGCTCATCCACTTATTTATCGAGCAATCTCTTCCCAATTTGATATTGCCGTTTACTTTGAGAATATCGAGCTGATTATTACTGCCGATTTCTGCGCCTCCCTGAACATACACGGGTTGTGTAAAAACAGCTTTGTTGCCGGTTTTGAGGTTATTGCTCACAATCAGCAAATGATCTGTTTTAGCTGAATCAGGGACAGTCAGATCCTTATGGTATTCGATGGGAATCTGATCTTTGAATTTTATGGTACGGTCTTTTGCTTGGTCGGGATTAACCAGATAGGGTTTCAGCTCTTCCATAAAGCTGTTATCAAAAAACTTCGGATCCCTGATGTAATCCTGATTGATGAACAGGGGCTTATTATCTTTGGGATGTAAAATTTCTCTTACCGCAGGAATAAAGGGCAGCACAATCAGGATCAGGAAAACTATGACCAGCACAAATATGCCAAAGGGTTTTCTAAAAAAAGTGCCGGATTTCACAAACTGCCCTTCAGTTTGCTCTGCAGATTCTTCCAGTGTGTTTTGTTCGGTGGATGCCACATCCTCACTGAGGCTGACTGTTTCATTATCCGGTATTGCAGAAGAATCTACTGCATAAGCAACAGAAACACTCACCCAAATAAATACTGATGCCAACAGGATTAATATACATTCTCTTTTAAACATTTCTATGCCGCCTTTCTATATCGGGTTGTTTTTTCCCAATGTGGTTTTCTTTTAAATATGGAATCAAGAATTGCCTGAAATCCTCCCAGTGAAGTACTGAACAGGTAAACAATGAAACTCACCAGGATCAGAGGTATCAGCCTCAGTCTTTCTTTCCCGCCGTCGATCAAAACTCCGACTGCCATCTGGAAGAATGGACCCGTATTGCCAAACAGGTTATAGGCCGCCAAAATTATCATGACCAGACTGCTGTGTATAATATTCATTGCTCCCAGATAGAACAACAGCAAGGAGTCAATCAGTCCCAGCATCAGAATCAGTGGAATCAGGTAAATGCCCGATAGCAGTGTGCCGTCCAGCTTTTCACGCCAGGTCAGATATTTGGACTTTAAGAGTGGAATAATGTAATTGATAAAACAGCGCGTATGTCCTCTGGACCAGCGGTTGACTTGTTTGGAACGCACACTCCAGTTTTCCGGAGCTTCTTCATAACATTCCAGACGATTGGCATACAATACTTTCCAGCCGTTTACATATAATTTGAAAGTCAGCTCGGTATCTTCCGTAAGGTTTGTTACGTCAAAACTGCCCAGATTCTTGGTCACTTGTTTGCGGAAAGCACCGACTGTGCCGCCGAATTGAGGAATCAGATGCATGTTATATCTTGCCTGTTGGTCAATTTGATATCCACCCGTCCTTTCCAGATCAAGTAATCTCGCCAGAGAACTATGTTCTATGTTTATGGGTATGACTCTACCCATCACAGCGCCGACTTCCGGGTCCATAAAACAGACTGCCAGATCCCGAACAATATTGCGGGGCGGGATATAATCCGCGTCAAAAACCACTATGATATCGCCTTTTGCTTTTTCCAGAGTATCGTTTAAGGCTGCCGGTTTTCCTCTTTCGCCGCTGTTCCGGTTGAAGGGTTTAAGTCTATCCGGATACTTTTGGGCAAATTGCTGCAGGATTTTCCCAGTATTATCATCTGAGTGGTCATTGATCGGAATAATTTCCAGTTTTCGGCAGGATAATCCAGCTTCAGCATTGCTTCTATTGAATGCTGCGCCACTTTTTCCTCGTTATGCATGGGAATCACTACTGTCACAGTGGGAAGCGTGATATCAAGAATATCCTGGTAATAGAGAGCCTGTTCACCATAAGCGCGGTTCAATGTGAAAATTATACTGCGCAGCGCATATATAACCATGACTGCGGCAGCAAAGAAAATATAGCCCTTTAAGATGAGTATAACCATCGCCATATCCCTCTGTTTTTAAAAATCCCCGGTGCTGCAAGACTGATAAAATAGCTGTAAAAAGCTATCATAAAAGCAAAATCAAAAAACGCCCCGAAGACGAAGTATAACATTGCCATCCATAAGTACGAATACTTGGCCAGGATGAATAAGAAAAGCGCATAACGTAAGCTGCCAAAGACAAAAGTATAAATCATGACGAACAATATCAGCAGCGCTTTTTTCAAGATGGATACAGGAATTGGCATCAAGGCAAAGGCCAGCATGGCAGGTATGGCAAACCACATCCCGGTTTCAGCGCTTAAGTACAACACAGAAAAATCATACAGGTCATAAGGAAAGTGATTGCCCCAAAGCCAGAAATACAGACATCCAAACAGGCTCATAAAAGCGGCAACCTTAGCACCCAGCCTGATCGGAAGCGGTATCTTTTTGATTAAGAATGCAATCAGCATGATGAATACTGACAATATTGCCACGACCTGCAACATGATGGGCGAAGGGAATATTCCCTGTCCGGAAACCACCCAGGCTTCTTGTTTTAACAACTGAATTCCGCTGAGCATTATTTCCGGCATCCTGTCCTGTAAAATTGAGGCGGCAAATCCGGAATAATACAGCGTCAGGCGTTCCATAAACACATAACCAAAAACTGCAAAAATTACAAACAAGATCAGGTGTGATGTTATCCGCCAAAACAGGCTACCGTAATGCAGTTTGCGGTATGCCCTATGGTATTCTACATTCAACAACTGGTTTTGGTTCAAATTCAAATTAGGATTTTCCACTAATACCCTCTTTTCCCTTAAATTTGGTTTTTCCCCTTAAATTATAAAGCCATGCTTTTAAGCATTTTTACAATTTTACTTAGGATTTTATAATTGCGCATTATTGTCAAGGGATATTTGATGAAAGCTGAGTTTACCTCCTTATTTATATTCTGCATCATCAAATCAACAAGACGATGACATCCAGAATTTATTCATATCATTCATAATATCCAATTAACCCCACCCCTTATGGCAATGGTTGTAAGCATTGCATTTTGGGTCAGCGAGTTACAACTCTCGTAATGTTTGGAAAGGTGTTATTGAGTCCAAACCATCATTCCAATTCATAACGGCTTTGCTCAGTTTCATTTTCAGGGTTGACGTATTCTCTGCTCCCAGATATTGGTTTTGGCCAAAGGGGATAGATTATGGAAGCTGAAATCAGACTGCTGAACATCGACGACCTGAAAGCGGTGAAAGAACTTGCCAGGCACATCTGGGAAGGCAATGACTACCTGGGTAAGGTTGCCAAGGGCTGGATCGAGGAAGGCGGTTTTCTGGGCTTGTTTGACGCGGATATGCTGATCGGATGCGCCAAGATCACGCATTTGCCGGATGGGGTCGTCTGGCTGGAAGGGCTGCGCATTCATCCTGAGTATCAGCACAAAGGCCTGGGCAAGGAACTGGCAAAGACCGTCCTGGACATGGCACTGCAGTTCGTTCAGAGCGGAGAGGCGCAGCACATCGAGTTTTCCACCTACTGCCTGAACCAGGAAAGCATTCATATCTCCACCCAGGCAGGTTTCAAACCTGTGGATGAGTATTACATTCTAACCCATAAATCCGTGAAACCGGCGTCTCCCAAGCACTTCAGCAAGATCTTCGATAACGTGACCGATTACTTTCCGACCTCGCTTCCCTATGGCTGGAAGTTTCTGCATCCCACCAAACAGGCAGTCAACTGGCTGAACCGCAAGGTGCAGGTTGCCAAAGCGGAAGGCGGGCATTTTTATGTGGGCGGGGAAGAGCCAACCGTGTGTCTTCTTTCACCGGCAGGAGAATGGCTGGATCAGGCCTTGCCCTACATTCAATACTATCTGGGAAAAAAGAAAGAGATCGAGCTCCTGCTGCATCCCTCCCGCGCTGCCGAGATCCCGGTTCTGCAAGAATTGGGCTTTCACTGGTGGGAAGAAGGCCAGGAAGACAAGATCATCATCTACAGATATCTGCCATAGCTCAGGAACGGGTGAGGACGGGAAGGCAGAGCCTGACCGTCGTGCCCTGGCCCGGCTCGCTTTCGATCAGCAGTCTGCCGTTCATCTGGATCAGCAGGTTGCGCGCAATGCTCAAGCCCAGTCCAATGCCTCCGAACTTGCGGGTATAGGTTTCATCCGCCTGGGTAAAGGGTTCAATAATAAGCTGCAATTTATCGGGAGGGATCCCGATGCCTGTATCGGCAACCGTGATCAACAGCTCATCCTTGCCCTCATTGGTTCTGCCCAGATCCACGGTCAGCGCGATCTTCCCTTCTGAAGTGAATTTGACGGCGTTGTCCATGATGATCCTGAGCACCTTCTGGATCCAGTCCGCATCAAGGAAAACCAGTGCGGAGGGCTGAAATTCATTGTATTCAAAGGAGATCTTTTTGCTGGCTATTTTGATCTGAAACTCGTCGATGATGGGCTCCAGCAGGCGTTTGAGCACATACCACTGCGGAATGGAACCGATGCTGCCCTTCAGGATATTGAGAAAATCGTGGATCTGCTGCAGGATCTGTTTCAGGTGCAGGGCGGATTCCGTGATGGTCTGCAGGTCAGTTGTCTGCTCCTCGCTCAGTTCCTTGTCCTTGACCTTGCGGATGAGGCCAATCAGGGCATTGAGCGGAGAATTGATCTCAATGGAAATGCTGGTCAGGAAAATGTCTTTGGTATTCATAGCAACCTGGGCGGATTGATGCTGCTTCAGAAGCTCGTTTTCGATCTGTTTCTGGCGTGAAATATCAAGCAGGTATCCGTAGTAGTGATAGGTGCTGGGAATTTCGTCAGGGATGACAACCGTGTAGTCAAACACCCACCTGACGACTGCGGTATTGACATTGGCAAGCACATGGTTACGCTCGTGCCAGAGATTGACGATCTCATCGGCTGCTTCGTCATCAGGCAGGGGCGGACAGATGATCCGGTAGATCTGATAATAGTTGAATTCCTGCCTCTCGAGGTGCTTCTGCCGCTCCAGCAAAACTCTGTCCAGATCGTCGGGATGAATGAGGTTGCGGTATTTCAGTTTGCCGCAGATCAGGTCCGAAGGGTCGTATCCGAAGCGGGAGAAATTGTCCGAGATGGAATCAAACATCTCGCGCTTGTAGTCATTCCATTTGAGAAAGACGATCGGCCCGTTGACAAAGAGCTGATGGCGCTGATTGTATTCCGTCTCATTATTGGTGCGTTCCGCGATCTGCATGGCGAGATACTTTTTCTGCTGATTGATGCGTTTGACCAGTAGGTAAATGAAAAGGGCGATTGCGATCAGTCCGGCGATCAGTCCATAGAACAGGTAGTTGTAAAAAAAATTGTGGGTTTCAATGGCGGAGACATCGCTGCTGTAGATGCCGAACCACTTGTTCTGGCTTTTTCTGAGACTGAAATTGCTCATCAGTCTGATCAGGCTTTGGTTCAGTTCATCCCTCAGGCCTTCATATCCCAAAGGCAGGGCGATGCAATAGGGCAATGCTTCTCCCAGGGTCTGCGCCTCGATCAGATTATCCAGATTTAGTTTTGATATGTAGTAATAGCCGGGAATCTTGGGCATCAGGACCGCATCGGCTGTTCCATTGGAGAGTTTTTGCATGGCTTCGCTGTAGCTTGGAGTGTAGAGGAATTTGACCGAGAGGCCTTTGTTTCTGATTATCTCTTCAGACACACTGCCCGTTTCAGCCAGCAGTTGTTTGCCGTTCAGATCCTGCCAGTTGTGGAAACTGCTGCCGCCTTTGCGCACAAACAGAGAATAATGAATGAAGGTATGAGGAGTGGTGAACAGATACTTCTGCCGCCGTTCCTCCGTCATCACCAATCCTGCCAGCAGCTCGATTTCGCCCTTCTGGAATTTTTCCAGGACAGTGCTCCAGTCATCACAGACGGGTTTGAACAGGATGCCTGTATCTTTTTCCAGAGCGCGCAGCATGTCAATATTAGCGCCTGAGATTCGGCCATGCTCATCCATGAATTCATAAGGCGGAAACTGGCAATTGACGCCAATCTTGTAGGTTTTGCCTTTCAGGCTGCCTAGCTGCAGCAAACTGCAGAGGCCAAGGATCAGGATCAGGGCTTTCCGTGCGGCGGGCATCAGGTCAATCAGTCTTTACTTGTTTCAGCATTTTATACAGGTGCTTGATATCGATCGGCTTGGCGATGTAATCATCCATCCCGCAATCCAGGAAACGCTCCTTGTCACCAGCCATGGCAGACGCCGTGAAGGCTATGATGGAGACATGCTTGCCGGTTTCCTTCTCCTGTTCCCGGATCAGCTTGGTGGCGGTGACGCCATCCATTTCAGGCATCTGGACATCCATCAGAATGCAGTCAACATCCTGCTGCCTGATCAGTTCCATCGCTTCCTTACCGGTGGATACGGCGCTGACGTCCAGGTTCCAGTGTTCCAGTTGTTTCTTGGTGACCAGTTGGTTGATTGGCTCATCCTCTACCAACAGAACTTTCAGAGGCGGCAGCGGAACGCTTTCCATTTCCTCTTCCTCCAGCAGTTCCTCATAACGCGGACGCAGGTCTGCCTTGGTCTTGAAGCCGAGAATGAAGAAGAAGCTGCTGCCTTTGTTGGGCTCGCTTTCCACCCAGATGAATCCACCCATCAGAGCAACCAGTTTCTTGACGATGGAAAGCCCGAGACCGGTTCCACCGTACTTTCTGGTCAGGGTCTGGTCCGCCTGGATGAAGTTGTCAAAGATGTCGCGCTGCTTCATGGGGTCGATGCCGATGCCGGTGTCCTTGACGGCAAAGAGCAGGCGGATATCATCCTCATGCTGGTTATAGACATCGGCAGTGATCTCGATATAGCCGGTATCGGTGAATTTGAGAGCGTTCTGCATCAGATTGATAAAGATCTGCCTGAGGCGCATCATATCGCCGAAGATGATGTTGGGCAGCTTATCGCTGACTCTTTTGCGCAGATCGACTTCCGGTTTGGTGGATGCGGTCGTGAAGGTCTTGATGATGTCGTCGATCAGGAAATAGGGGTTGAAATCTGTAATGACCAGATCCAGCATACCTGATTCCATCTTGGAAAAATCCAGGATGTCGTTGACAATTTTCATCAGGGTCTTGCCGGAACTGCTGATCAGATCCATGTATTCCTGTTGTTCGGGTGTGAACTGAGTATGCTGCAGAACCTGGATGAAGCCAATTATGCCGTTCAGCGGAGTGCGGATCTCATGACTGATATTGGAGAGGAAGTGCCCTTTGGCGATGTTGGCGGTTTCGGCTTTTTCCTTGGCTTCCAGCAGGTCTGCTTCCAGGGTCTTCTGAGCCGTGATGTCAAGCATGTAGCCATAGAACCAGGGCTGTTCCCCTTCCTCTCTGACGATCAAAGTGTAGTCATACACCCAGCAGATCTGTCCCGAGGCGGTTACAATCCTGTATTGCTTGGCGCTGAATTCCCGCTTTTCCTCCAGGTCAAGAGTGAACTGATCGAGGAATTTATCCCTGTCTTCTGAAAAGATGATATCGGTAAAGTTCAGATGATGCAGGATCAGGTCCTGCGGGTCATATCCGAACTGGCGGATATTTTCCGAGACATATGTAACAATCTTGGGGTCGCTGGTAAGCTTGTAGACAATGACAGGGCCGTTGACAAACATCTTGTATTCACGGTTGAGTTCGCTTTCATACTTCAGTCTGCCTTCCAGTTCCCGCTGCAGGGCGATCGATTTGCGGCTGATCTGGCGGCGCAGCAGCCAGACCCAGATGAGAGCGCTCAGAAAGACGATGAACAATGGCACGACCACATACAGCACCCTGTGCATCAGCTGCTTTCTGGAGATGCTTTCCAGACTGTCCTTGCCCAGCCATTTCTGCTGGATGGCTGCATATTTGCCGTTTTCCCTGAGGATGCTGAGTCCCGTGTTGAAATCGTTAAGCAGCAGGGAATTGGATTTTCTGACGGCATAGCAGTAGAATCTGGGCGAGAAGGGTTCGTCAATGGTTCTGAGGTTGTTCAGTTCCAAGCTTTTGATGATTTCCATGCCGTGTCTGAAGGTGACCACCGCTGCGTCGAACTTGCCCTGAGCCAGAAGCTGCAAAGCTCCGTCCTGTGACGGCGCGAAGAACCGGCTGCCCTTGAAGCCCTGCTCATCCAGATATTCCACTGCGATATCCTTTTCCTGCAGGACCAGTTCAGCATTGAGCAGTTCTTTGCTGTGTCTGAATTTGGAATCCTTGCGCACGAAGAAGCAGCGCCAGGTTTCGGTGTGGGGCAGGGAAAAGGCGTATTTCTTTGCCCGTTCCGGCGAGTAGGCCATGCCCTGGATGATATCGATCTCACCTTTGTCCAGCCATTCCATCACTTTGGACCATTTGCCGAACCGGAAGCGCACCTCGAGGTTCATCACTTCGGCGATGGCATTGGTCAGTTCGACGTTGTAGCCGTCAAAGTTCTCATCCTTATTTAAAAACTCATAAGGCGGAAAGAACATGTCTCCGCCGACCCTGACCACTTTTTTGGCAGGCGCATCCTGTGCGGATGCGGAGATGATCAGTAGGAGCAGGGTCAGGAAGATCAGGACGATTTTGCGTGTCTGCATGGTTTCCTCCCCGGAAATCACAAACTTTCTATTCTCTTGAGATAGCCGGCCATGTCGAATTTTCGTTTGAGGCCGCTATCCTTCATAATTCTCACATTGCCGGAAATCGGATTGGACTGCCAGGCGCGGTCGTGCTTGCCAAAGCACCAGGCAATGCCTGCATAGCCGTTGGGATCGCGTCCGTCCAGTTCGTATTTGTCGTTCAGGTATTGGGCAATAGCAAAAGCGTCTTCCGGATCAGTGGTCCATTCGATCAGCTTCTTGCCCCAATACATTCTCATGTAGCCGTGCATCTTGCCGGTTTTGAGCATTTCCAGTTGGGCTGCGTTCCAGTATGGATCATGCGTTTCCGCTTTTTCCAGAGCGTCGATGCCGTAAATGTAAGGCCTGGGATCAGCGCTGTGCTCCCTCAGGGTGGAGCGTGCCCAGGCAGGCAGCACGGAATACTGGTCATAATCATCGTTGAAATGGCAGAAATTCATGCTCAGCTCGCGCCGCACGATCATCTCCTCAAACAAGGTCAGAGCGCTGTTGATCTTTTGGTCGGGATGAGTACCGGGTTTGTGAGTGATGACCAAGTGCCAGAACTCCATGGGCGAGAGGCCGAGCGCACTGATCACATGGTCCAGGATCTCCAGCACCGAGATCTGGCCGAAATGCAGATAAGGGCTCAGCTTGCTCTGGCAGTCGGTTCCGGGATCATTGCGCCGCTCTTGGTAATCAGCAAGCAGGTTTCTGATGAAGTAATTCAGGTGCTTGACCGCTTCGCTGTGCCCGCCCTGATAATAATCAGTGGCACTGACTTTCATATCGGTGCGGGGCATCAGGGAATACAGGTCAGGGCTAAGGTTGGGATCTGCCTGCGACAAAACTGATGTCAGCTCAAACTCACGCGTCAGACGCGGCCCCGAGATCTGCAGGAACTTGTGGATCTTGTCGCGCAGCACCTTGGCGTTGTATGCCTCTTTCTGCATCAGCAGTTCCACGGGTATGAGCACTTCGCTTTCCACTTCCAGCATCTGGCAGTCGATTTTCTCCGCGATCTGCCGCCGGCAATCTCTGAGATATCTCAGGTAACCCCGGTCGGTGATCAGCAATGCCGCATCCTGAGCGGCTTTGACCACTGTTTCGACCCATTTGCCTTTGGTGATGATGGTCTCAATTCCGCTGCTGTTCAGAGTATGGATGGTTTCGGACAGACCCTGCAGCATGAAGTTGTAGTGGCGCAGGTTGGCATGTGGATAATCGGGAGTAATCACAAACAGAACGACCAGCGGCAGGGAAAACGCCTCAGCCTGGGTGCGGGCAAAATCCAGAGCCGGATTGTATTGTGCCCTTTGCGCCTGCTGCATCCAGTAGAGCACAAATTTACCCCGCTTCAGTTCCTTGCCGTTGAGCCGGTGCATTCTTTCCTGAATCAAATCAATTCTCCTCCCGTCCCCAGTCTATCTGCTGCAATACAATAATTTTATCCATTCTGTTATCCTTATTCCCTGTTTGCATACTCGTCAAGCCTTTTTTTATCCTTTCCTCCCTGCCTGCCGCAAACCTGCCTCCCCCTTTCCTCCTCCGCCCGGGCATAGGAGCTCAGGCACAGAATGGAGGGAAACCGAAAGGAACGGGCTTTGGAATGGTTATTGCACAAGAACAGGGTGCTGCATGCTAAAATTGTTCTTGCCAAGAAAGGCAAGGTCTCAGTTTTTAACAAAAAGCTTGAAATACGCTTTAGATCGAGAAGTTAAACAGAGGAATTTAATGATAGTTCTAATTCTGGCGAGCATTGCTCTGGTGCTTTACTGGGCGATGGAATACCTGCGCCATTTGCGCAACGTGAAGGCAATTCCGATCAGGATCCATGTCAACGGCACACGCGGAAAATCCAGCGTGACCAGGCTGATCGCCGCCGGTCTGAGAGCAGGCGGGATTCGCACTGTAGCCAAAACGACTGGAACCTTGCCGAGGGTCATTCTGCCCGACGGACGCGAAGCTGCCATCATCAGATTAATGGGCGCCAACATCATTGAGCAGAAATATATTTTCAGGCACGCACTGGAGCTCAAGCCGCAGGCCATTGTGATCGAATGTATGGCGGTGAATCCCATCTTCCAATGGATCACGGAACGCAAGTTCGTGCGCTCCACCATTGGCGTGATCACCAATTGCCGCGCAGACCATGTGGATGTGATGGGAGCTACCGTGCAGAGCGTCACCATGAGCTTGAGCAATTCACTGCCGCCCAATGGCATCTGCTACACAGCGGAAGAGCAGAACTTTGCCATCCTGAAAAAGATGGCTGATAAATATAATACCAAAATTCACAAGATCCGTCCTGTCGATGTGACACAGGAAGAGCTGGCAAAATTCCGTTATATTGAACACGCAGAGAATGTGCAGTTGGCGCTGGCCGTCTGTGCGGAAGCGGGAATTTCACGTGAAGTGGCGCTCAAAGGAATGCAGGAAAGCCATCCGGATGCCGGCGCCCTGAAAAAATACCTGATTCTTGACGGTGACAAGACCATCAATTTCTACAATGTCTTTGCTGCCAACGATCCGGATTCTTCAGCCCAGATCATTCACATGATCACGGGGCACCTGACCAAAGTGGAGAAAATCATTATCATCAACAGCAGGGCAGACCGCTTTTTCCGTTCGCAGCAATTGGTCAACGCCGTCAAGCCGCTGGACTATTCCTATCTTTTCCTGACCGGCGAGATCCATGAAAAAGTGGAAGCTTATGCTCTGCATCAGGGCATTCCCAAACAGAAGATAGTGGCATTGGGATCGCCCTTGCCTGAAGTTATTTATAAAAAAGTGCTGGAGCTGACGGATAAGGAATCACACGTCATCGGAATCGGCAACATTGCAGGACAGGTTTTTTACGGCGCGCAGATTGTGGCGCACTTCAAACATAAAATGAAACAATCCAATAAAAACATCAGGCAAACAGAGAAGCAAGGAGCTGTAAAGTGATCGAAGCAGCAGTAGGTTTGGGTGTAATCATCAGTTTACTATTCACGGAGTTATTGGGAGCCTCGGCAGGCGGTATCGTCGTCCCGGGGTACATAGCATTGTATCTGGATAAACCGTTGCAGATACTTGGGACGCTGATCGTCAGTCTGCTGACCTGGGGCATAATCAGGATCATAAGTATTTTTACATTGCTGTTCGGCAAGCGCAGAATGGTGCTCAGTATCCTGATCGGCTTCATTCTGGGCTGGGCTTCGCGCAATCTGATCTTTCACGGTACGACCGTTTATGATCTGCAGATGCAGTCCATCGGCTACATAGTTCCGGGCCTGATCGCCAACTGGTTTGAGCGTCAGGGCTTCATGAAGACGCTGTCCACGATGATGATCGCGGCAGTGCTGGTCAGGCTGATCCTGATGGTCATCTTTGCAGGGGAGGTGTGATCATGTTTCGTCCATCATTGAGATCCGATTGTGCCCTGATTTCATTGCTGGTGCTGAGCGTTATCCTGTTTGTGATCGCCCAGAGCAGTTACAAATACATCCGTGCCAATTATTATGAAGAAAAAGTTCAGGCTGCCAACCTGATGAATGACTATCTGGAAATCATCAGAGCAGAACTGACAGCCAGAGACTTTGTTTTTGACCCTATCGATGACCATTACAAGACAGGGCTGATCGGCAACAAACTCAGTTCCATAACAACCTCACGTGGTGTGCTGTCAGAAAAGCAGACAGCTTTGAATCCCAACTTGGCGGCTGCTTTCATCCAGATGTTGAAAGACGCTAAAGTCAAATCCGGTGATTACGTGGCGGTCGGTATCACGGGTTCCAATCCGGGAACCAATCTAGCGCTTTATGCGGCAATGAATGTGCTGGAACTCAAACCCGTCATCATCACGGCAGTCAGTTCCGCCATGTATGGAGCCAACCGTGAAGACCTGACCTGGCTGGACATCGAAAGCATCCTGAAGAGATCAGGCAGGATTGAATTCGGCAGCGCTTATGCTTCCTTCGGCGGCAGGGACGATCTCGGGATCGGGCTTTCCGACAGCGGGATCGAAGCCATGCGCAACGCCATGCGCAGAAACAACGTTCCCCTGCTTTCAGGCAACGGCCTTAGCGACAACATCGACCTGCGGATGAAAGCTTATCAGGAAATGCTTCCCCAGGGGGAACGCTATCGCCTGTTCATCAACATCGGCGGAGGCCTTGCCAATGTCGGCAGCAATGTGAATGCGCGGCTTATTCCGGAAGGCATCAACCGCAAACTGGCGGAAAAACCCTTTGATCAGGAAGGCGTGGCTATGCTCTTTGCCAAGAAGAACATTCCCGTGCTGCACGTTCTGCGCATCCTGAGAGTGGCGCGTGACCATGGTCTGCCGATCGCACCTGACAATCTGCCCAAACCCGGCGAAGGCAGGATCTTCAGCAGCAGGATTCATAACCTTTGGGTCACGGGTATTTGTCTGTTTGTCCTGGTGGCGGCGATCATAGCCGTTGTCCTGTTTGACAGGAAAGACAGGCATTTCATGGCTAATTTGGTTGACCCTGACGAAGAATTATAATTTGGAGAGATACTGAATGCTTAAACATAAAATCAAATACATCGTCGCACTCATTCTTATCCTGTCAGCGCTTGCCGGGCTCAGCGCCGTGGCTCTGAAATGGAAACCCATGACCTTTGACAATCCCGGCACCAGACGCCTGCTGAAAACACCCACCGGAAACTACTATTTCTACCGTTCCTTGCCTGAAAAAAGCATGTACCTGGACATCAGGGATCTGACTGCGTTGGAGATCCGCGCCATCAGTAAAGCACCCGTTAAAAAACCCCAGTTCATCATCAAAGCCGATAACAAGCGCGTGGTCTATGATTTGAAGCTAATCGCCGTTTCGGAAGAGTATCAGGTGTATGAACCCATCCGGCTGACCCTGCCTCCCGGACTGACCAGACTGGAACTCATCTGCTATTTCAGCGAGATCTATTTCAGGGCGTTTCAGCCTGTCACAGTGCAGAGCAAAAAACCCAAAGTCCCTTCTCTGAAGATCATTGCCAGCGCAGGTGAATACGACATCGAGCACGAAGGCAGCAAGAGCAGGTACTACGGCGTCAACGAAGAAAAGAGTCTCACCTTCCAGGTCAATCAGGGTCTGCCTTTCACGCTTTATATGAGGGCTCAGCTTCAGGACAGGGAAGTTCCCATTCTGGGTTTGTATGAAGACGGCAAGCTGATCAAGAGGATCACGCTTTCCCAGAAACGTACCAATACCTACACGGTGGAAGGCATTCCGCACCTGACCATCGGAAAGAGGGAAGACTTCTTCGCCCGGGAAAAGGTGATGACCTATGAACTGAAAGCCCTTTCCGGACACCTCTTCCTCGTCAGGCCGGTGATCAGGAAAGCCAAATAGGTGCTGTTATGAGCTTGATCCTGAACGATGAACTGAAGAACCTCTCAGAAGCCCTGCCGGAAAGCGTTGACGAGCTGGCTGCAGACGCCGGCTGTGAAACCGCTGACTCCGGTTCCGGCAACATAAAAGATAACAGCGGTACAAAGAGAAAACCCTCCATCTGCAAGCCCAAGTCCTTCCGTCCAATCATTCTTACTTTGCTCTTTATTCTGATGAACGGCTCAGTCCTGCTCTCCGGTCAGTTCAATGCAACCATTGGTATGGGTCTGACCTACACCGACAACGCCTTTCAGCTTTCTTCCTATGACCTGCAGAGGAATGAGGACGGCCATCCCGACCTTGATTTTGTGGAATCCGCCGATGACGTTATTCTTAGTATGAGGTTCAACGGCTCCTATGACACGCATTGGCGCTGGTGGAAGATCCAGCCTACTTTACAGCTCAACGGCAGCCAGTATGTCCTGAACACCTCCAGGCAGAGAGTCAGCGCTCTGGTAGGCGTCAAGATCAGCCGCCGGTTGGGTGAACTGGGCCTCTATTATGGTTATTATCCAGACGTTTATATCCGCAATTACACTGATTCCGACGGAACGGGCGAATCGGAAAGATACAGCTATGACCGCGACCACTACCGCGCCGATCTCAGGATCAGGCCCGTAAAGACTGGAACAGCCTTTCTTCAGTACCGCAAGGATGTCTATTACTACAATCAGTATTTCACCGAATTCGACGGCGACATTGATACCTGGATCCTCGGCTGGCAGCAGAATTTTCCCACCTTCTACCTCGATGCCTCTTATTCCTACAGAGTTTATGAAACAGACAAGAGCGCAAGCTTTGACAATCCTGAAGACGCCTCCTATGAAAGCAATGTCTATGACTTTGGCATCATGCTCAAGAAAATGAACCTGGACAGCCGCTATCCCTCCATCCAGTGGAGGCCTGAGCTCGACCTGAGATTTGAAGAGCGTTACTACCAGGGCGGCGATAACTGGCACCGCAACCGCATTGACAATATAAACACCACCACTGCCCGGCTGCATTTCTATCCCGGCGTCAAATGGAATTTATCTCTTGACTACTCTCACATCTTCCGCAATGTTGATGCAGCCTATTCAAGTGTCAGAAAATACAAGGAATACAGCGAGAACCGGTTTGGCTTAAACGCCGGCTACAGGTTCTGATTTTTTCTGGCCGGGCTGAAAGAGCACTCATGGCAAAGGAGTTGGAAATGACATTCCGTCAGGAAACAGACCCCGCAAAACTGAGAGAATTTCTCGACATGGTGGAGAACATCAAGGTTGAGATCCGACGCTATAAACATCCGGTCCTGGTTTGGGGCATCAAGGAAGGCACCGTCTATTATTCCTTCTGGGAACAGGAGATTTTGGACCGCTTTGGCCTGGACAATGTGGACGGCTGGGACTATGAGGAAGACCTGCTCTTTTGTCCCGACTGGGTTGGCGATCAGGAAGAGGACTGGGCGGACGATCTGGACGACGACGATGATGAGGACGACCTGCGCTGCCTGAGCGACATCATAATCAGGGATGAGGACTGAGTTTGCCATTTTGGGCGGCGGCGCCTGGGGCCTTGCCCTCGCCAAGCTGCTCAGCGAAAACGGCCACCAGGTCAGGGTCTGGGAGTATAATCCAGAGTTTGTTGCCCTCTTAAGAGAAACCCATTCCAATCCCTTTCTGCTCAAGGGTGTCACCCTTCCAGAATCAATAACATTTTCCCATGATTTTGGCGAAGTCCTGACTCCCGAAACCGATTATCTCATCTTTGCCGTTCCTTCCCAATTCCTGCGCGCAGCGGTTAGACAAGCCGCGCCCTACATCAACCAACTGCCTCGCCTCAAAGCCGTGATCAATGTTGCCAAAGGCATCGAGGAGCATTCGCTCAAGCGCATGTCAGAGATTTTAACTGAAGAGCTTGCACCCGGACTGAGTGGTAAAATTGTCTGCCTTTCCGGTCCTTCCCATGCCGAGGAAGTGGCGCGCCAGATCCCTACCGCCGTGGTCCTTGCCGGTCCCGATGATGAACTCCTGCAGGAGCTTCAGCCGCTGTTCAGTACAACTTATTTCCGTGCTTACCGGTCTGCGGATCAGGCGGGAGTAGAGATCGGCGGAGCGGTCAAGAATGTCATTGCCATTGCTGCCGGGATCATTGACGGTCTGGGATATGGCGACAACACCAAGGGAGCCCTCCTGGCGAGAGGCCTGGCTGAGATCAGCAGATTGGGATTGGCTCTGGGCGCACAGCCCGAAACCTTCCTTGGCCTCTCCGGCATCGGGGACCTCTTTACCACCGCCTCCAGTCTGCACAGCCGCAACCGATTCGTCGGCAACGAGATCGGAACAGGAAAAAAACTCCCGGACATCCTCTCCGCCATGCAATCCGTCGCCGAAGGAGTGGCAACCACCCGTTCCGTTCATCAACTCAGCCAGAACCTGGGAATAGAAATGCCCATCACAGAACAGATCTTTGAAGTCCTCTTCCATGATAAATCTCCCAAACTTGCCATGCTCGAACTCATGACCCGCTCCCTCAAGCAAGAATAAGCTCTTTTTATATCCCTTAATCCCTTTCCCTCCCATACTTACCCTTCCACGATCCATACAACTCAAACCTGCTTTTACCAGTATTTAACCGGACAATGATCGCCTCCATGCCCTTATACTCCGGTTATCTCAAGGTAACTTACGATTTATCAATTAAGTAAGGAAGGTGGAAGATAGTGGTAAGGATAAACTGTGAAGCAGTTGAAGAAGTTTGTAGTTCTGCCTGCGCAGGAACGACGAGATCAGCGTGTCACATTGAGCTCAGTCGAAATGCAGACACGCGGACGGTGTCTTATCCTTCGACTATGCTCAGGATGACACCTGTGCGGGAATGACGATGTAGATACAGACGCCTCGTCTGTATTACGGACAGGATTGTCCGTGCCACAGATTAGGAAGATTCCTGCTTTCGCAGGAATGACAAGGTAGGGGCTGGTCTTGTGCCAGCCCGAAGTGAAGGTCGGCACGAGACTGACCCCTACTGCAGCTATTACAGAAAAGGCACTGCTCAAAACGGCAGTGCCTTATCTCATCAGAGTTAATATGAGTTTTATTTCATGAGCATCATTTTGCGGGTGGAGGCAAATCCGTCCGTTGTCATACGGTAAAGATAGACGCCGCTGGAGACTGGGGAGCCGTTGTCGTCCGTCCCGTTCCAGGTGACGCTGTGATTGCCGGCGGCTTTCTTTTCGCTGATCAGGGTGCGCACCTTCTGGCCCTTCAGGTTGTAAACATCGATCCTGACCTCAGCGGAATTCTTTACGGAATAGCTGATGGCGGTTTCCGGATTGAAGGGATTGGGATGATTTGCTGAAAGCACAGTGGTGAGGACGGGAGTGGTGTTGTCCTGGTTGGGCGTGTTTTGATATATGTTTCCGCTGCGGCTGTTATTGGTCATGAAAAGCGGCCAGGGATAGGAGGTGGCGGCGCGCTTGACATCCAGCATATAGAAGCCGGCGTCATTGGGGAAGACGATGTCGATGTCGCCGTCTCCGTCCAGATCCGCCACGGCGGCAGAGACCTTGATGTTGCCGCTGAGGGGATAGGGGAAGTTCGGGGATTCGGTTCCGTCGCTGCGCAGAGAATGCAGTTTGCCGTTGGTGTCGCCGAAGATGATACCGCAGAGGCCGGAGCCGTCAAAATTGGCAACGACAGGGGTGCTTTCCACGTTTTCGCCTATGTTGACAGGGAAGCCGGTCAGGTTGACACCTGTGGAACTCATGATGTAAACATCACCTGAATAGGCAATCAGGATGATCTCTTTATATCCGTTGCCATTAACGTCTGCGACCACCGCTCCGCCCTTGACCTGCTGACCGATGTTCTTTTGGAACTTGATGCTGCCGTCATGGTTGATGGCAAAGAGCTGGCTGTTTGTATAGGTCGGGATCAGGATCTCAGGATAGCCATCCCCGTCCAGATTGGCAATGGTGGGATGATTGCGTGAAGCGCCGCCCAGAGAGACTGGAAAGCCGGGCAGGCTTTGCGCATTGGCGGAATTGATGGCATGCAGATTGCCGGTCAGAGTGGCGACCACGATGTCCAGTTGTCCATCGTCATTCAGGTCTCCCACCGCTCCGGAAGCAAGCATGGCACCTTCGATCTGGAGCGGGAAATTGGGGTAGTTAATGCCGTTGGAGTCCAGGACCACGATGTATCTGTTCTGGGTGAAAGCTATGATCTCGGGATTGCCGGAGCGGTCAAGATTGGCAATGATGGGATTGCCGACCAAAATGCCTCCTGCTGGAGCGGTCCAGAGCAAAGAACCGGTATGGCTGACCGCTATGATGGTCTGGTTGTTCAGGTTGGCGACGATTTCCATGTTGCCATCGCCGTTGATGTCTGCCAGGGCGGGAGAGCCGATGACGGCAGCCGCTGCCTGGTAGGGGAAATTCGTCATGGATGTGCCATTCGGCTTTCTGACATGAATAAGCCCGTTCTGGTCGCCAAAAATTATTTCTTTGTCAGTTCCGCCGTCCAGATTGTAGATACAGGCGGAGGACTGGGTCGCGCCGTTCAGGTTGAGAGGCCAGTTCGGCTGCACCAGAGATAGGTTGACGTAAAAAGTTCTGATCGTGTTGTAAGGATATTGAGAAGTCTGATTGGCGCTGAGGTGAATTTCAAAGGGAATCGGCTCAGAAGGCAGGGTTGAGACCGTTTCAAAAGTGAATTCATCCGTCAGGTTCCAGTTGGAGGCGCCGGCTCCCAAAGTCCCGAAGGCAGAGATGGAATCAACCACCACGACTCCAGGCATGTTACAGCGAAGTGTTGCCACTACATTCTGTGCAGTCATCCAGGACAGTCCTGTAAAGGGATCCATCAGGTTGGTGAGCTGCAGGTTGAGGCGGATCAGTTCGCCCGGATTGGGTACTCCGTCGCCGTCGCCGGTGATCTCTTCTATGTTATACTCTTCCACCACAAGATAGGGGATCTTGTCAAACATGGTGGCAGCAAAGGCATTGACTCGGCCTGTGCCGAGTTTGTTGAAAGCGGCGTTGGGCGGAGCGTAGTTCGGATTCAGGTGATAGATCCAGTCCGCTGTGTCCATCAGCCTCTGCTTGATATCCAGAGGGCCGAGGGTGGGATTGATGGCTTTGACCAGAGCGGCGACTCCCGCCACCAGCGGTGAAGCCATTGAAGTTCCGTCCGCCACGGCATAGCTGTCGTTGTTGATGATGGTGCTCAGGATCGCCTGACCGGGGGCGCAGATGTCAATGGGAGCGCCATAATCGGAGAAATCGGTCTTTATGTCGTTGGCATCTGTGGCTGCCACGCAGACAGCATTGGGGCAATCGGAGGGAGCGTCAATATAATTCGGTCCATGTTCCATGTTGTCATTTCCCGCCGCTGCCACAAACAGACAGCCCAGAGCAGTGACATAGTTCACATGCAAATTGGCGTTGTTAAGGCTGGTCACTTGTCCGCCCCAGGAAGCGTTGACGACGGCAGCGCCGTTTTCTGCGGCATAACGTGCCTGTTCATAACCATAGGCAATTCCGGTGGAAGGACTGACATTGGACGAGCCCTTAAGGCCGATGATACTGACATCAGGACAGACACCGGCCACGCCGATGGCGTTATTGAAGACAGCTCCGGCGCAGCCTGCCACATGCGTGCCGTGGTAGTTGGCACCGTAATTCTGCATGGGGTTGTTGTCATTGTTATAGAAGTCCCAGCCGATGATGTCGTCGATCTTGCCGTTGCCGTCATCGTCAATTCCGTTTCCGCCGCTGACGGTTCCGGCTGCCCAGTTGATGGTCATGGGCATTTCGCCTTGGTTGATCCAGATGTTGTCCATGAGGTCGGGATGGTTCCATTTGATGCCGGAATCGGAAATGCCGATCAGGACGTTGTTTCCGCCCGTTACATAATCCCAGGCGTCATACACTTTCATCACGCCCAATGCATACTGCTGGCTGATCAGAGGATCGTTGGGAACCAGTTTGCTGCGCATGATGGCATCGAATTCGGCAAACAGGACATTGGGGTCTTTTTCAATAGCAGCCAAAGCCGCATCCATGTTCTTGTCATCAGCCAGAATGACTCTGTAAACGCATTGCAGATATCTGCCCTCGTCGTTGAATTCAGGCATTTTCAGATTCTGGTGCATCTGGCGCAGGTCAACGATATTGTATTTCTTTGCCAGTTCATTGAAGGTCGGCATCTTGGTCTGGACGATTCCGTCCGGTGTGGAAAAATCAATGACGCCTTCAAAATTGCCGGTCGATTCCATCTTGAAACAGGCAATGATGGTATTGGGATAAAACAAATCAGGGTCATAATCCAGCGCAGATAAAAAGGTCACTGCCGCCAGAAAAGCCAGGATGATGATAAAAGACTGCCTTCTCATATTATACCTCATAAATTCATTCAGTTGTCTCACTTAATCCTGAGAGCTATTAAGTCAACAAGAAAATTCCGTTCCAAATGACATCCGATCTCGGTTTTCCTTCCCAAAGCCAGAGAGGACAATTCTTCTTGACAATCAGGCAGCCGGGCAGAGATTAAATTCCATTACTGTAAACTAAAAGGAATAAGCATGGAAAACATCCGCATCGGCATCATCGGCAACATCGGAGTCGGCAAATCAACTTTTATTGAAGCGGCAAGCACAGCGCCCCTTAACAGGATTCTCCTGTCTGTATATCCGCAACCGAACGGCAGCGAAGGGGTTTTCGCCTTTCCGGAAAAGTTCAATCCCATCGTGCTGGATTCCTTTTACAAGGACCCCATTGCCCATGCCTTCATGGCGCAGATCGAATTCTTCAATGGACGGCTGGACCGCCAGAAGCTGATTCAGTCCTGCCGGGGCATTGTGTTGGAAGACCGGACCCTGGCAGAGGACTACCACATTTTCGGCAAGGCGCAGCGCATCCTGCAGAACATGTCCGAACCTGAATTCATCGCCTACCAGCGCACCTTTCGGCTGATGACGGAACAAATCAAAGAACCCGACCTCTTTGTCTATTTCAAGGCAGACGTTCCCACCCTCCAGGAAAGAATCAGGGAAAGGGGACGCGAAAGCGAGCTCTTTATTCCTGCTGAATACCTGGAACTGCTGAACAACCTGTATGAGGACTTTATCGCCAACCACGTACAGTGCCCGGTGCTGGTCATCAACGCGGAAAAAGCAGTGGAGAAGATGGAATTCCTGCGCCGCACGGTTAATCTGGTGGCGGAACAAATAAAATCTCTGGAACTTCGCGTCTCGTCTCCCGGCATCAGCGAATGGGTCACGTTGCCACAGACGGAGGCCACCCTCAAAGCCATTGACGTGGAACGCAAGCTGGAAACCTATTTAGCAGAACACCCGAAACTAATAACCATAGCCGGAAACGTGGGCTTGGGCAAATCCACCCTGACCGCCATCATGGGTCGCAGCTTAAAGATTAACACCCTATATGAAAAGCCGGAGGATAATCCGCTTTTGGAGAAGTTTTTGGGCGATAAGAAAACCTGGTGCTACGACCTGCAACTGCACTTCCTGGAAATGCGGGCAGAACAGCGCCGGCTGGGCAAAAAAGGTTATGCCAGCTTTGTGAAGGACCGCTCCCTGGCTGAAGATCTGCTGGTTTTCTGCAACCAGTTCCATGCCGACGGGCTGTTGACTGACGACGAACTGGACAATCTCGTAACACAGTTCCAGACAGTAAACAGGCAGTTGCCTTCCGCGGACCTGATCATTCTGCTGCAGGGCAGTCCGTCCCTGGCGTGGGAACGGATTCAGCAGCGCGGCAGGGAAATGGAGATCGAGGGCGGTTGGCAGTTCACCGAGATCAAAAACCTGAACCGATGGTATAAAAAATACGGGGCAGATGTGGTAAAATTTGGCTACCATAACGGGCCCGTCCTTGAAATCGATGTCGAAAAGCTGGACCTGACCAACCGCATCCACGTCGGCTATATCTTTGAAAGGATACTGGAAACACTCAAAACTCAGGATCAGCATTGAAACATAACAGATACTGTTTGTAGTTCGGCCTTCAGGCGGTTTTGCACTGGTTGTATTTTTCTAACTGAATACACGGAAATAGCAGAAAATTCAGAAAGTGATCACTTACACACCTAAATTAAGAAACGCTGGTTTATATCTAGTCCTGCAGGAGTTCGAAATCTCCCCGATATGCTGTTATGGTATCTTTCGTTAGGGAGATTTAGGACTCGTATCTAATATTTCTTACAACTTCACGAAGTCCGAATTGCCCTATTCCACATCATGTCCTAGTTAGCTGTAATTCTGCCTTCAGGCAGGTGTTTAACAATGGCAGATATCTTAAAACGCTTACCCACCTGCGTAAACGCAGAATTACACCCAGAGCTAACCTTTGGGCTTTGGACTTCAATGATGTTTGCCTCCCTTTTCTAGCCTGGCTTGAAGTCCAAACGCATAAACAAGATAACCCCTGACGGCAACGCTGCGTTTGAACTCCGACACAAACTCCGGCGCAGCTTTCCACTTTTTCACTTTTCCACTCTTCCACTTTTCTTCATTTTTCCCCCTTTTCTGCTGAAGTAGACCCAATGTATATCAAAAGTATGTCTAAAGTATATCAAATGTGCTTTAACATACATTTACTATACATTTGATATACATTTGATATACAGATGATATGCTTTTGATTGAAGGAGTGACCTGTCTTGAATTTGGTTGACGAATGATGTTTCCTGATTGGGAGGTAACCCTTTAAAGTATCCATATTGAGATTTGGCAAGGAAATCTTTTCGATAGGTATCGCAGAAGATA
>Ga0209610_1000223_pt1 | contig 29751 bp, 24 predicted proteins | sample LakKivw275mmetaG_FD_184137 | JGI IMG/M metagenome (GOLD analysis project Ga0209610, IMG submission 184137) | Anoxic lake water microbial communities from Lake Kivu, Rwanda to study Microbial Dark Matter (Phase II) - Lake Kivu water 275m metaG... | ecosystem: Environmental > Aquatic > Freshwater...
AAGATAAATAAGATTCCTGCTTTTCCACCCCAGCCAGCAAGCTGTCAGGGGACCCCGGTCGCAGGAATGACAAATGTGGCTCGGACAATCCTGTCCGAGAAGATAAATAAGATTCCTGCTTTTCCACCCCAGCCAGCAAGCTGTCAGGGGACCCCGGTCGCAGGAATGACTTTGTAGATACAGACGCCTCGTCTGTATCATGACATGCGGGGACGCATGTCGCTACATTATTTTCAACTGCGCAGGAATGACTTTGTAGATACAGACGCCTCGTCTGTATCATGACATGCGGGGACGCATGTCGCTACATTATTTTTGCCTGCGCAGGAATGACAAATCACTATAAGTACTAAGCGTGTCACATTGAGCACAGTCGAAATGCAGACACGCGGCAGGTGTCTTATCCTTCGACTCTGCTCACCCTTCGACTAAGCTCAGGGTGACACAAATTCACAATCTTCGACTGAGTTCAGAGTGACAGCAAAAAAAGAACCGGCATGAGTATGCCGGTTCACAGCAGATGAATATCTACGCTACAAGATTCCTGCTTTTCCACCCCAGCCAGCAAGCTGTCAAGGGACCCCGGACGCAGGAATGACTAAATTATTTTAATAACATCATACGTTTGGTGGCGGTGTAGCTGCCGGCCTGCATGCGATATAGGTAAACGCCACCGGAGACGGATTTGCCGCTGTCGTCTTTGCCGTCCCAGACGGCTTTGTAGAAGCCGTTGCCCTTGGTTTCGCTGACCAGGGTGCGCACCCTGGCTCCCCTGACATTATAGATCGTGATGCTGACCGGTGCCTTTTCCTTAATGCTATAGGTAATGGCGGTTTCCGGATTGAAGGGATTGGGGTAGTTTCCGGTCAGGGCAGTGACTTCCGCCGGGATTACAACCTCGTCCTGATTGGAGGTGATGTTGACTGTCACGATATTGGACGGGTCGGATTCATACTGGTCGAAATAGACGTTGGTCACGAAGTAGTTATAGGTGCCTGCCGGCAGGTTCTGATCAGTGTAATGCGCCAATTCATAGAGCTGGAAATCCGTGATGGTGGCGATCAGGACATTGTTGCGGTAAACTTTCAACTGGGTCAGGTTATCCCAGTCACGGGGGCTGTTTTCATCCAGTGGAATTGGTCCCGGAGCCCATTGCAGAGCGACATCATTGATGTTCTGCAGTTCATAGCTCAGAATGGTCGGCGGTTCATAATAGCCGGGCAGGAAGTCTGCCTGGAAACGGGCTGTGAGATAGTTCCCGTCCGTTCTGGAATTGGCGATGCCGATGATGGTGATGAGTCCGTCCGGAATCGTGGTGCCGATATAATCAACATCATAGAATGTGGTGCGGAAATTGTAGTCAGCGGTTCCGTCGTTGATGGGATAGACAATGCCGTTGGCAAAGCTGCCGGATGCGCCGACAAAGGTGACTCCCATCACCTTGACCAGTTCGGATTCATAGCTTTCGAAGTTGGTGTTCAACTGAGCCAAAGTTATCACTTCGGGTGTGATCACATTGCCGGTGGAAGTTGCTGGACCGGAGTTGGCTGTGGGTACGAATTGCAGCATGCCTCCGAATTCGCTCAGCTTTCCCGTAATGCCTGTAATGCCGTCTCCGACAGAGTAAACAGTGGTGATCACACCAGCCAGGTCATCGATCAGAATGGCTGCCGTGGCATCCTGAAGGTATTTCTGGTTGCGGAAGGTCTGCTGGAAGGTCAGGACCACTTCACCGGTCAGCACATAGATGGTGGTATTATCAGCCGGTAAAGCACGCAGGGCAGCAAGATTGGAAGCAATGACAGGGAAGATGTAGGTGGCACTGGCAACGAAGCTGTTATCCAATCCGGGCGCTGTGGCCATTGCTTTCAGGGTGGTGGTGGCTGAAATCGTGATCGGGGTCGTATATACTGCAGAGCCGGTGGTGGGATTGCTGCCATCAGTTGTATAGTATATTATTGCGCCAGGCGTTGCAGATGAGATCGATACGCTGACGGGATTGGTGTAAAGTCCACCGGGAGGGTCGAAGGTTGGCGTAGCAGCAGCGTTTCCAGACACTGAAGTGAAGGTGTGCATGCCCAGGTCAGCGATGTAATCAATGGGGTGCACGATCCATTGTGAATCGTCAGCATTGGTGCCGGCTGAGGCAGTCCAATCCGTGGTGGGGGAGATGATCGTCGGTTTGCGGATCAGTGTGTGATTGAGCATTGCTTCTGTTACGCCTGCCACATCCCATGCGGTTCCGGGATCCGTGCCAACCTGGCCGATCATGTCGATCAGTTCAGTGCCTTGAAACAGTCCCAAAGCGTCATCACCATTATAATAAGTGACGGTGCTGGTCACATCCGCCAGATCCAGGATCGTGGCATTGGCGCTGGCATTGGCAATCACATAGACATCGTTATGGGCAAGGGTTCCGGTCAGGGTCAGAGAAGTGCTCCACTGCGCGCCGTTACTGGCCAGCTTGACAGAGTACTGGCTCAGGTCAACCGGAACGCCTGTCCCATTGAAGATCTCCAGTGCCTTGTTGTTGGAGGAGCCTTCCACATATTCTGAAAAGAACAGGTTGGTGGCAAAGACCGGAGGTTCCCCTCCGCCGTTGTCAGCCGCTACGACAAGGTTGTTTCTGCCGTAGGCGACCAGCTTTCCATCCGCGCCTGTGACGCCCTGAAAACGGGTCGAGTTGAAGGTTAGGGCAGGGAAGGTCTCCTGCGTCCAGGTAGCGCCGTTATCCACTGATTTGATCAGGGACCAGGAGTTGCCGATATTGGTGGTGGTGTTGTCAGAACTGTATCCGGCAGCCCAGAAGATGCCGTTTTCATCACACCAGACGCCGTTCATGTCGTCCAGGCAGCTTTCCGTGCCGGCTGTCCAGTCTGTAGCAGTCATTCCTCCATTGAGGGTATAGAATATTTCACCCACGGAATTGACCAGCACGCCAATGTTGGCATCCTTGAACCAGATGTCTCTGATCTGAGCGCTGCTTCCGACGGTGATGGGTGCCCAGCTTTGGCCGCCGTCCTGAGTGATGTAAAGATTTCCGGCGCTGGAACCGGCAAAGCCGAGCAGTTCTGTCTTGAAGAAAGTGCAGTAAAGCACGCTTGTGCCGAGGCCGGTTCCGTTCATCATGGTCCAGGTCAGGCCGCCGTCAGTGGTCTTGGCGTGGATGTTGTTGGAGCCGACGACATAGCCTACCATAGGAGTCGGGAAGCTGAATTCATAATAGATCTGTGTGGTTGTGACGCCGGGGATGGTAAAGGTTGTCCAGTTCTGCCCGCCGTCCGTAGTGCGGTAGATCTTTCCCTGCGTCCTGCCGGAAACGAATCCTTCCTGCGCAGTCTTGAAATAGGTGGAATAGAAGATCTCAAAGCTGTTGGGAATATGCAGCCGGTTAAAGGAAAGGCCGCTGTCCGTGGTCTTGATGACATAACCTTTGTCACCGACCAGATACCATGTGTTTTCATCCACGACGCTGCCGCTGTAAAGGTCCACTGCATTGGCGATAAGGTCTGTCCAATGCGCGCCCTGATTGATTGATTTGGCAATGGCTCCGTTCCAGCCTGCCGTGACCAGGTCTCCGTTGGGCAGAATACTGAGCCCTTCAAAATAGAGGCCAAAGTCATTGGTCACTATCTCAAAGGTGGTGAAAGCATTGGCAGTTCTGAGCAGAACTCCGTTCCAGCCCGCGGCATAACCGGTTTGGCCGTCCAATACGATGTCCTGCATATTGGTGGAAGAACCGCCGGCATTGACATGATGCGTCCAGTTGACGCCATTGTCATAGCTGACACCAATGTAGCCGAGGCTTCCTGCCAAAACGACTGTTGAGCCGTACTGCCGCACTTTATAGAGATGCGGATTGCCTGTTACAGTCAGGTTTTGGATGGTCCAGGTAGCGCCGAAGTCTGTTGTGGTGAGGATCTTAGTCTGATTGGGAGTGCCTCTGTTCATGGCGCAGAAACCTATCCCGGAAGCATTCACGGTGATGGAATAGATCTGGTCTGTGAGTCCTGTGGTCTGCTGAGTCCAGTTGACACCGTGGTCTGTGGAATAAGCTATTTTACCGCCCCAGCCGGCGATCCAGATCTTGCCGTCAGGCAGGTAAACACAGGCATTGACGTCATCAGTGCCGAAGATTGTCTGCGTCTGAGTTGGCGTTGTCCAGCTCGCCCCTCCGTCTGCTGTGATGCCGACCAGGCCGTCAGCACTAACCATTACGCCGTGCAGTTCATCATAAAAGTCGATGTCGTTGATGTCTTTATAGGCAGGGGTAACAGCGTCGTAAGCGGGATTGGGAACGAATGTCCAAGTGTTGCCGTTGTCGGTGGATTTGGCAAAGCCGCCCACGTATCCGGCTGCCCAAAAGGTCGTGCCTACTCTGTCCAAAGCATAAAAATTGGTCGGGAACTGTGCCTGTCTGAGCAGATCCCAGCCGAAAGCCAGGCTGGCCAGAACCAGCAGCAGCGTGATAACTATCGCTTTTTTCATAGCTTAACTCCATGAGTTTATTTTCACAATAAATATTATAATCAGAATTGTCAGAATACTGATATGCAAAAATTAGGCAAGGGAAAAATCTATATTTATCTTTCGATTGCGAGGGTCCTATGATTTGTCATTCCCGCGCAGGCGGGAATCCAGTAAAAAAAGAACCGGCATGAATATGCCGGTTCACAGCAGATGAATATCTACGCTACATGATTCCTGCTTCCTCAGGAATGACAATAAGAAAGGTTTGTATAGAAGTATCAGTTCAGCTCTTTTTCCACGTCCACCATTTCGCTGTGCAGGTCGGGATTGATGGCGAATCCGTGTTTCTTGAACACGCTGATCATTCTGTGGTTATCGGTCGTGGTCTGCGCCACCATCTTTTTCATGCTCCATTTGAGCGAAATATCCATGCAGAAATCGGTGAGTTGGCTGCCCAGCTTTTTGTTCTGCCACTGCTCCGGAACCAGGATGGCATACTCCACCGTTTCGTGGTCAGGATCCGCCACCATGCGCCCGATCCCGATGATCTTCTTCTGCCCGTCCTGAACGGTTTCCGCCACGATGGCGATTTCCCTGTCATAGTCAATGAAGCAATAGCGCACCGCCACCTCGTGCGAATTCCAGAAGAAGAAATAGCGGAACCTCTGATAGATCGCCTCTTTACTGCAGCTTCCCAGCATGTCCAGCCAGAGCGATTCGTCCTCCGGCTTGATGGGACGCAGGGTGACGGCAGTTCCGTCCGTCAGTTTGATCGGCTTGACATATTCTTCCGGATAGGGTCTGAGAGCCAGGTGCTGATAGGGTTCGGCGGCCTTGTGTCCCAGGTCGATCACCACTCTGCCGTCCAGTGCCACCACGCCTCCAGGCGTTACCAGCAAAGGATTGATGTCGAGTTCCGTGATCTCGGGATAGTCTGCCGCCAGATAGGACATGCGGATCAAAACCTCCACCAGCTTGTCGATATCGACTGTTGGCCTGCCCCTGTATCCTTGCAGCAGCGGATAAATATTTAATCTTTCCAGCATCCTGCGTGCCAGTTTTTCGTTGAGGGGAGGCAGTTCCAGCGTCCTGTCCTTAAAAAGTTCTGCATAAATTCCACCGGTTCCGACCATGATGACGCTGCCAAAAACCGGATCCTGCTTGATCCCGAGGATGAGTTCGACGCCCTTGCCGGAGTCAATCATCTTCTGCACGGAAACGCCTTCGATGACAGCCTGGGGAGCGCGTTCCGAGACGTTCTGCATGATCGCTGCAAAGGCGGTTTTGACTTCATCCGCATTGTGCAAGTTCAGCATCACGCCGCCCACGTCAGTTTTATGTGTGATATCCGGAGAAAGTATTTTCAGGACGACGGGAAAACCCGCTTTCTCAGCCAATCTGACCGCATCCTCAGCCGTGACGGCGCTCTGCGGAAGGGTGGTCGGGATGCCATAGGCCTCCAACAGGTATTTGGACGTGGTTTCCGAGAGGATGGCATTGCCCTGTTTCACGATGTCATCAAACTTGTGGCGGAACTCCACCCGGTCCAGCGAAAATTCCACCGGAACGTCTTTCGGCGTCTCGTAGAGCGCTTTCAGGTTCCTGTCATAGTCCACTAAAGTGATGAATGCCCCGATCGCCTGTTCGGGTGTGTCATAGGCTGGGATCCCGTTCTCGGAAAGGATCTGGATGCCCTCATGCATGCTCGCGCCGCCGATCCAGGCTGCCAAAATCGGTTTCTTGGCAGTTTCAGCAAGTTTACTGATCTCGCGTGCCGTGCCGCTCGGATTGGTCATCGCCTGCGGTGTCAGAATGACCAGGACCGCATCGACATTGGAGTCTTCCAACACAATGGAAACCGCCTTGGCATAACGCTTGGGGCGCGCATCGCCCAAAACGTCAACGGGATTGCCGTGCGACCAGAATTCCGGCAGGTTCTGATTAAGTTCTTCGATGGTTTTGTCCGTCAGTTTTGCCAGTTCGCCTTTCAGAGCGATGAGCGCATCAGTCGCCATCACGCCCGGCCCGCCTGCATTGGTGACCACTGCCAGACGCTGTCCGGCAGGGACTTTCTTGCGTCCCACCAGTTCTGCCACGTCAAAGATCTTGCCGATGTCATAAATTCTGACGATGCCGGCGCGCTGGAAAGCGGCGTCATAAACGTTGTCTGCGGCTGCCAATGCGCCTGTATGCGAGGCCGCCACTTCCGCCGATTCGGGAAAGCGTCCCGCTTTGTAGGCGATGATGGGTTTGGAGCGCGCGAAGGCGCGTGCCGCCGTCATGAACTGACGTGCCTTGCTGATCGATTCTATGTAGAGGATGATGCATTTGGTCTCTTCGTCTTCGCCCAGGTAGTCGATCACGTGTCCGAAATCCGCGTCCAGCATGTTGCCGACCGAGATCACGTAGGAAAAGCCGATCTTGGCATGGATTGCCCAGTCCAGGACAGAGGTGCAGAGAGCTCCGGACTGCGATACGAAAGCGATATTACCCTTTTTGGGCATGCCGTCGCCGAAGCTGACATTGAGTTTGGCGGCGGGTGCGATGAAGCCCAGGCAGTTGGGTCCCATGATGCGCATGCCGGGATAGCTTTGACGGATGGATTCGATCTCGCGCTCCAGTTCTTTGCCTTTTTCGCCTGCTTCCTTGAATCCGGCAGTGATGATGATGATCCCCAGGATTCCCGCTTCGCCGCATTGCCTTATGTAATCAGGCACCGCTTCCGTTTCCGAGCAGACAACCGCCAGGTCAGGCTTTTTGGGCAGGGATCTGACATCGGGATAGCACTGGATGCCCATCACCGCTTCCAGGGTTGGATTTACGGGATAAACCACGCCGTTGAACCAGCCCGTCACGATATTGCTCAGGATCCTGCCGCTCACGCTCTGCGGATTCACGCTTATGCCCAAAACCGCTATGCGCCTGGGTTTGAATATGTTGTCAAGGTTGTGAACGTTCACGCCTCACCTCTGATGAATTTTTGTTCATTCTTTTCCCGGCAGGCCTCTGGTCAAGACTTTTTTCCCTCTTCCTCTTTTCATCCATAATCGCATTACGGTACTATCACTATACCATTACGGTACCAATACGGTTATTTACCGTAATGCTACCGTAATAGTACCGTAATGGTCAAGTAATGCAATTATGCAGGATGACACGTCCTGAGATGGGGTGACAGCGCATTGGGAACGCTGGCTTAAGCCGGCCGGACCACCAGATTTATCTGGTTTAAAAGTAGCCGTAGGAACAGGCGCCCCGCCTGTACTGATGCAAGCGGAGAAACTTGTTTCTACTTGGATAAAACCGTTTGAAAACGGTGGACCTGCCGAATAAATTCAGCGTTCCTGGTGAAATAGCAAAATTGTTGTACCCATGCTTCAGAATGGCGGGACCACACACTTCAGTATGTCTTTTCATTATGCATTAAGCGTTATCCGTGACGGCAATGAATTATGAAACCGCCAAGGAAGATTCCTGCTTGCGCAGGAATGACAAGATTAGCGTGTCACATTGAGCTTAGTCGAAATGCAGGCAAGCGGCCAGGTTAACGGTGTCTTATCCTTCGACTGTGCTCAGGATGACACTGTATGGTGCAGGAATGACATCATGAGAGCGGACAATATTGATTACACAAAAAGAGGCTGCTTGGTGCAGCCTCTGTTTATCATTGAACACAATATTTAGTTGTTTATCACATGTTATTTCTTCAGTTGTTTGATGGCTGAGAAACCGGCGAAACGGGCTGCTTCACCCAATTCCTCTTCGATGCGGAGGAGCTGGTTATACTTGGCGATGCGTTCACTGCGGGAGATGGAGCCGGTCTTGATCTGGCCTGTGTTCATGCCGACGCAGAGATCTGCCATGAAGGTGTCGCAGGTTTCACCGCTGCGGTGTGAGACAACAGCCGTCCAGCCGTTCTTGTGAGCCAGGTTGATGGCATCGAGGGTTTCGGACACGCTGCCGATCTGGTTAAGTTTGATCAGGACAGAATTGGCGCTATTTAGCTCAATGCCTTTCTGAATGCGTTCGGGATTGGTGACAAAGAGGTCGTCGCCCATGACCTGAATACGCTGTCCCAGACGCCTGGTCATCTCTTTAAAGCCGTCCCAGTCATCCTCTGCCAGGCCGTCTTCGATGGAGACGATGGGATATTTATCAACCAGTTTGGTATAATAGTCGATCATCTCAGTTGAGGAATAGGCCTTGTTTTCAGCAGCCAGATGGTATTTGCCGTCCTTGTAGAAAGAGGAGGCAGCAGGATCGAGGGCAATGAAGATGTCCTTGCCGGGTTTGTAACCTGCTTTTTCAATTGCTTCCACGATCACCATCAGGGCTTCTTCGTTGGTGGCAAGATTGGGAGCAAAGCCGCCTTCGTCGCCGACGGAGGTTGCCATGCCCTTGCCTTTCAGGATGGCTTTGAGGGCATGGAAGGTCTCGGCATTCATGCGCAGGGCTTCACGGAAATTGGGAGCGCCCAGAGGCATGATCATGAATTCCTGGATATCGACATTATTATCGGCATGCGCGCCGCCATTGATGATATTGGACATGGGCACGGGCAGAAGGCGCGCACCCACTCCTCCCAGATAACGATAAAGAGGGAGGTCCAGTTCCAGCGCCGCAGCTCTGGCAGCAGCCATGGAGACTGACAGCACGGCATTGGCTCCGAGTTTTGTTTTCAGAGAGGTGCCATCCAGATCCAGCATGGCAAGATCGATGGCAGCCTGGTCGCAGACTTCCATCCCAGTGATCCTGGGAGCTATGATCTCATTGACGTTCTGCACGGCTTTGAGCACGCCTTTGCCAAGGTAGCGGGATTTGTCGCCATCGCGGAGTTCCAGGGCTTCGTGCTCGCCGGTGGAAGCACCACTGGGGACTGCAGCACGCGTTACGATCCCTGATTCCAGATGAAGTTCAGCTTCGACGGTTGGATTGCCTCTGGAATCGAGGATTTCGCGGGCTTTGATATAGATGATTTCAGACATGTTATCTCCTTTTAAAGAAAAGCGGTAACAGACTCATTAACAGGCCATTACCGCCATGAATATAATTATGAGTTCGGGTCAGGCTTATTTCTTAAAGATATCCTGCAGGGTTTTGACAGAGCCGAGCAGAGCTTGAGTTTCATAAGGCACGACGACGGTTTTGTCGCCCTGTTTGACGATATCATTGAAAGCGGCAATGTATTTAATGGCAAGCAGATACTGAGCCGGATCGGTGGCAGTGGCTTTCACGGCTTCTGAAACCATCTGGATGGCTTTCTTTTCAGCATCGGCAACCAGGATCTTGGCCTGAGCTTCACCTTCTGCCTTGGCGATCTTGGCCAGCTTGTCACCGTCGGCGGTGCGGATGTTGTATTCCCTTTCGCCATCAGCGGTCAGGATCTTGGCGCGTTTGTCACGTTCGGCGCGCATCTGCTTTTCCATGGCGGTCTTGATCTCTTCGGGAGGAAGGATGTCCTGCAATTCGACACGGTTGACCTTGACGCCCCATTTGTCTGTGGCTTCATCCAGAATGTCGCGCAGTTTGGAATTGATGGTGTCTCTGGAGATCAGGGTCTTATCCAGTTCGAGTTCACCGATGACGTTACGCAGGGTGGTTTGGGTCAGCTTTTCAATGGCGTCCGGCAGGTTGCCTATCTCATAGACTGCCTTGTAGGGATCTGTGACCTGGAAATAGAGCAGGGCATTGATGTTGATGGTCACGTTGTCACTGGTGATCACATTCTGGCGCGGAAAGTCATAGACAGTTTCGCGCAGGTCGATGCGGTTTTCCACACGCTGTGTGATCACAGAGTTGCCTCTGTAATCGGTTTTCACATAACGCCAATGGATGGAGCGCGGCCGGTCAAAAACGGGCACGATCAGATGCAGGCCGCTGGGCAGGGTTTTGTAATATTTACCAAGCCGTTCGATGATCACTACTTCAGCCTGGCGGACGATGATCAATCCCTTGGACAGGATCGATAAGATCAAAATGATCAGTGCTACAAGGACGAAATAAATTGCTGCCATGGTAAGACCTCCTCAGGTTTTATCTTGTTACGGGTAAATTCAAATTATGCTCAGACTTCCTGCTGCTGAGCCTCGACGATCAGTTTATTGCCGTCGATATCCACAACAGTCACTTTCACATTAACATCAACAGCTTTATCGTTCTTTTCCACTGCCGACCATTCCTCACCGCCGATCTTGACATAGCCTCTTCCGTTTTCGGGAATGGCTTTTGTAACGGTGCCGACTTTCCCTTTGAGAGCATAGACATTGGTATCTTTATCGGTAACGGAGAGCAGTTTCTTGCCGAATTTGCGCATGCTCAGGAACGCCAGGAAGCTGAGAACCACAAAAATGATGATCTGCAGGGGAGTGGAACGCACTACGAAGGACAGCAGTCCCGTAATGATGGCTGCCACACCCAGACTAAAGAAAAAGAACGCGGGGTCAAAGATCTCGATCACAATGCAGATGATCCCGATGATCATCCAGATTTGCCATGCTACCATAATAAGTTTCCTCCTATCTGGTAAATACGATTATTCTTTGCCTTCCTCATCAGAGCTGTCAGACTCGGATGACGGTTTATTCTTGTAGATCCTTTTCACTTTTCTTCTTCTGCTGCCGCCATAACTGGAGCCGTAACCGCTGTAGCCGCGATAGCCGCGATAACCTTTATAGCCTGCGTAATAATTATACCCACGGCTCAGGATTCCTGTCAGAGACGGGAATCTAATGCCCAGCATGGCAAGCAGGTAAACCAGCAGCAGCGTTCCGTAATGTAGAAATGCCAGCACCACCGTAAACACGATCAGATACTTCAGGAAATCGAGGAAGAATTTCTGATAGCTGCGCACTCTGCCACCCTGGCCGGATAACTGCTGAGCGTTGATGTAGAGCAATGTCATGGCCTTGTTTCGCTGATTGCTGATGGCAAACTTCAGGCTGTCTACTTCCTTGCTGAGTTGGTTCAGTCTGTCTAACTGGTAGGAATATTTGGTCTTGGAATTATCGTAATCGGAAAACTCTTTCTGGTACAGGGCTTCTCGGTCCCTGAGCTTGGATTCCAGATCGACCGAGGTGTCCATGACATTATTGTTTTCCTTCTTGTCATAAATGTTTCCGATTTCGGCCAGTTCCGTAAGCAGGGAACTCACGTTCTGAGGTTCCACCTGAAAGATGTATCTGCCGGCATTGCCCTGCTCTTCGGCATTGAGTTTCAGTGCACCCTGGGCGATCAATCTGGTATCAATGAACTTTCTGAGCAACTCCATCGATTTTACATTAACTCCGATCTTGATCTTCTGTGAATGGGTCATTTCCTCAAATATTCTATCAGTGTTGCGGGATGAGACAGCCGGTGCTTTGGTCGTCAATCCGTTAAAATAATAGGATGTGATCAAAGAGATCAGAACGATGAACAATGCTATTGTTCTGAGTCTTTTGCTTTTGCTTCTTACAGATTTCATTTATACCTCATTATGCTTTTTCAGGAGCTCTTTGGCATGGCTGACAGCAGTGTCTGTCATATGCCCGGACAGCATTCTGGCGATCTCCATCACTCTGGCCTGCTCATCCAGATAGCTGACCTTGATCAGCGTCTGCTTCTGCTTTGACTGCTTTTCGATCGAGATGTGGTTGTCTGCCTGAGCAGCGATCTGGGCAAGGTGCGTAATGCAGATCACCTGATACGCTTCAGACAGGCCGTGAATGAAATCAGCCATGCTGCCGGCGGTTTTTCCGCCGATACCGCTGTCGATCTCATCCAGGATCATCGTGCGGGGCGGCATCACCTGAGCCAGAGACCTCTTGGTCGCCAGCAGAATGCGTGACAGCTCTCCACCGGAGACGATCTCTTTCAGAGGCTGAATGGGACTTCCCACATTGGCGGAAAACATAAATTCCACCACATCCTGACCACTGTCATTGAACACTTTATTAATTTCAGTCAGTATGATTTTTGTTTTGGTTTTTTTGTCAATTTGAATTTCGAATCTGGCATTGGGGATGGACAAAAACCTGATGTTTTTCAGGATGCTGTCTGCCAGTTTTACTGCTGTCTGCCGGCGTATGGATGAAAGGGCATCGGCTTTGACGATCAGAGCCTGTAACTCCTGTTCTATCTTTTGCTCCAGAGCAATTATCTCTTCGACCCGGCTATCCTGATATTTGATAGTCTGCCCGATCTTGTCTCTGTATGCCAGGATCTCCTCCAGGCTGCTGAGCTTGTATTTGACTTTGAGGTTATTGATCAGATCCAGTCTCATCCTGACAGCATTGAGTCTTTCCGGATCGGACGAGATCTGCTCTCTGAGTGCCCTGAGCTGGTTGCTGACATCCTGGATGCTGTCCAGACTGGATTCCAGTTTTGTGCAGATATCCTGAATGTTGGGGTTCATGGTTGAAAATCTGCTGATCTGGGTCAGAATGGCGGAAAGCGAGTCATAAAGACTGTTTTCCTGCTCATAGATGCTTTGATGCGTAGCTTCAGCCAGAGTTTGTATTTCTTCTGAATGTGAAAGAAACTCATAATCCTGCTGCAGTTCGCTGTCTTCTCCAGGATTGAGATTGGCACTGTTTATCTCATCCAACTGGAATCTGTAAAGCTCGGACATCTTTTTGCTGAGTTCATCCGCTTCCTGCAGATCTTTCAGGGTTTGCATATCTTCTTTCAAAGCGTGCAAAGCATCCCCAAACTCAGTTCTCTGCGGAATCAGGTTACCGTAACGATCAAGGATATCAAGCTGAAAGGACTGATTGAGGAGGTTTTGCTGGTCTCGCTGATGGTGAAAATCGATCAGCAGGTCGTGCAGTTCCTTCAGGATTGAGATGGCTGTTTTCCTGCCGTTCAGATAGGAAGTGGATTTACCGGCGGCAGTGATCTCCCGCGCCACAATGATCTCCCCCTCTTCAGCAGGGAAACCGATTTCCTCCAGAAAAGCATGCACTTCTTTCTGATTGGGTGGAATCCGGAAAGTAAGCTCCAGATAAACATCCTGATTCTGATCATAGGCAATTTTCTGAGCGCCGGATTTACCAAAGACAAGATTGAGTGCACCCACCAGAATGGATTTTCCGGCTCCGGTTTCGCCTGTGATGACTGTCATTCCTTCTCTGAAAGAGAGCTTCAGTTCTTTGATCAGAATGTAGTTTTTCAGGTGGAGATCAGTCAGCATTATTTACCCAGGTGCATCTTATTGCGCAGGATCGCGTAAAAGGTCCGGTTGCTAAGCTTGATGAAAGAGACGTGTTTTTTGGAAGCGGTAACCATGAGTTCATCGTTCTCAAGGATCTCACAGGCATTGATACCATCTATCTGTAAGCGGGCCGGGGTGTCCAGACCGTGCACTTTGAACATCAGCTTCTCACTGTCTGGAATGACCATTGGCCTGATGGACAGAATGTGTGGATTGATGGGACTCAGGACTATGGCTTTCATTACGGGTGAGAGGATCGGTCCGCCGGCAGACAGGGAATAGGCTGTTGAACCGGTGGGCGTGGAAGCTATGATGCCGTCACAGCGTGGGCCCAGGACAAATCTGCCTGAACTGTAGATCCTGATGTTGATCAGACGGGGTGAATCCGCTTTGTAGATCACTGCATCATTCAACGCCAGCCCTGAATAGATCACTGCATTATTGCGCTTTAATCTGACAGAAAGAAGCATCCTGTTCTGCAGCTTGTATTTATTCTTAAGCAGGTCTTTGATGGACTTGCGCAAATCAGCCAGAGTGCTTTCAGACAGAAAACCCAAATACCCGAGATTGATGCCCAGGATCGGTGCTTTTGTAATGAGTGCAATATCCTTGGCTCTCAGAATGGTTCCGTCTCCGCCAAAGACCAGGATACAATCGATCTTCTGGTCACAGGTTTGCTCTGAGATTATGTTGTCCAGAGCAGGAGATAGAAATTCCCGCTGGCTTTCAAAGCCGAAAAACTTCAGATCATATTCCTGCTGCAGCTCTTTGACAAGCTTCAGCAGATTCTCTTTTTTCAGATAACTGGGATGGATGAACAGGCCGAAATTCTTCATAGTGACTCCATTATCCGCATATAGGATTCATAGCGTTCGATGGGGATCGAACCGTCTTCCACAGCGGCTTTTACGGCACAACCTTCTTCGTGGTCATGAGTGCAACTGCGGAAATAGCACTGGTCCGAAAATCTGTCAAAGCCCGGAAACAGAGACGGGATAAGGCTTTTCTGTTCACGGTGAAGATTGACCGTTTTCAGCCCCGGCGTATCCACCAGATTGCCTCCAAACGACCATTTGATCAGGTGTGCCTGCGAGGTTGTGTGCTTGCCTTTCTCATTAAAATCGCTTACGATATCGACGGCCAGGTTCAGACCCGGTTCCAGAGCATTGATCAGGGAGGATTTTCCGGTTCCTGACTGACCTGAAAAAACCGAATCCTTATCAGTCAGCAGACCTTTCAATTCATCGATTCCGGCATTGGGAACAGTGGAGGTAAAGATCACAGGGACATCGATATTCCTGTAATAGGTCACAATTTCATCCACTTCTGTGATGTCTTCGCAGAGGTCAATTTTATTGATGCAGACAATAGGATTCAATTTATTGATAGCAGCTATGCACAGATATCTGTCAATCAGTCCGGGCTTGAGCATCGGCAGTTTCCAGGAAGCCGTGATCACCAGATAATCGACATTGGAAGCAACGATAACTTCTTTCTGATAGCTGCCTTCCGTGTATCTGGAAAGTGTGTTGCGCCTGGGCAGCAGGATCTCGATGCGATAGTCAGGATGAGCTGAAGTGTCAACTTCGACCCAATCCCCGACTGAAGTCAGCAGATGAGTCTTGAAGAGGTATTGTTTCAGTCTTCCGCTGATGGAGCATGGGTATTCCTCATCACCGATGCGGACTATATTCAGATAGTTTGACTTGACCTCAACAATGCGCCCTTTCTGTAACTTCAGATTTTTCTTGAGCGAAACCCTGCTTTTCAGATCCGTGCGCTTTGATTTTCGTCTGGCATCGGACTGCAGGTCATCATAAAAATCACCATCCTGAACCTCAGTGTTGCTCAGGTTTTCTTTATTTAATCTGGTGATCTTCTTGTCTTTTTGTTTCATGGTCAGACCGGGATTGCCGGAGTTATCACATCGAACAGGTTGCTATGTTTTTTCAGTTTTCCTTCCACGCCGAAAGCTGCAATCTGCTGCTCCTTGATCAGGGCTTCGATCATTTCTGCATAAGCTCTGATATCTTCTTTTGTGGTGGACAGCACTTCATCCCTGAGTCTTTGACGATCTGCTTCAGTAATGCCGGAAAGGTAGTTCCTGGCAGAATGGAATCCTTTCTGGAAAGGCGTCATCGGCATATCGAGCTCAGCCATGGTGCCGATTATGTACTTCTCAAAATCGCGGTCGGAGCAATCAAAGCTCTTCAGATACTGCGGTATGTTCTTGTAGGTATCATAGGTCTCTGTCAGGTTGGGATCGCGGTAGGAGCAGAAATGGCAATATCCGAATCTGGCAAACTGCACCATGATGCCATAAGCACCGCCCTTGACCCTGAGTTCCTGCATCAGGAAATCATTCCTGAGGATATTGGCGAGCACCATCATTTTACCCGAATACTCATATCCCAGCTTTTTGAAATTGCCGCCCTGAGCGCAATACTGCACATTGACCGGAGCAATGATACCTTCTTTTTTCACGGTGGGATTGAACTTATTGTCGGCAGGTTTTATCTCCTGTTTGCTGATCTGGCCGGTCAGGATATCTAATTTGCTGATTGCTTTTGTGATCTCATCCTTGGGTGAAGTTATGCTCAGGGTCAGATTGTTCTGATTGTAAACCAGTTTGGATATCTCAGACAGCTTTGATACCACTTTCTGGGGATCATCTGTCATTCGCTTGTCAACTTCATCCAGGAATTTGTAATACTCCATCCCTTCCGTCATGTCCTGCCACTGGTGCAGTTGATGAGTCTGCGCCAGCATTCTGCGGATCGCCATTTGATGGCCTCCGCCGATGATCATCATTTGTACTCTGGATTTGGTTTCCCGGATCAGTTGATGCAGTCTGTCCGTATCTTTGAAAGTGGTCCGGAAGGCATATTCCGATGCCAGTTCCAGCATCTTATCAGCTTTAGCATAGACGGCTTTGCTGCGGATGAGGATCTTGGGCAAAGGCAAGTCTGGATTGCAGGAATTCTGTTGCAGATCCAGTCCGACGGAAATTCCTCCCGTATTGATATCGATCTCGTTGGATAGATCTGCAAAGGAGTAGTTTTCCGTATCCATATTGCCCATCAGGTGCGACAATAGAGACACCCAGGGCAGATCCTCTTCAGGCATGTGCTGTAAATCAAAATATGCGCCCAAGTACAAAATACCGTTGGTAAAGACATCGTGCCTGAGCAGTGTGGTCTTATCAAGTTTCTCAACCTCGAGCGGCAGCTTGTCCATTTCTCTTTTGATATCCTTCAGATTGATAAACGGAATTTTTGCTATGTCTTCAGGTGTATCGGGAGTGGACTGCCATTCCTGCAGTCTTTGGTTATCCTGGATCAGGGCATCGATCTGAGCATCGTTTAGAGAAGCTTTATGAGCAGCCAGAATTTCTACTGCTTTGGCTTCTTTCTGCTGCACCAGACCCTTGACCGGTTTCAGAACTATTCTGCTGGCATGATTGTTATGCAGCAGATACTGCTGGATCAGCCTTTCATACATAGGTTCGGTCAGGCCTTTTCTTAAGTAAGCCAAGATGGGTTCGAAGGCCAGATAGCTGAGCGGATCGCCGCCGTGCAGCCAGCTTCTGATCGCTGTCATGTTGTAAAACAGGCCTTTGGGGAAATTGCCCCGTTCCGCTTCCCGCAGGATGAATTCCTTGCTGTTGATGGTGGCTTCGATCAGTTTTTTATCCAGTCCTGACTGAGAGATCCTGCTCAGTTCATTCATGATCAGATCATTCAAAGTATCAATATCTTCGTCTTTCACGTGCTTGCAGATAATGCTTAAGGTGGGTTGCAGACAGCCGTCGTCATAGTAGGAAAAACTGTCGGCGCAGAGATTTGATCTCTGGATCGCCAGTTTGAGGGGAGAGGCAGGTGAATCCATCAGAGCTTCCTGCAGGGTTGCCATGGCGCTGGTGGTTTCAATGTCCAGCAGGTTGCTGCAGGTAAAGTTCAGGGCCAGATAATTCTTGCCTTCCGGCGATTCTTCTTCGCCAATGGAATAGGATTCCACCAGCTTTTTAGGTTGTTCAAAAGCTGCCTGCAGGGGAATATCGCTTTTGGGTTCGGTTCTTTCAAAAGCGGCAAGGTATTTCTCATCGATGAAGGCTAGCGATTTGTCGATATCCAGATTGCCATACAGGTAGATATAGCTGTTGGACGGGTGATAGTATCTGCTGTGGAAAGCCTTGAATCTTTCCCAGGTCAGTTCTGGTATGACTTCAGGATCGCCGCCTGACTCAAAACCGTAAGGTGTATCAGGAAATTGCGCCTGTTCGTTTTTGCGGAAAAGAATGGTTTCCGGAGTCGAAAAAGCGCCCTTCATTTCATTGTAAACCACGCCCCGATAGACTATGTCATCTTCAGGTTTAAAAAGTTCGTGATGCCAGCCTTCCTGTTTCAGGACATCCGGGCTGTTGTAGATATTGGGATAGAGCACCGCATCCAGATAAACATTCATCAGGTTAAAGAAATCCTGATCGTTGGTGCTGGCGATCGGATAGGATGTTTTATCAGAAGAAGTGAAGGCATTCAGGAAAGTCTTCATGCTGCCTTTCATCAGTTCGGTGAAAGTGTTCTTGGCAGGAAAGTTTTTCGATCCGTTCAGAACCGAGTGCTCCAGGATGTGGGGACAGCCGGTGCTGTCTTCCGGCGGGGTTTTGAAGCTGATGGAAAAGACTTTGTTCACATCGTCATTTTTGACATACAGAAGCCTTGCTCCGGTCTTCACATGTTCATAGATGAAAACTTCCGAATTGATCTCAGTTACCTTTTTCTGTTGGATCAGTTTGTAGTTTCTGTTTTGAGCATCAGTTTGTGCATTCATTGCTTATTCTCCTAACAATTATCAACCCTGCAAGCCGCGCAGGATCCACTCAGGGTCCACTCAGGCTCAGCCTGCGAGGCCCCAGCGTGGTTTCACTTCAGGATGCAGGATTCGATTCTGTATCTTAAGTATTATATTATGACTTCTGTCAAAGCAGCAGGAATCAGATCAGCTTATACTCTATCAGAGTCTCTTTCAGCGCTGCTCTGCTGCTATCCTGTAAGGGGCACATAGGCAGACGGAATTCGTTTTCGATGAATCCCATCATGTGCAAAGCTTCCTTGACGGGGATGGGGCTGGTCTCAATGAACAGGTGCTGGTTGATTTTCAGCAGGTGCTGGTGTTGTTTCAGGGCAGCCGCATAATCACCCTTGAGACAGGTATGGATATGTTCATGCATCAGTTTGGGCAGAATATTGGCAGTAACGGAAATAGTCCCTCTGAAACCGCAGGCCATCAAAGGCATGTTGATCCCGTCTTCTCCGCTCATACAGAAAAAACCATCAGGGGCATCCCGCACAATTTCCGCAGCCTGCATCATCATATTGGATGCTTCCTTGATACCGACAATTCGCGAATTTGCCTTTGCTATCCTGACCGTTGTAGCAGCAGTCATATTCACACCGGTGCGTCCCAAAATGTTATACATGATGATGGGGATGTCGGTCTTGTTATGCACTTCACTGAAGAACTCGAACATTCCCTGTTGGGTTGGTTTTATGTAATACGGTACAAGGACCAGAGCATAATCCGCACCCAGTTCCCTGGCCTTTTTGGTCATGGCGATCGTATGATGCAGGTTGTTGGTTCCGGTTCCGACTACAACAGGCACCTTGTGATTAATCCTTTGTATGGCAAAACGCAAAAGCGCTTCTTTTTCATCCATGGCCAGTCCGGCGCTTTCACCTGTGGTGCCCAAAAGGACAAATCCGTCCGTGCCCTGTTCCAGATGCCAATGGATCAGCTTTTCCAAAGCGGTGTAATCGATCTCGCCGTTCTTGAACGGAGTTACCAGTGCGACAAAAGAACCTTGCAGCATATTTCCTCCTAACTGTAATCTATTTAATAAAACGCCGGTTTCACCAGCAACGTGTCATCCTGACTACATGTCATCTTGACTGCGTGTCATCCTGACTGCATGTCATCCTGACTGCGTGTCATCCTGACTGCGTGTCACATTGAGCTTAGTCGAAATGTCGGACACGCAGATGTGTCTGAGGCTTCGACTAAGCTCAGCCTGACACGCACTTTATGTTCAGGCTTCGACTAAGCTCAGCCCGACACCCGATAAACTTTCCACATAAAACAAAAAAGCCGTCACCGCTTGCTTTGTAAAGCTTTATTTGATGCGATAACGACTATAGGATGAGATAATGAATTATATCTCGAGGATTTCTTTTTCTTTTACCCTTTCAGCTTCATCGACTTTCTTGATCCACTCGTCAGTCACATCCTGGACTTCCTTGAGCAGCTTCTTTTCGTCGTCTTCGCTGATCTCGCTGTCTTTTTTGGCTTTCTTGACTTCTTCATTGCTGTCGCGGCGGATGTTTCTGATCGCGACGCGGGCGTCTTCAGCCAGTTTTTTCAGGGATTTGACGATGTCTTTTCTTTTTTCTTCGGTCAGGGGCTGAAACGGCATCCTGATGACGTTGCCGTCGTTCTCAGGCGTGATGCCGAGATTGGCTGCCAGAATGGCTTTCTCGATATCTGCCAGAGTGGTCTTATCCCAGGGCTGGACCACGATGAGCCTGGCCTCCGGGATGGAAATGTTGCAGAGCTGCTTCACGGGTGTGGGCTGGCCGTAATAGTTGATCTTGACGTCATCCAGAATGGAAGCGCTGGCTCTGCCAGTCCTGATCTTGGAAAATTGGTGCAGCAGCGAATCCAGTGTCTTCTGCATCTTTTCGCTGACTTGCTGTTTTATGTTTTCCATGGGTTTCCTCTTTTCTTTGCTTCTCCTAAGCGTGTATGAAAGTTCCGACGTCGGTGCTGAGGGCAGCTTCCTTGATGCTGCCCCGCAGCGTGACGTTGAATATCTTGATCGGTATTTGGTATTCCTGAGCCAGTGAAAACGCCGTCATATCCATCACTCCCAGCTTTTTCTCGATGCACTCGGCAAACGTCGCTGAGCGGATGAATTCCGCCTTGGGATTCTTTTTCGGGTCATCACTGTAGAGCCCGTCCACCTTGGTGCCTTTGAGCACTACATCGAGCTGCAGCTCGGCTGCTCTCAGCACGGCGGCTGTGTCAGTGGTGAAGAACGGGTTTCCGGTTCCGCCGCAGAGGAAACAGATCTTGCCCTCGGACAGAGCGGTCTTGGCCCTGTCTGGAGTGTAGAACTTGGCAAATTTGATCATCTGCTGCGCGGCAAATACCTCTGCCTGATAGTTCTTTTTATTCAGTATCTCAGCCAGATACAAAGCGTTCTGTATGGTGGCGAGCATGCCGATGTTATCAAGCACGACACGGTTCAGAGACTGATTTTTCCAGCTTCCGCCCCGGAAAATGTTGCCTCCGCCCAGCACGACTGCCAGGCTGTAGCCCATTTTCCTGAGGTCGATGATATCATCAGTGATCCTGTCTATGACTTCGTCGTCAAAGCCATGGCCCTTCTCACCGGCGAGGATCTCACCGCTGAGCTTGAGCATGACCCGGTGCATCTTTTCGGGCTGATAGACCACCATAACCTGCTCCGTATGTTTAGTCGCCGATGGCGAATCTGGCGAAACGGTTGATCTTGATATTTTCACCCATCTTGGCAACGACATCCGTGATCACGGATTTGACGGTGCGGGACGGGTCCTTGATGAATTCCTGCTCGAGCAGGGCGTGCTCTTTGCAGTACTTGGCAATGTGGCCTTCGACGATCTTGGGAATGATGTTCTCCGGCTTCTTGTCATTGACCGCTTTATTCGTGGCGATCTCTTTCTCGCGCTCAATGATGGCGGGATCGATCTCCTCAGGCGTGATGGCCAGAGGGTTGGTGGCCGCGATCTGCATGGAAACGTCTTTGCAGAGCTGGATAAAGTCATCGGTCTTGGCGACGAAATCGGTCTCGCAATTGACTTCGACCAGAACGCCGATCTTGTTGTTGGAATGAATGTATGAATACACGATGCCTTCGCGGGTCTCTCTGGTGGCTTTGGCCTCGGCTTTGGTGATGCCTTTCTCCCTCAAATACTTGATGGCTGCATCCATATCGCCGTTGACCGCTTCCAGTGCTTTCTTGCAATCCATCATGCCCACTCCGGTGCGCTCGCGTAACTCTTTGACTGCTGCTGGTGTTATCTGTGACATTTTATTCTCCTGTCATAAACTATTTTAAGGCCGCCGGATTCAGCTTCCGGAGGCATATGTGTTTTAGTTTTCTTCTTCAGCTTTGGGTTTTCTGGCACGCGTTTTCTTGGGAGCAGCTTCCGTTTCCGGTTCTTTTACTTCCGTTTTGGCTTCAGGTTCTGCTATGGCGTGCTCTTCGCTGATGTGCTCTTTCTCTTCAAGTACGGATTCATCGATCGGCGCGGCAGCCAGTTCGGCTTCCAGATCGATGCTGGTATCGGTTTCTTCTTCCGCGGCGGCAGCTTTGGCAACATCTGCACCTTCCGTGGACAGGCCCTTGCCTTCGATCACCGCGTTGGCCATGATGTCTGAGATCAAAGCACCTGCGCGGGTGGCGTCATCATTGGAAGGGATGACATAATCCACCAGGTCGGGATCGCTGTTGGTATCGACCATGCCGATCACGGGTATCTTCAGGACCCTGGCTTCGTGCACGGCGATCGCTTCATGGTCTGTATCCACGATGAAGACTGCGCCGGGCAGGGCGTCCATGTCACGGATTCCGCCCAAAGCGACTTCTATCTTGTCGTGTTTGTGCTTCATGCGCAGTTGTTCCAGCTTGGTATAGCTGCTGATGGTGCCGTCGGCCACTATTTCCTCATAGTATTTCATCTTTTCGATGCTTTGACGAATGGTCTGCATATTCGTCAGCATACCTCCGTACCAACGGTTGTTCACATAAAAGACGCCTGCTTTTTCAGCGGCTTCCTTGATGGCGCTTTGTGCCTGTTTCTTGGTTCCCACAAAGAGAATGTACTCGCTGCGGGCGGCAACTTCCTTTAGAAACTGATAAGCTTCGTTGATGGCGTCAACGGTCTGTTTCAGGTCGATGATGTGGATCCCGTTTCTCTTGATGAAGATGTATTTCTTCATCTTGGGATTCCATTTGAAGGTCTGGTGTCCGAAGTGGACTCCCGCCTCCAAGAGCTGTTTCATTGAAACAACGGACATTTCTTACTCCTATTTGTTACGGTTAGTTCTGCTGCCAAAGGATATACGCAATCCAGTTCCACACTGTGGAACACCGCCTTGCAACTCCTCCGGCAGGTTGGATGGCAGCCATGTCCTGGTTTTTTTCACATGGCTTGACTGATTAATTTACACACGCTATGTTCTGGTAAAACTTCTGCGTCCCGTTCAGGGCAAAAGGAGAGAAACCTTTCGCCCGGACCGCGCATCGTTTAACGCTTGCTGAACTGGAAGCGTTTGCGAGCTTTGGGACGGCCGGATTTCTTACGTTCCACCATACGCGAGTCACGGGTCATGTAACCGTTTTTACGCATGGCAAGACGCAGGTTTTCGTCATATTCGACCAGGGCGCGGGCGATGCCGAGACGAATGGCTCCTGCCTGTCCGCTCAGTCCGCCGCCATAGACATTGACCTTCATGTCAAAGCTGTCACTCAGTTCGGCTACCTGGAACGGCTGTTCCACTACCATTTCCAGCACTTCGCGCTGCAGGTATTTCTTCATCGGGACATTATTGATGATCCGCTTCCCGGTTCCGGGAGTCAAACGAACTCTCGCAACGGCAGTCTTTCTTCTGCCCACTGCATCAAAATTCTGCATACTTGCTTCTCCTTAGGAATACTTCAGGTTTAGGGTTTCGGGTTTTTGCGCTTCATGCGGATGCTCGGTTCCGGCATACACTTTCAGCTTCTTAAACATTTCTTTGCCCAGAGTGTTTTTGGGCAGCATGCCCTTGATGGCGTGCTGTACTATCCGCTCCGGGTATTTCGCCATGATGGTGGCGATCGGGATCTGCTTCAGGCCGCCCGGGTAACCGCTGTACTCTTCATAGATCTTACTCAGCATCTTGCTGCCGGTGATCTTCACCTTTTCGGCGTTGATCACGACAACATAGTCGCCGGTGTCGATGTTCGGCACATAGTAAGGTTTGTTCTTGCCGCGCAAAATCGCAGCGATCTGAGAGGACATGCGACCCAAAGGCAGACCTTCTGCATCAACTACGTACCAGGCGCGCTTAATGTCACCCGGCTTGGGAGTTACGGTCTTCATGGATACTCCTTTCGTCCATATTTATATAGATTTACCACATTTTCAAACCCTATAATTGTGTCAAGAGGAATGGATAGGAGTTTTCACCACTAAGGCACAAAGACACCAAGAACCACAAAGGGATTTTCAAATTAAGAATTAAAAAATTAAACGGCTCCGTAAAGTCGTCATTCCTGCGCAGGCAGGAATCCATGCTGTTTTCTCATATCGCATTACGCATCACGATATACAAGTCCTGCAGGGACGATACTATTGTAACCCGGTACGTAAGTGCCGGGAATCGTCACAATATGAATTGAGTCCGGTAGGACGACACAGAAATCGGTAAAAGCAATTCGAAATAACTAAAACAACCTTGATTCTATACCTAGATAACCCGTAAAACAACCCTGACTTTAACGTATATGCAATATAAGATTTACCTTGACATAAAATCGTATGTGCAAATATTTGAATATGATAAATTCATTTAGGAGTAATTGTGTTCGAAAGACAGATTTTGAGCAACTTAAAAGCCTGGTCTGAATCCCCGAATCGCAAGTCATTGATTTTAAGAGGTGCCAGACAGGTTGGCAAGACAACTGCTGTCAGGATGTTTGGCCAGAGCTTTGAAACCTATATCGAGTTGAACCTGGAAGATGAAACTGATCGAAGCATGTTTATCTCAGGAACAGACGTACGAGCAGTTCTAAACGTGATTACCCTAAGGAAAGGGATCAAACAATTTCCGGGACGCATTCTTATCTTCATAGATGAAATCCAGAATTCACCGGAAGCAATGCTCAGCTTAAGGTATTTTTATGAGAAAATGCCTGAGTTGTATATTATAGCAGCTGGTTCATTGCTGGAAGTTTATATCACCCGAAACAGATTACCTGTTTCCCCGGGGCGGGTTGAATACATGTGGATGTATCCGTGTACTTTTGAGGAATACCTGATTGCTGCCAATCAGGACAGGCTTCTTGAAACCATAAAAACCATCCCTTTTCCGGAATATGCTAATACTGTTCTCAGAGACCACTTTATGCAGTATGCCCTGGTGGGCGGAATGCCGGAAGCAATACAGGTTTGGCTGAATAGTAAAAACGTGCTTAAGGTCCAGCACGTGCTTACCGATATTTTGCTATCATACAAGGAAGATGCTGTCAAATATGCTATCAGCCTGAAACAGGCAGATATATTAAAATTCATTATAGATGGCTCGTATAGCGAAGTAGCAAAGCAAATCACTTTCGAGCGCTTTGGTGGGTCGGATTATAAAAGCCAATCAATCAAGTCAGCTTTCTCGCTTCTGGAACAAGCTTCTCTTGTATCTTTGATTTATCCCCATACTTCTACAGAATTACCAGCGATTCCCAAACGTTCCAGAAGGCCAAAGCTGATGTTTCTGGACACCGGTTTTATCAATCTGCAGGCAAACATCCAGGCTGATTATTTTACTGCAACCAATCTCAATTCGATTTACAAAGGTATTGCCATGGAACATCTGGTTGGTCAGCAAATGATTGCTATGAGTAAATCCAGGGGCTTTGGTATGGGCTTTTGGATTCGCAATGCCAGAGGGTCTTCTGCTGAAGTGGACTATGTAATCATTTACAAAGGAAGGATGATTCCTGTGGAAGTCAAATCCGGAAAGACAGGAACGCTAAAATCCCTGATGCTGTTTATGGATGAAGCTCCCCATAATTTTGCAGTCAGGATTTATGATGGCGTCACTTGTCTGGAACAGCACAAAACCCCTTCCGGAAAAGCTTTTCAACTGCTCAACCTCAATCTGGGTCTTACAACCCGACTAATTGATTACCTGGACCAATATCTAAACTGATACGGACTTGGAGTTACGGTCTTCATGGATACTCCTTTTGTCCATTTACATAAATATACAATAATAGCAACTTGAGATTTGTGAAAAGAGGAAAGGCATTGGTAACAAGAAGTATACAGAATATACAATAGCGACAGAGCAGTTAATTGATATAGTAATAATTGTTTTGAAATCTATCCTTTAATCTATAATATAATTGTCGAAACATATTTCCAGAAGTTCGATTTTTTAGCCAGTCTTTATATTTTTTAAATTGTTCAAATCCTTCAGATTTACAATTCTCGATGGCATGATTGATACTATATTCTGCACTACTGTAGCTTCTTTTAGTCCCAATACCATAATAATAACATATACTTAAATAGTAATTCGCTAACGGTAATTTATACGAAGACCTGAAATATGAGAAAGCCTTTTCTACGTTTTTCTCGACACTATCACCTTTCCAGTACATCAATCCAAGTTTTAAACTTGCATCTTGATCTCCTTGACTGCTTGCTTGATCTAAATAACTAATTCCCTTTAAAAGATCTTTCTTTACTCCAAAACCTAGCAAATAGCAATAACCCAAAGATCGAAATCCTTCTATTAACTCAAATTCAATAGCTTTTTTATAACAATCAACAGCTATCTCTTTCTCTTGCTCATTAATAGAATAATGATAATAAAGATCTCCCAGTCGAATTAAGGCATCTTGGTTCTCATGGTCGATTGCTTTATTATAATATTCAATTGCCTTTTCTCGGTTTTTTCCAACACCTTTACCTTCTAAATAACAATCTCCTAAAATAACAAAAGCTCTGTCAAATCCATCATAAGAGGATTGCATCATAAATTGAAAAAGCCTTTCTTCATTTTTAACTACTCCAAGTCCATATTTGTAACACAAGCCTAAAAAATATGATGATAACGATAACCCATTAATGTAAGATAGGCTGAACCATTTTATCATACCCTTAAAGCTGTCGTCACAGTTGTTGCCTTGCTTATCTGGATCTTTTATCGGATACTTTATCAATCCTAAAGCGAATTGAGCATAAACATCCCCCAATATAGCAAAAAACTCTATCTGGTTAAGAGGTTCTTCATATAAATGATATGTGTAATTAGATATATCGCCTGAAGAGCTATCAGAAAAAGGATTAGGGTTTACAAAAAAAGGATGAGGTGTCATAACCCATTCTATATGCAACCCATGAGGATATATATTAACTATAGACTTAAAACCTTCAATAGGGTTTTTCTTTACGCACTCTCCTTTTAAATATCTTAGACCTTCGAAATATTTATATAACATCCATTGTCCATTTGATGCATCTTCTAGTAATTTTGATGCTATTATCAAATCCTGACTTACTCCTAAACCATAATAGAAACACATTCCTAAGTAGTATCTAGATATAATTCTTTGATCTCTACCATCCCAACAGTCATCTGATTTTGTGGTTAAGTTACTATCTTGAATTTCAGATAACTTATCAGCATAATTAATAGCTCTCAAGAAATAGTTGATAGCAATGGTATAATCTTGTTTAACACCATATCCATAGTAATAAAATAGTCCTATATATTCTTCTATCTCATTATTGTCCGGCAAATCAATTTGAGATAAGATATTTATTAACTCGTCTTTCTTTTCAAGTAATACTTCTGAGAATAATAGACTTTTACATACAGCTAATTTCTTGTTCAAATTGAATTTATTAACAAATTTAGGGTTATCAACATAGAATTTCAAATATGTGTCTTTAATACTCCTTGGACGATTTTGAAATAACCCATACGTTATATTGAGATATAAATTACCAATTTCACTTTTTATAGTATTAATATCTAGTCTTTTATCATTCTTTGTACCTGCTATCATAATGCCCTCAATTCTGTTTACAATATTCCCATCTTTTTATTTAGAGTAAAAGTAACTACAGACACAAACATCAATAATGAAAACAAATAGTACAGCATAAATAATATCCCATATTCGTGACGAATCTTTGATATAAACAGACCAATTATAACAAGATTAATATTGATAATGAAAAAGAACATAGCGAGTTTTCTAAAAATAACTCCTAAATTCAGTCTCTCTCCATATGTTACAATATTCAAAGCTAATTTAGGTATGATAAACCAGACACATGGGCTTATCAGAAAAACGAACCAAAATGAAAACTTAACTAAACCAATTAAAAAAATCGATATCCCAAACAAAAGGAATCCAAGAATCAATCTTACAATTGCAATTAACATACTTACTCCTTCAATAATCTTACTGGACTGACAATAACGATATCCTGTGTTAACTTATCTCATTACAAGCAAATCCATATAACAGACACTGTCAATTTCCTTTACTTCTTCCAGGCAGGAGCCGGGTTTGCACCATTCTACTTTTATGTTATTGTCTTTAATGTATTTGACCAAGGTCTGCCAACCTTGGGGGATGCGTTCAAAGGGGGCGGTAAAGGGGTCTGTGATGCGCAGGGCGAGGTATTTCCCGCCGGGGAAGGGTTCTATCTGTCGTCCCTCGCTGTCGGGGTCCCCAAAGGCATTGTCTTTGGGGTGACTTGACGGGGGACCTGAGGTTCCCGCTTTCGCAGGAACGACGGGTTCTTGGTTTAAGGTTCCCGCTTTCGCAGGAACGACAGAAGAAGAGTAGGTTCCCGCTTTCGCAGGAACGACGGAAGATTTATCAAAAACAGCATGGGTCCCTGCCTGCGCAGGGACGACAGAAAGAGCAGGGACGACGGGTTCATCGTTTAAGATTCCTGCTTTCGCAGGAATGACATGAGAGGAGTAGGTTCCCGCTTGCGCAGGAACGACGGTAGGTTTATCAAAAACAGCATGGGTCCCTGCCTGCGCAGGGACGACGGAAGGCGCAGGGATGACAAGTGGGGCAGGAATGACAGAAAGGGCAGGGGCGACGGATAAATCTATCATGTTCTTCAACAATTTGTTAATCCAGCCCGAATCTCTTTAGCCGTTTTTGGGGGTCGTCAAATTTAACTTTGGTGCAATCGAAAATTTCAGGTTTTGGTTTTTTCCCCACCCATTCTTTCATATCTTTATATTGTGGATGCTTGGGATCATTGAGGATTTCCAGTAAAAGTTCATAACCATCAATACCATGCGAGTCTTCAGGGGGGCAAGCTCTTTCACCATCTATACAGACAGGGTACTTAATTCCAGGTTCGCAGGGCAGTATCTTTTCAAGTTTTACCAGATGTCTCCAACAATCGCCAAAATCATACACGTATTCCGCTTCACCCACTAAATGAAAGATAGTTACAATTTTTACATTCCACCCCTTTAGAACTTTATCTACGTTATCCTCATATGGAATTCCAATGCAAACTTCTTTTCCATTTTCGACAGTAGACGTTATACTGAATTCGTGTAAGTGACAATCCTTCCATCCCATGGAGTCCTGGATAGCCACGTGCAAATCCCAAAAACTGTAATTCTCCGGCACTTGGATTCTGCGCCAGATGGGTGGTATGCTCCCTTTTAACGTAATCTTAAATTGATAGACATTCTTTTCTTTATTAGCCATTGCTTTGACCTCATTTTTTCCTTCAAATCATTAATTGTATTGAATCAGCACATTCAAATAACAGACGCCGTCTATTTCTATTACTTCTTCCAGGCTAGAGCCGGGGGTGCACCATTCAATTTGGTTTATGTTCTTTATTTCAGGTCCCCCGTCAAGCGAGGGACGACTGTCATTTATGTATTTGACCAGGGTCTTCCAGCCTTGGGGGATGCGGTCTTTGGTTACGGTCATGGGAGGGATTTCGACAGTGAAGGGTGCAGAAAAAATTGTCTCGTTCATGTTGTCCTCCCTGTTTTACTGATCAGGAGCATATTTCTTCTTTTCTTAAGAAGTCAGTTTTGTCAAGAATCTTTATCCGGATTTTCACATTTCGATAAGTTTCAGCAGATTGCCGGCATCCCATCCCGATCCTGTTTTTTGCCTGCTCCGCCCTCAGATTCAGAAGTATGTCAAAAGGATATCAAAAGTATGGTTAAAGTATATTAAATGTGCTTTAGAATACATTTGATATACATTTGATATACATTTG
>Ga0209610_1000224_pt1 | contig 29720 bp, 24 predicted proteins | sample LakKivw275mmetaG_FD_184137 | JGI IMG/M metagenome (GOLD analysis project Ga0209610, IMG submission 184137) | Anoxic lake water microbial communities from Lake Kivu, Rwanda to study Microbial Dark Matter (Phase II) - Lake Kivu water 275m metaG... | ecosystem: Environmental > Aquatic > Freshwater...
GCATGGACAGTCCCCAGCCGACCCGCCCACCCCACCAACCGTTCTCGGCCTGTGACAGGGAGTTGCCACTGACCACCGAGAGCACGGCCAGGGTCAGGAAGGCAGCTAACTCAATGGCGACGACCTGACCCCAGTTCAGTTTCAGCGGCCCGCGACTGCGGCGGAAAGCCAACAAGCCACCCAGGCAAGCTGCAACAACGATCAGGATACTGCCCCAACCGAACCAGAGCCTGAGCAAAACCACTATCAAGGAGAGCAGCCTGCCAGCCGAGATGCCTAACAATCCCAGGAAGACCATCAAAGCTAATGCCAGCAACAGGACACCGAGAACATCCCAGGCAAAGCGGCCAAAGTGGGCCCGGAAACGAGCTAGACGGTCAATCCAATCCCTTGTTGGGGAATTTTCCGGATGGGTCCTTTGAAAAGGCGGTTGTGCAGGGTGAGAAGACCGAGGAGACATGAGTTATCCTGGCCAGGATTATTCTGCGTCTACCTTCAAACTGAGACTGAGCCGCTGCCGGGCGGTCTCCACTTGCAGGATGCGCACCTGCACCGCCTGACCCGGCGTCAGTACCTCCTCCAGCGCCGCGTTGGGAGGGATCGGGATTTCCGAGGTGTGGATCAATCCCTCCAGCCCCTCTTCGAGGCGGGCAAATGCGCCGAACGGCATCAGCGCGGTGATGACGGCTGGAACGACCTGGTTGACGGCATAGCGTGCCTCGGCCGTCTCCCACGGGTTGGGAGAGAGCCGCTTGAGGCTCAACGCCACGCGGCAGCGATCCGGCGAGACCTCCTGCACCTGCACTTCCACACGCTGGCCGACGTTCAACACCTGGCTGGGATGGGTGACTCTTCCCCAAGACAGCTCGGAGATGTGGATCAGCCCTTCCAGGCCGCCCAAGTCCACGAAGACGCCGAAATCGGTGACATTGGTTACCTCGCCAGTGACACGCTGTCCGGCTTGTAACGAATTCAGTAGTTGCGTTCGCTTTCCAGCCTCAGCCCGCGCCGCCCGCTCCGAGAAGACGATGCGGCCTTCTTCGGGAACGCATTCGATCACCTTCAAACGTAATTTCCTCCCAACGTAACCGGAGAGGCATTCTTCACGATCCTTTTCGTCCAATCGCGCGGACATGTCCACCAGATGCGAACATGGGATAAAGCCGCGCAATCCCTCCCCCTCGACCAGTAAGCCACCTCGGTTGTAGTCCGTTACGGTCAAAGACACGATCTGATCCTGGCGATAGAGCGTCAGAGCCTGCTCCCAATCCGCCAGCGTTTTGTCACGCTCCTCGACCTTGGGCGGGCGCGTCGCCACTGACCCTAGCCGGTTCTCCTCCTCAGCCAGCAGCGAGGCCCACCAGCCTTCGTCATGGAGGGGTAATTCACTTTCTGCAAAGCGATTGGCCACCATTAAGCACCTCCGACCTCCTTTCCGTTCACACGGACCTGCATCTGGCGCTCCATTTCGAGAATGATGCGCGCCACCTCTTCGACCGCGACGCGTTGCTTGCGGTATAAATCCGCCTCCGACATCGCCAGTCGCGTCGCCACTTCCCGCACCTTGCGGCCCTCGATGAATTTCATTTCCAGGATGTTGTATAAGATCCACTCAGCAGTAAATCGCCGCTCACCCTCCGGGCGGACGCTGTCCACCGCCTGGCGCAGGATGGCGCGCAGCGCGTTGGCCGGGCTGTCATTATGCTCGTTGAAAGCCTGCCGGACGATTTCGAGCTGCAGGAGTGGACTTTGGGTCAGTTTGGGACCGCCCCAGTAATGGGTCAGGGCATCCTTGACCCAGTTCACCAAATCAGATTCGGGGGGGAGAGTCTCGGCCAGCAGGCTGGCCTTACTGTCATAACGTCCAACTGCACGCCAGCGCTGGATCATGTCCACCTGAGGATTCAGCTCCTCCAGCGAGCGAAACACGCCCTGCTGAAGTCGCCGATCCTGCAATGCTTGAGCCGCACGTTGGATCAACAACAAAAGCGACTGTCGCTGCTCCCGCACCAGCACTTGATCCGGCGGACGCGCGACGCCGAGTAAACCCAGCAAAAGCGGTTGGCCTTCGTCCGTTTCTGGTGGCTGGTGGAGCGGGAAAAGCCAGTAACCTCCCCAAGTATATTCCTCGTGACCGTTCCCCTCGCCATTGACAACCTGCAGGGCCTCGGAAAGATCCGCCTCCTTTTGCAGGGACAAGCTCCCCGTTGTGACGATCAACGAAAGATCGCCGCCATCGAGCGCAGCGACGAAGGCTGATGGAGACTGAAGATGATCCCGCACAGCAGCCAGGATCGCTTCAAGGAACTGGCGCAGGTCGCCCCGGGTGATCAACCGCTCTTCGAGGCTTTGCAACAGGGTAAGGTCGGCGCGGTCACCGCCGAAGAAGATCCAGCGTTCCCAGATCGGCGCGACGAGGGTGATGGTGTGTTCCATGAGCAGCACCGATACCACCATCGCGGTCGGCACTGCGCCCGAATAGACCACCCCGAATATCTCGCCGATGCGGCGGACAATCGTCATCACGCCCAACGCGACCGAAGCCGTGACCGGTCCACGCATGATCCACTTGAAGAGGCGGCTGCGTACCACGCGGTCAGGCCAGGAGACACCGAAGAAGGCCACCGCGTAGGCCATGATAATGATCAACCCGCCGACCAGGATATTGCTGACCAATGCCATTCCCCAAAAAAGGAAGGGGTGCTGCCCCGCTGGGCTGGAACCGTAGAGCAGGTATGGGAACGAGCCAAGCGCCGGTGCAGTCGCTCCAGCCAACAGATAGATCATCCGACGGCGGCCGGAACGGGTCAATGTACGGTTATAGGCGCGCCCAAAATTGATCCATGCCCAGACCATCGTCCCGCCGTAATAGACAGTGAACACCTCCGTCCATAGCGTCCGCTGGAGATGCGGTGCAGGCTGTCCATCGTTCACCATCGCGCCGAGCAGGTAGCCACCAGCCAGCAGGATCAGGAAAAAGGCCGATATGAAGTACATGAAACGGATTGCCAGACGGCGACGCCCGCGCGAGGGGCGACCGGTCGTCACCAGCAACGCATCCGAGAGGTGAAGATAAGCCGGCGGCAGGAAGATGATCCCCAACCATTCCAGGCGCAGGAACAGATCAACGACCTGAGGCAACACCGATGAGCTTTCCAACGCCTCAGAGGTAAAGACGACCACCACGCACAACAAGATCAGGGCAAAAGAGCGCGCCACGCGGTCGCGCAGGTTGAAGGATAACGAGTAGAAGAAAAGGGAAAAGGCCGTGATGGCAATACCGGCCGTCAGGATTTGGTTGACCGTTATAATCCCCGTCAGCACCTCTGACATCCAACCGCTAAGCATTCCAATCTTTCCAAGCTACCTAAATTCAATATCAGTAGTGGCGACTTCAGTCGCTCTTTCGTGGAACGACTGAAGTCGTTACTACAAAGACCTATTTCAACGCTCTTCCGAAGAACAAGGCAATATCCTGGTTCAGGTAATAATGGTCATTATACCCGCAGAACTCGTAGCCCAGTTTTTGCGCCAGGCGGATCGCGGCGCAATTCTTGGAAGCCATCTCCATCACAGCCCGCCGGTTCTTGCGCTGCACAGCCCAGGCTTGAGCTGCCAGGATCAACGTGGTCGCGATCCCCTTACGGCGGGCAGCCGGCGACACCACCAAGTCGGTGATCCAGGCCGTCTGCGGGATGACCTTGTCCGTCAGACGCAGATAGCCAACCTGCGCCTCACCCAAAACGGCCACCAGCATCGCAGTGCGGCGGCTCCATTCGTCCGCCAGCGTCTCGACCGGGCGCGGGTATTGCACTACCACCGAACGCGGCAGGCGGATCTCGCGGAAGATCGCGCCGACCTGCCCATCCTCTCGCTGAACGTCCATTTGCCAGACGTATTCGCTCGTACAGGAATGGTTGATTGCCATCAACACAGGCAAATCGGTGGCCACGGCGGGGCGAATGCGGACCTCAGGCATAATATCGCCTCACTGACCTACCACCCGCACCGGCACTACGCAGGGCGGTAAAGCCTGCCCCTGATTGTCGGTCACGACCAGACGCAGCAGATAGTCGCCCGGGGTTAGCGCTGTGGTATCCCACAAACCCAACGTCCCATCCACAACCACCTCTCGTCCTGCCTGGATCGTGGACCAATTGTCGCTGCCCAACGGAGCCACCTCGTACTTATAAAAGCCAAAATTGGGAATATCGGCCGTTCCTTTCAACGTGATCTGCCCGCGCACCTCGGAAGCCGCCTCCGGGAAGGTCAACATGATCTGACCTGGAATGCAGCCGCTGGTTCCCGGCGTAGCCACGGAGGTCTCTGCGCCCAAAGTAGCCACGAGTTCGGGGGATAGAGTATTGGTTGGGACAGACAGCAAATTGACCGTCGGCGTGGTCAGCATAGAGGCAGCCGGGAGTCCCGGCGCGAGGAACGATGAAAGCACAAGTTCGCCCAATCCGATCAACAAGAGGATCACCAGCATAGCGACCGCCTGGTTCGTCCGGCGTTGGGCCATCTCACGCTCGAGGCCGAAAACCGAAACGTGGCCTTCTTTCACGGAACGCAACAGCCGACGAATTACCAATAACAGCCCAACAGCCAGCAGCAGGTAAACCAGGGGCGCGTAAAGTACGAAAAAACGAATGATCGCTTCCATGCTACCCGATTAGAGTTGGCGCAGCACGCCGCGCACGATAGTTTCGATTTTTGGAGCTAGCACCTGACCGGCCGCCAGCACTTCCTCGTGGGATGTGACCGTGTTGCCATCCAGGTTGGCTTTGTTGCTGATGCCCGAAAAACCCAGCACGCGCCTCCCACCGTGGCGCGCCACGGTCACCTCCGGAACGGTAGACATGCCGACTGCGTCCGCTCCCGCCAGGCGCAGGAAGCGCAAGTCGGCCGGCGTTTCGAAGGACGGCCCGCTCAAGCCGACGTAAACGCCCTCGTGCAACAGAATGTCGCTTTGCGCGGCAGCCTTGCGCGCCAGTGCAGATAGTTCCCGATCATAGGCCCGGCTCATGTCCGGGAAGCGCGGGCCGAACTTGTCCAGGTTTGGTCCAATCAAAGGATTCAATCCCGTCATACCAGTCAGGTTGATGTGGTCGGTGATCAGCATCACGTCGCCGGGCAGGTAGTCTGGGTTGATGGCGCCGGCCGCGTTGGTCACGATCAGGATTTCGATACCCAGGCGCTGCATCACGCGCACCGGCAGTGTCACCTGCGCCATGCTGTAGCCTTCGTAATAATGCACGCGGCCTTGCATGACGAGCACAGGCTGGCCTTCCAACCCGCCGATCACCAACCGGCCGGCGTGCCCGATGACCGTAGAGGTCGGCCAGCCAGGCAGCTCTTGGTAAGGGATGCTGACGGGTTTTTCCACCGCCTCAGCCAGCCGACCTAACCCACTTCCTAGAATAATGCCGATGCGCGGTTCTTGTTCCACTCGTGAACGAATCACCCCCGCCAATTGGTCAATCTGTTCCAAAGAAACTTGCATCTCACGTCTCCAAACGATAAAGTAGATTCTCAACGCGAATGCCGCGAATAAGCGAATTTCGCGAATAAATTTTTAAATTCGCGTCATTCGCCGATTAGCCTTATTCGCGTTTCAATATGTGCGAATTATATCTCAACACCAGGCGGTAGTGGCGACTTAAGTCGCTCGCTAACGGCTGAAGCCGTTACTACTCCGCCAACACCTGCCGGAACGTGGCGACGGTCTTCTCCACATCGGCGTCGCCAATCCAGTAATGCGTCACCAGACGAATGCGCCGTTTGCCAGCCGCGTCAATAAGCACGCCATAGGCTCTCATTTTCTCGACGATGCTCTCCACTGTGGACTTCACCTCCGGCGCCAGCGAGAGAAAAACCATGTTCGTCGCTGGAGTTCCCGCCTCGAGCACGAGACCGGCGACCTGCCTCAGTCCATCGGCCAATTTCTTCGCCCGGGCATGGTCTTCCGCCAGCCGGTCTACCATCGTCTCGAGGGCGACAATCCCAGCCGCGGCCAGGATACCAGCCTGGCGCATCCCGCCGCCCAGCATCTTTCGAATACGGCGCGCCTTGGCAATAAAAGCCCTCGATCCGCACAGCACCGAACCGACCGGTGCGCACAATCCCTTACTCAGGCAGAAGGTGACCGAATCCACCTGACCGGTCAATTCTTTCACATCTACCCCTAACGCGACCGCGGCGTTGAATACCCGCGCCCCATCCAGGTGGACGACCAGCCCGTGCGCGTGGGCAAACTCGCTGACTCGACGCGTATACTCCAGCGTCAGACATACGCCGCCGCAAGCGTTTTGGGTATTTTCGAGACAAATGAGCCGCGTGATAGGCTCGTGTGGATCGTCTTCCCGTATGGCGGATTCGATATCTGCCAGCGTCAGCGACCCATCCGGCTGGTTGGGCAACTGGTACGAGTGCACGCCGCCCAACGCCGAAAGCCCACCGGCCTCGTGCAAAAACGTATGGGACTTGTTCCCCACAATGGCCTCGTCGCCGCGTCCGCAGTGAGCCAGGATGGCAGCCAGGTTGCCCATCGTCCCCGAGGCGACGAACAACCCGGCCTCCTGTCCCATCCTCTCGGCCGCCATTTCCTGCAGACGGTTGACGGTCGGATCCTCGCCGTAAACGTCGTCCCCAACTTGCGCTTTCGCCATCGCCTCGCGCATAGCAGGAGTGGGGTGAGTGACGGTGTCGGAGCGCAAGTCAATGAATTCCATTCAGTTCTCCTCTCTTAGCAAGCGCAATACTCCATTCAACTCCTCCGGTAACCCTGCCTCGAATACCCGCGCCTTCTCCTCGCCCGGCAAAACAATTTTCAAACGATAAGCATGCAAGAAATGCCTGCCTATCTCCAACGTGGGCTTCTTGCGCCCATAAACCGTATCCCCCACGATGGGACAGCCTAGGAAGGCCAGGTGTAGCCTGATCTGGTGCGTGCGTCCCGTCTGCGGATGGACCTCCAGCAGCGTGTGAGTCTTGAAACGCTCCAGCGTACGGTACTCGCTGGCGGCTTCCCTACCCTTGCCCGCAGGCAAGACCGTCATCTTTTTGCGGTGGGCAGGGTCGCGGCCAAGCGGCGCCTCGACGCGGCCAGACGGGGTCGGCGGCGCACCATCCACCAATGCCAGGTAAGTTTTTTCGACCTTGCGCAGGCGGAACTGGTCTTGCAGCCAACGGTGGGCACGTTCGTTCTTCGCCAGCAGGATCAGGCCGGAGGTGTTCTTATCCAGGCGGTGCACCACGCCCGGGCGTTCCTCGCCGCCGATGCCCTCCAGGTCGGGAACGTGGCCCAAAACGGCGTGGACAAGCGTTCCAGCATCATGACCGGGAGCCGGGTGTACGACCATCCCAGCCGGCTTGTTCACCACGAGCAGATCGTCGTTCTCGAACAGGATGTCGAGCGGGATGGCCTCCGCGACCAATCCACTCGGTGCAGGCGGCGGGATGCGCAGCTCGACTTCCGTGCCCAGGCCCAGGGTCCGGCCCGCCTTCGTCACCGTCACGCCGTCCACCATCACGAAACCGTCCTTTATCAGACCTTGCAAGCGCGAGCGTGAAAACTCTGGCAGGCAGGCGGTCAGGAAAATATCCAGCCGTTCTTCTTTATCCCTATCGAAGCGGAAAGAAACCAGCCGCTCACTCACCTCGGCTCACTTGCCCCTCCGCACCTCCGCTCCCCTGCTCCGCTGCCCCTTTTTCTTTTCTCTCCTTCAGCCACGCTCCGAGCAACAGCACACAAACGCCAATGGTGATGCTGGCGTCGGCTACATTGAACACCGGGAAAGTGCCAATGGAGATGAAGTCCGTCACCTGTCCACCCAGCCTCAGGCGGTCAATCAAATTGCCGAGCGCGCCGCCCAACTGCAGCCCCATTGCCAGGCGCAGCGTCCAATCGCTGGGCGAGGTGCGCGGAAAATAGTACAGGATCAGGCCGGCGACGAGAATCGCCAGGATGGTAAACACCAGCGCGCCATTCTGAAACAGGCCGAAGGCCGCGCCGGTGTTGCGCCAGTGGACGATGCGGGCATAAGGCCGCAGCCATTCCCAGGGCACCCAGGAGCCCTCGAATGGCAGACTGCTGCGAACCAAAACCTTCGTCCACTGGTCAAAGAAGATGACGATGCCCGCCACACCCAGTAATAGCCCATAATCTCGAAGATAACGCTTCAATGAAATCTCCTTTTATTCACAATTGTACCAGTTAGGGTGAGACCCCCGGCGTCCCCGCGAGGCGCTGTCGGATTGCCCCGAAAGAGCCGGAGGAGTAAGACGCCGGGAGTCTGGCCTATTTTACATATACACGTGGCACGCGCGTGTTGATATTGGTCAAGATTTCGTAGGGAATCGTCCCGGCCCACTCGGCCAAGTCTTCGACCGTAATGCGTTCGCCATCCGATTCGCCGATGAGTGTGACCTCATCGCCGTTGTAAGCCGTGCCCCATTCGAGGTTGACCATAATCTGATCCATGCACACCCGTCCCACCTGTGAATACTTCTTCCCGCGAATGATGACCTGTGCCTTGCCCGACATACTGCGGAAGTAGCCATCTCCGTAGCCGACCGGCACTGTAACGACGCGCACAGCATGATCGCTTTGCCAGGTCGAGCCGTAGCTGACCGGATGTCCCGGCTTGACCACCTTGAAATAGACCACGCGCGATTTCCAGGCCAGCGCTGGTTCGACCTGCACCGTGTGCAGAACTTCCGACGAGGGATAAACGCCATACATCAGAATGCCGGGGCGCACCATATCGAAGTTCGCTTCCGGCAGCTGCAACACCGCCCCAGAGTTGGCGATATGGCGCATGGGGGCAGGCAGGCTGTGCTTTTCGTAGAAACGCAGCACCTCGTTGAAGCGCTCCAATTGCAGGCGGGCAAAGGTCAGGTCAGCGGAATCGGCGCTGGCAAAGTGCGAGTAAATTCCTTCCACTTCGACATGGCGGCAACATTTCAGCGACGCCTCCTGCAAGGTATGCGCGCTGTAATAATGCACGCCAACGCGCTCCATACCGGTATCAATTTTTAGATGAACTTTCGCCTTCATACCCATCTGACCAGCCGCAGCGTCTATTTGCTCCAATCGCTCCACCGAGGAGGCCGTCAGGGTCAGGTTATGCTGGAGGTATTGAGGAATCTGATCCCCCCAAATGCCGCCCAAGACCAGGATCGGTTTGGTGATGCCCATCTCGCGCAGCAAAATCCCCTCTTCCAACACGGCCACGCCGAGGTAATCTGCCTCAGCGGCGAGGTGGCGCGCCACCTCGGTCAGGCCGTGACCGTAGGCGTTGGCTTTGAGCACCAACATCATCTTCGCGGGCGCGACCCGGGCGCGGATGGCCTGAAAATTCCGGCGCAGGCGAGTCAAATTAACTTCGGCCCAGGTCGCGCGCACGCCGCCGTTGGTGGTGATGGTTGGCTGGTTGATGAGCATGGGCTGTATTGTACCTGATTCTGGTCCAAAGAAATAAGAACCGCATTAGAAAGCTGGGGGATTCCCCTGTTGTACATCCTTTCCAGGTATAATCGCCAAAATTTAACCTGCTCAAGAAAGAGAGATTCCATGAAAATCGTAACCGACTGCGCGGCAGATTTGCCCGCAGAGGAACTCGAGGCACTGGATATCACCCAGGCGCCGCTTTTTATTCAATTCCCTGACGACGAGGTCAACTCCGCCGATCTGACGCCGGACCAATTCTACGACCGGCTGGAGGCCATGCGTCCCGCCATCCCGACCACCGCATTGCCCTCCGAGGGCATCTTCGCCAACATCTATCGCAAGCTGGCCGAGACCAGCAAGCAGATCATGTCCCTACACATTTCCTCCGGCCTGAGCGGGACGGTCAACTCAGCGCGCAGAGGCGGCGAACAAGTCGAGGAGGCCGAGGTCACTACGGTGGACACGATGACCATCTCCGGCGGCCAGCGCTTCCAGGTGTTGGCGGCTGCCTGGGCCGCCAAAGCCGGCTGGAGCATCAAAGCAATCATTGAGCGATTGTCACAGATCAGCGAGAACACCGAAGTGATCTACACCCTGGAAACATTGGAATACCTGGCGCGCGGCGGAAGGATCGGACGCGTGCAGGCGCTGCTCGGCTCAGCCCTGAAGCTCAAGCCGGTCATCCGTGTCGAGCGGGCGGACGGCAAATACAGCACAGTAGCCAAAAGCCGCACCATTGCACAGAGCCTGGCAACCATCGGCGACCACCTGGCAGAGATGTACGGCTCGATTCCCCTATGGGCGACTGTCCTGCATGGGCGATTTGCCGAGGGCGCGGATGCGCTGGCAAAATCGCTGAGCGAACGGTTGAATATCAAGAAACTGGAAATCCTACGCATCTCGCCGGTGCTGGGCGTACATACCGGCCCGGGCATCGTCGGCGCGGCGGTGCTGCCGATGAGGCTGGTGGAAGATTTGATCTGAAATCAAAACTCCCGGAGACTGGCTCGGCCTGGGTCTGAGACCCAGGCCGAACAGGATTTTTTATCCGATGGAATACCGCATGATCGGCCTCGTTTCCGAGCGGCGCGCCACCTCGACAAACCCGGCCTGGCGGAAGGCTGAGGCCATTCCATGGTAGATAAATGCAGGCGGAGCTTTCTTCTCCTCCTTGGTATCAACGGGATAGCCTTCCACGACCTTGCCGCCTTGCGCTTTGACGTATTCCACAGCGGCGCGGAGTAAAGCGACCGTCAACCCCTGGCGGCGGTAGCGTCTATCCACAAAAAAGCAGATCACCGACCAGACTGGCGTTTCATCCACCGGCGCGAGGATGCGCGAGCGCGCCAGACCGGGATAGGCCTCTCGCGGTTCAATTGCGCACCAGCCTGCAGGAACGCCGTCTACGTAGCCGTCTACGTAGGCGAGCAGGCCTGGGGTCCGGCCCGCAGCGACGATTTCCTTTTGCGCCAGGCGGTTGCTTTCGCCCTGCCCGGCGTTAAATTCCTTGCGCGGCAGTTTCCAGTACATGCACCAACAGCCAGCGCAGGCGCCGCGCGGACCGAAGAGGCGCTCGAAATCAGCCCAGCGGCCGGGGGTCAGAGGGTAGCATTCGATTTTGCCCATAGGTTCTCCGAGCAGCCCCCGGCGTAATCGGAGATGCTGGGGGCTTGAGACTCCTTTCGCTATGGCGTGACGCCGAACGTCAACAGAAGCCAGTCCAGGATAACCTGTCCAATATCCGCCGGAGCATACTCAGGCATCAGGAACATCATCCCATGCGTGCCATATTATCCACCTCCCTCGGTATAGATGATAGATTTGTAATGATCGCCGCTGGCACTGTTGCAGGTTTCTGCTGAAAATTTGTCTTTTTGGTGGGCGACGCACCAGACTGGCTTGCCGGCCTCGTCGGCCGCCTTGACCGAGGCTTTATATAGGACGTTGAGGTAATTACCCAGCGAGAGCGACAGCGCACCCAGACAGGCCGCGGCGCAGGCATTAACGACGCCGTCCGCGCCGATGCTGCCGCCCATGCCTCCTGTTTTTTTCGGATTCACGCCAGGCATGGTCTTTGCCTTTTCGTAGGCGGCCTTGGAGTCCATCAGCCAGCCGGCGATCCACTTGTCGAATTCGCTGCTCGCCATCGAATCTGGCATGGCCGGCAGGCTTTCACCAAAGCCGCGATAATCGAAGGTGAAGACGGCAAAAGAAAGTCCCTGCGGCATGGGCGGGTAGATACTGGTCTGCAAGGCCGGGGCGAACATCCCACCGCCGCCGCTCGAAGGCCAGTTTTGCAGCCAATCCACCATGCCCAAGGTGACCCAATCTGCCTGGGTGAAGCCCATCATGTGCATCAACACCACGACTGGCGCGTTAGGATAGGGCGATGGATAGAAGTAACCAACCAGGGCGCGTCCATCCTCGGCCTGGAATTCGACACGCATCGGCTCGGGCTTTGGTGGGATGGTGGGTGACGGCGTCAGCGACGGCTATGGCGGCACGGTGGGAGGTGCTGTGGGAGGCACCTGCGTGTCCGCTGGTGCGACCGGCGGCTGGGCTCCTGAAGAGGCAGCCGTGGTCGCACCGCTTCCGCCAGAGCCACAGGCCGATATCAGCAGCAAAGCTGCGAGGATCATAACAACAGACAATTTAGCTTTCATAGTTCCTCCTTCTGAGAAAAAGTGGGGACGTCATTCGAGCACCAGCCGCCGGGCTTCTCTGGTCTCGACCACCTCGTGCGTCACACCGACCGCTTTTAGCAGTGGAATGATCCCGCTCAAAAGCAGCGATGGAATCCAGGCGACAAAACCGAGCAATGTTTCGAGCATCCAGAACACTAACGCGCCAAGCACAAAAGGCAGATAGGGAGCGTATGGCTTGAGCATCCTCTCGAACTCCGTCCAGAATTTCTCGGCGCCTTGTTGGAGTTGCTGTAATGCCATGTTTACTTCAGCCGCGCCTAGCCCGGTCTGACTTTCAAGCTGGGATTTCACGCTGCGGGTAATCACCGTGATAATTATCTGTTTATAAGCCGCTGGTATGAATGAACCGCTCCGTTCGATCCCAGCACGATAACCCAACGCAAAACCAGCGCCAGCCAACAGGGCTAACCCTAACAGCAAAAGCTTCTGTTCCACCTGAATCGGGCGCGTCGAGAAAGCCAACTGGTTTTTCATTTCATGGATAACGTCGTTGGCGAAAAGGATGGCTATCAACAAATATATTAAGGCTGCCACACCTGAATAAAGATTGAAGCCCCACGCCAAAACCAGCGCCAGCGCCGAAAGGAAAAATCCAAGCGCGACGACCCAGAACGGGCGCACCAACGCGGCGACCAATCCACCTATCAGCGCGACGAGCAGGATCGAACCAAAGGTCCAGAGCGCCAGATCGAGCAATGGCTTCCCTTGCGTGAACAAGACCTCATACTGGTTTTGAAACCTGTTGCAGGTCAGACCGAACAGCACATGCGCCCCAATGAGCATGAGGAGAAAGAGGACGATTTTTACAACTGATGACGCTTTCATGGCAACACCGCCTTTCACAGAAACCAGCCCACAGAACACGATAGGCAAAAAGCCACTTTATTCAATAATACAACAAGTGTGCAAATATTCAAGCCCCCTTTAGGTTTTTTTAGCAAGAATTCAAAAAAGCCGCGTCTGGCTCGGCCCCACCGGCAGTTTCTCTCCCCCAGCCACGCGGTGCGCCCAGCGGGTCGGCTCGGGCAGGCGATAACCAGCGCAACAATTGAGCACAAACTCTTTCGATTTTTGCACATCAATCAGGTGGCCAGGGGAGACATACAACGGATTGACTTTTTGGCACGTCCTCAGGACGACGCCGATGACCCGTTTCAGATCGCGTTCGTCGTACAGTTCAGCAAAATCGCCGCGCTCCGGACCCGGGGCCTGATGCCGCCCATACAGCCGCGACTTGGCGACGCCGATCGTTGGCCGTTCCAGCCACAGCCCCATCTGTGAGGCGATTCCCATGCCGCGCGGGTGAGCGATCCCCTGCCCATCGAACATCAGCAGATCAGGCTTGTTTTGCAATTTCTCCCAAGCAGCCAACACCGCCGGCCCCTCGCGGAAGGACAACAGGCCGGGGATATAAGGGAAAACCAGCGGCGCGTCCGCCATCACGCCCTCGATGGGCACAAGCGCCTGACCTGGCGTGCCCGTCGAAGGATCCGGATAACGAAAGACGACGATGGCCGCGCGGGCATGTGCCTCGCCCAGGCTGACATCCACGCCTGCCACGGTCGTCACCGGCCGGCCATCCCAGGTCAGCACCAAACGTCCACGCAACGCGGCCTGGATTTTGACCGCTTCGTCCGGGCTTAGCGACCAGGGATGAAGGTTGTGAGGAGTCATAGGCGAATCAACCTTATCGCAATCACCGTCGAAGGTGATAAGGGATGTCAATGATCACGCGGGGAAAGCCGGTATAACGCCGCCGGTAGAGAAGCGCGGCTTTGATCAGCCAGGCAGTCTGGTTGTGAAGGACAGTTTGCCACCATTTGGCCGGGATGAATTCTGGCAGGACCAATGCCGCCAATTGTCCATCGTTGTGCAGACGGTCGGTCTCCTCGAGGAAATCCAACAACGGACCGATGACCGAGCGGTAAGGCGAGGGCACGACAGCCAGGTTCAGATCCGGCCACCACTCGGCTAGCTTCTGGCGGACGCGTTCACCGGCTCCCGGCTCCAGCTCGACGTATACGGCGGTCACATTGTCCGAGATCGAACGGGCAAAGTTGATGGCATCCACAATACCGCGATGCACGCCCGAGATGGGGACGACGATGCGCGGGATCGGAACCGGTTTGAGCGAGGGCGGCAGGCCATCCATGGACAATTGGCTGGCGACCTCCTGGTAGTGGGTGCGAACACGAAGAAAGATCACCACAAATATCGGGACAATGAAAACTGTGATCCAAGCCCCTCCGATGAATTTGCTGATGACAACCACGATCACTGTCGTCATGGTTGCCAGCGCACCAACGCCGTTGATGATGGATTTCAACCACCACCCTTTTCCTCGCTCGCGCCACCAATGGACCACCATACCGGCTTGTGAAAGTGTAAAGGCCAGGAACGCGCCGATGGCGAATAAGGGGATCAAAGCATGAGTATCCCCACTGAAGGCAAAGATGAGCGCCCCGCCAGCTACGGCAAGAATTATGATACCGTTCGTAAACACCAGGCGGTCGCCCAAACTGGTCAACTGACGGGGCAGGAAACCATCCTGCGCCAGAATAGCTGCTAAACGAGGAAAGCCCGCAAAACTGGTATTGGCTGCAACGAACAGAATGAGCATCGTACAAGATTGGATCAGCAAATAGGCTGGGCCGCTACCTAAAAGCCGCCTTGCGAGTGCAGAGAGGATCGTTTCCTGCGAGCCGGCGATCACGGCGAGATACTGGGTCAACCCAACGCTGCCGAGGAACAGCACCCCCATCAAAACTGCCATGACAATTAAGGTTTGCCCCGCATTCTTAGCCTCAGGCGGCCTGAAGGCAGGCACACCATTGCTGATCGCCTCGATACCGGTCAAGGCTGTGCAGCCGGTGGAGAACGTGTGCAAAAGAAGGAAGAAGGTCAACGGCGCAGTGGGAGCCGGGGCGACAGCAGCCAGCGTACCCGGCCCATCCATCACGGCACGGATTGCACCATAAACCAGCATAGGAATGTAAGTAAACAGAAACAGGTAAACAGGGATTGCCATCAGGGTGCCCGTCTCGCGTAAACCTCGTAAATTGATGATCGTGATGACAAGCAAAAGCCCAAGCGAAAGCGCAACTCGGTAAGGCCATAAGACGGGAAAGGCTGAGGCAATGGCTGCAATACCAGCCGTCACACTCACCGCAACATTCAAAAGATAGTCCACCGTCAACGCAGACGCTGCAATCAAGCCAGGTAGTGTACCTAGATTCTGGCGAGCCACGATATACGATCCCCCACCCATGGGATAACCATGGACGGTCTGGAAATAAGAAAGAGCAACCAGCAGCAACAGCCCCGTAATAGTCAAGCCAACCGGCCACGAAAGGGACAGTCCCGCGCTGCCTGCCACAATCAACCCGAGATAGATCTCTTGATTGGCGTACGCAATCGAAGAGAGGGCATCCGGCGAGAAAGCGGCCAGGGCGCGGAACTTGTTCAGGCGTTTGCCCGCCAGTTGCTGAGTAGGCAAAGGCGAGCCGATGATCAGATCTTTGATGGTGTTGAACATAGGGGTATCCCAAAAAGATGACCAAACGAAAGGTGGATATGCGCCCGCTGGCAAGCGGAGATTGCAATGACTGCGAGCACAAAGATGTTGAGGAGCCCCATTACCTTCATTTCCCAAGAAAGATGCCCGAAGAAATCCCAGGTGACCGGAAATGCCAGATAGGTCGTCACATCGTAGAAGATGATCCCTGCAATATCCTTACTTGTGCGCGCTGCCAAGATGAGCATGGGCATCAACCATAGCAGCCATTGGGGGGAATAAATGCGCGAAAAGAGCACGAAAGGGGCAAGGATCAGGATACACCAATGTAAAACTTTGTCAAGAGTGTCAATGCGGTCGAAGAGGCAAAAAGGAACGATGCTCACCTGTAAAACTGCAAAAATTCCCAACCACCACGAGCCGCTTGGGGGCACGTGAAGCCAGCATCCCAAAGCAAAGGATACCAGGCCAGTGAGCGAGGGGATATCCACCCCGCGCCCGGCGTGGAAGCGGTAAGGCACGAGTAAAGCACCCAGACCGCCGGTCAGGAGCGTCGGGACGATAATAATCAAACAGGTCAGGCCAAAGGCCAGGAACATACGCCAGTTCAGGCGTCGTCGCGTCGAATAATCATAGGATAAGAAGACCGGCAGCAACAGCAACGGATACCATTTGGTCAAGGTAGCAATGCCCAGGACAATTGCAGACCACACCCATCGCCGTTGTTCGAGGAGCAGCAAGCTTATCAAGCATAAGAACGCGGGGAGAATATCGAAACGGTTATACGTAAAGTACAGCGAGGCAGGCAGTAGTATCAGGAAGGCAAGCCATTTGCGTTCAGGAAGCATCTTGTAAAGTAGAACGATAGTCCCAAAGAGAAAAGCCAGCATTAGGAAAGAAAACAAGGTGCTATACAGGTAATAGCTGGCAAGCTCCCCAGCAGTGCTGGGGACAATAAAGTAGGGAAGGGCAAACAAATAGGTGGGAATCTGAGGATATTCGCTGAACATATCCCGGTAAGGCACTTCGCCATCCTGAAGCCATTTCCCATGCTCCGCGTAGATGCCGCGATCGTAATCGTCATTGAAGAGACGAATGCTCACCCCCAGGTTTTCGCGCAGCAGGCTGACGCCCAGTATCCAGATGACCAAAAGCGTAATAACTAAACCGGTTGTTCGCTTAAGACCCATGCGTATTCCTCTCATTCCATCGCAGAAGCAACTTACGGTCAGTTCTCGTTGACTATAGCACGCGCTTGGTTGCTTGACAAGCGCACATAAAAATTTTGGCAACAGGTGAACTGTCGCCAAAATCGGTACCGGAATTTACACCTTCACAAGCCCAATGGTCATTTTCTCGCCATCGAATTCATCGTCAGCCGTTGCTGCCCCATCAGGCGGCGGCGTAAAAGCCAACTCGACGGTCAGTGTCTCGGCGGTTATGTAGTCGTGGTTAGCCCCGATTGCCTTTTTCAAGCCGGGTGTAGCGACCACGAACAACTTTATGCGGTCAGCCACTTCCAAGTCAGCGGTCTTGCGCAAATCCTGCACGCGGCGGACGAACTCGCGCGCCAATCCCTCGTGAACGAGGTCGGGTGTCAATTCGGTGACCAGGGCGGCCAGGTACGCGCCTTCGCTGGCGACGGCAAAGCCAGCCTTGGCATCGGCGTGGACTTCGACCTCCTCGCCCAGAATATCGTAGGTTTCTCCCCCCGCCTCCACGGTGAGCGTCTGGCCAGCCAGCAAAGTGTTCGCCACTTCTTCAGCATCCATTGCCAGGATGGCAGCGCGGATGACCGGGAATTTGCTGCCATATTTCTGGCCGAGCTGCTTCGGCAGCGGTTTGACTGCGTAAGTCACCGCATCCGTGCTGGCATCCAGCAGGCGGACTTGCTTGACGTTGAGTTCGTCAGCGATCAGATCGGCGTAGGCTTCTATGGCACGACGCTCGTCCAAGTTGCCAACCGAAAATGCAGCCTCGGCCAGCGGCTGGCGGACCTTGCGGTTGGCCCTCTGGCGGGCCGAATGTCCCAGCGAGACCATTTTCATAACCAGAGCCATATCACGATTCAGCGATTCGGCAATTCGAGCGTCATCCACCAGAGGCCATTCGGCGAGGTGGACGGATTCTGGCGCGGAGGGGTCAACCGAACGCACCAGGTTCTGATAGAGTTCCTCAGCCAGGAAAGGCATGGCGGGGGCAAGAAGTTTCACCAGCGTAACCAGCGCGGTGTAGAGCGTGGCGTAGGCGGCCTGTTTATCGGTATCCGATTCGGATTTCCAAAAACGCCGACGGGAGCGGCGCAGGTACCAGGTCGAGAGCGCTTCGACAAAAACCTGAATGGGCCGCGTCGCCCCCGGAACATCGTAATTCTCATACGCGGTCGTCACATCGCGGACGAGGGTGTTGAGTTCGGAAAGCAGCCAGCGGTCGAGGCCCTCACACCCCTCCCCTCTCCCAATCTTGGGAGAGGGGTGAGGGGTGAGGGTAGGTTTATCCAGATTCGCATACGTCACGAAGAATGAGTAAACGTTCCAGAGCGTGAGCGTGAAGTTGCGTACCACTTCGCCGACCAGGTCTACCGAGAAGCGGCGCTCATTGCCGGGCGGCGTGGCTGTGTAGAGATACCAGCGGAAAGCGTCCGCGCCGTGTTTGTCGAGCACATCCCACGGGTCAATGATGTTGCCCTTGCTCTTGGACATCTTTTGCCCTTCGCCGTCGAGGATGAGGCCGAGGCAAACGACGTTCTTGTAACACACGCTGTCGAACAACAGCGTGCTGATGGCGTGCAGCGAATAGAACCAGCCGCGCGTCTGGTCAACGGCCTCGCAGATGAAATCGGCCGGGAATTGCTCTTTGAATTTGGCCTCGTTCTCGAACGGGTAATGCCACTGCGCCACCGGCATCGAGCCGGAATCGAACCAGCAGTCAATCAGCTCAGGGACGCGCTGCATCCTGCCACCACACTTCGGGCAGTTCCAATGGATGCCGTCCACATATGGTCGGTGCAGTTCGAGGTCGGAAAGGTCGCGGCCAACCCTTTCGGAGAGTTCACGCCGCGAGCCGACTGCGTCCTGATTCTTGCAATCCGCGCACTCCCAAACCGGCAGCGGCGTGCCCCAATAACGCTCGCGGCCCAGCGCCCAGTCCACGTTGTTTTCCAGCCAGTTGCCGAATCGGCCATCCTTAATGTGCTCCGGCACCCAGTTGATGGTCTGATTGAGCGCCACGAGCTGTTCCCTGAACTGGCTGGTGCGGATGTACCACGTGCCGCGCGCGTAATACAGCAGCGGCGTGTGGCAGCGCCAGCAGAAAGGATAGGTGTGTGTGTACAGCTCAGACTTGAACAACAGGCCGCGCGTCTGCAAATCCTGGATGATGAGCGGGTCGGCATCCTTGACGAACATACCGCGCCAGGGCCTGACCTCGGGCAGGAACGTGCCATCCGGCGCGACGGTCATCAGCACCGGCAGGTCGAACTCCATCGCCGCCTGCATATCCTCCGCGCCAAAGGCTGGCGCCATGTGCACCAGTCCCGTGCCGTCCTCAGTGGTGACAAAATCGCCCAGCATCACGTAATGCGCCGGTTTATCGGGCGGCATGAAAGTGAACAGCGGCTGGTAACGCTTGCCCTTGAGTTTTTTGCCCTTGAACGAATCCACGATCTTGACCTCTTCGCCGTGGAAGACTTTTTCAAGCAGGAGTTTTGCCAGGATCAGGCGCTCCGCGCCGCCCTCGGGCAGGAGGCGCTCCACCGTGACGTATTCCACTTCCGGGTGGGCAGCCACGGCTACGTTGCCGGGCAGCGTCCAGGGTGTGGTCGTCCAGACTAGCAATGAGGTGCCGGGCGCATCCACCAGCGGCAGGCGGACGAAGACCGAGGGGTCGGTGGCGTCTTCGTAGCCGAGCGCAACTTCATGATCCGATAGTGGCGTGCCGCACCGCGGGCAGTAAGGCACGACTTTATAGCTCTGATAGAGCAGGCCCTTATCCCAGAAATTCTTCAAAATCCACCAAACCGACTCGATGTAATCGTTGGTGTAGGTGACATAAGCGTCTTCCAAGTCCACCCAGAAGGCGATGCGGTCGGTCAGTTTCTCCCAATCCTGGATGTAGGCGAAGACCGATTTGCGGCACAGCTCGTTGAAGCGGTCAATGCCGTATTCCTCGATCTGGCCTTTGTTGGTAAAGCCAAGCTGCTTCTCGACCTCGATCTCGACCGGTAGTCCGTGGGTGTCCCAGCCGCCGCGCCGCGAGACGTGATAGCCGCGCATAATCTTATAGCGCGGAAACATGTCCTTGAAGACGCGCGCCAGCACGTGATGGACACCGGGTTTGCCGTTAGCCGTGGGCGGCCCCTCATAAAAAACGTATTCCAGGCCGCCCTTCCGCTCCAAGACCGTCTTCTCGAAGATCTTCTGTGATTTCCAGAATTTCAAGACACCCTCTTCCATGGCAGTTACATCAAGTTTTGAAGATACTGGTTTGAACATGGCAGTTACCTCATCTCGTCATTGCGTAGTTTGGTAGTTCGCAAAAGAAAACGCTCTCATCTCTGCTCAGAGACGAGAGCGAAAATGCTCACGCGGTACCACTCTGCTTCCTGCCAATAAGCAGGCACTCCATCGGGTACAGCTTTGCGGCGATACCCTGCCAGGATAACGGTCGGCTTCCGGCTTCCTTACTCCCACTGATCACTGTTTACTGTATACTGATCACTGGTTTCGGTCCACGGCTCCGGGAGGATTTTCAGCCTATTCGACCGGCCCGGCTCGCACCGTCTCCAGGTTCGCTGACGGCCTTCGCAGGCTTACTCGTTCCCATCGTTGCCTTTTGAATTTTGGAGATTATGCCACAAATCGAGCAGAAGGTCAACACGGTTTTAGTGACTCGGGGCATAATAGGCGCATGGACACCTTTATCGAAACCGAAGGTTTGAAAATTCAAATCAGCGCGCAAGAAATCCGCAAAGTCGCCGCCGGTGCGATCGTTTCGGGCGCATCCGTAAGCATTGCTTTGCCGTTCCAGCCGCGCCTTTTCTATCGTCATGGCTGGCAGTCGTGGAGTCCGACCGGTTGGATCGAGACGGACAGGCCGCTCGCGCCGTTGCATCCGGCCATCATGCGCCCCATGCAGGGCGATCCTATCTATGCACGCGACAAAAAGCCAAATGGCTCGTGGTTTGGCGTGGTCGAGACGCCAGAGGGAAAGGTCACCCTACTCGGCGCGCTGGGGCTGGAGTCCCACGTCGAGCTGGATGGGCAGACATTGCGCGGCCGGTACGAAGTAGGGCGGATTGGCAATCCGCCCTACGAATGGTTCTTCGCCAGCGGCGGCGAGAGCGAAGTCTTCGCTCGCTATGCCGCCCTGCTCGGAGACCGTCTCGGCGAAAGGCGCGCTTCGACTGCGGTTCTTCGCCAGGCTCAGAACCTCCGCTCAGCGCCGCCGCGCGTCTGGTGCTCATGGTACAGCCTGTACACCGCCATCACTGAAGAACGACTACTTCGCATTCTGAACGATTTGAGTGACTTGCCCTTCGACGTTTTCCAGGTTGACGATGGCTGGCAAAAGGGCATCGGCGACTGGGAGGCCAACGAGAAATTTCCCTCCGGGATGAGCAGCCTCGCGGCGCGCATCCACGCCACGGGCCGGACCGCGGGCCTGTGGTTGGCGCCCCTGCTCGTAGTCCCATCCTCGGCCTTATTCCGCGACCATCCCGACTGGCTGCTGCGCAACGAGAAAGGGAAACTCGTCAGCGCGGGTTTCAATTGGGGCGAGCCGCTCTACGCCCTGGACACGACCCATCCCATCGCGCTGGAATGGCTGGCCGCATTGATGAAAAAAGTCCGCACCTGGGGCTACGACTACGCCAAACTCGACTTCCTCTACGCCGGGGCATTGCCCGGAAAACGCCACACAGAAATGCCACGTGAGGCCGCTTACCGCAACGGATTGAAAGTCATCCGTGAGGCGTTGGGCGAGGCCTATCTCCTGACCTGCGGCGCGCCCATCCTCCCCTCCCTAGGCCTGTGCGACGGGATGCGCCTCGGCCCAGACGTGGCTGCCTATTGGGACAACAACCGCGACAGCCGCCTGCTGAACAACCTGGCCGCGCCCGGCGTGCGCAACGCTCTGCGCACCGTGCTCCATCGTCTCTGGCTCAAGCCGCTCGTTCACGCCGACCCGGATGTCGTCTATTTCCGCACGCGGCAGAACAAACTATCCTCAGAGCAAATGCAACTGCTCCAGGATTTGGCTGCCATCACCGGATTCAAGGCCACCTCTGATTTGCCTGCCTGGCTAACCCCAGCAGAATGCGCCTCCCTGGCAGATTTCTTGAAAGCCGACGCCTCCGCCGAACGGGCCAGCCGCTACATCTTCGAGATCAGGGGGCGGCGCGTTGATTTCTCCTCTGCCATGCCGCTGCCAAAGCCACTCGAACCGGTGGAGAAAATCCAGAGCGCGCTGGTGCGCTGGCTAGCCAATATGCCCTGGGTGCTCAAAACCTTCGACCGATTTTCCCGCTGGAGGCTCGCCCGCTCATTGCAAGAATCGTGATGGACAATGATAAAATCAGCCATCAAGAGTATCATCCCAATAGTTGAGGTATGGGGCATGCGGGCGGTCGCGAAGCATACCCGAAGGGTGCGAAGCCGCCCGCATATCCCCTCCTCCCTCTTATTGAAAGACGAAACGGATGACCAAAACTACCACCCTCATGCTCCCTGTCGGCTTGAAACCTTATTTTCAAGAATATGACCCTGCCCAATTGGATATCCTGAGGGACGCGACACTGACCATCCAACGTGCCCTAGAATTTGGCACATGGGAGGAAGTGCGCTGGCTGTTCGATACATACGGCGTAAAACGCATCCGTTTATTCTTGCGACAGCATGGGGAGCGTAGTCTGCGTCCGGTCACATTTTCCTACTGGCGTAAGCTGCTGGGGGTACGCAAATGGCGAAAGTTTCCATTTCCAACCCCTAAAGGCGAATTATGGAAACACTGAAGCTCCAGCAACCTCATTGGGAAGCCCTGACAGTCGAAACCCAGCAGGCTTTCCACCTCGTTGAAAAACTTGCGTTTTCGAAGCGGTTCTATCTGGCTGGAGACACCGGCTTGGCGCTCCATCTGGGACATCGCTTTTCGGTTGACCTGGATTTCTTCTGTGAACATCCCGATGCAGTAAACCCGGCGGAACGCGCCATGTTGAGAGAAGCCTTAAATGACCCCTCTTTGTCCATCACTTTCGACGTAGATTCAACATTTGTGGCAAACTGGCACGGAGTGGGGATCAGTTTCTTCCGCCTGGATCTATACCCACTAGCGACCCCCCCCTCTGCTCGTAGGAAACATCTTCGTTGCCAGTATCGAGGAAATCGGGGCAATGAAACTTGCCGCGATCATTGACCGTGGGACGCGCAAGGATATGGTTGACCTGTATTACATCCTTCAGAAAGTCCCATTGGAGAAGCTATTTCAGGTGACCTCGGTAAAATATGCTCAGGTACGCACCTTTGCCATCAGCGCGGCGCGTGCGTTGGCCTATTTTGACGATACCGAAGATTTTTCGATGCCCCGCATGTTGGACAAGACTCCATGGTCAAAAACGATATCTGGAAGCGGCTGCAATGGAAGCAGGCCGAAAGCACATTCAAGATTTATGGGAGTAGGACGATCACCTACCTGAACCTTCCAAGCCAACCAGCAATTGATTGACATCGCCAGGTTTTGACAAATGCACCCGTAAGATACGCCGTCTACGCGCGGCCAGGGCTTCGTAATCACCCAACGCCTGGGCGCGCTGCAATGTGCCAAAGGCCATGCCCTGGCCGGGGATTTCGATGTCTTCGCTGGGGTCAGCGGTGATCTGCAGGAACAGGCCGGTATCCGGCCCACCCTTGTGATATTGACCGGTCGAGTGCAGGAAGCGCGGCCCGAAGCCGAGCGTGGTGGCGCAGCCGGTGCGTCTACGAACGACAAGACGTAGTTCTCGCAAGATTTCAGCCATTTCCAGGTTACGCGGCAGGTAGGCGTTGATGGCAACATAGTCACCCTTCCGCGCTTGGGATAGAAAGTTTTCCAGGATTTCGACCAGACTTGGTCCGCTCACCTTGCCAGACGAGAAGAGACGCACGCCCTCTCCCTCCCAGGCAGGATTGCCTTCATCCAGCCGTTTGCCCTGCTTGTACGCCGCGATCTTGGCCTTGGTGCGATCCTTGCTATCTTGCACGTCGGGCTGGTCGAAGGCGTTGACGTGGAGAATATGACAGGCGACAGCAATTGCCACTTCCCAGCGATAGAACTCAGCGCCCAGATCGTAAGCATCCGGGATGTCGAAGACCAGAGCCGGATGATCAGCCTCTTGCAGCTTCTTCACAGCCTCATCGTACGTACCATCACGGCGCAGGTAAGCGAACAGGCGATCGTCGCCGTAATCGGCCGGATCACCGACCGGCTCGCCCTCGACCGGCAAGATGCCCTTGCCCTGCTTGCCGCTGGACTCGGCGACCAACTGTTCCAACCAGGTACCCAGGGGGGCGACGCTTTCATCGGCAATGAAGGTGGGCTTATCCCTTCCATTCAGCGCGGCCTGGCCGAGGGTCGCACCCAGCACCAATCCGGGATTGCGGGCTGCCGCTCTTCGACTGCGCTCCCCCTGCGGGGTCGCTCCGCTCAGAGCCGCACACTGACGAGCCATCCACTCGGCGCGGTCAAGCAGGCGTTCAAGGTCAATGCCCAGCAGCGCCGCCGGCACCAAGCCGAAGTGCGTCAGCGCGGAATAGCGTCCGCCGACGGTTGGGGCAGCCAGGAAAGTCGCACGGAAACTGCGCGCATTGGCCAGCGCTTCCAGGGAGGTACCGGGATCGGTAATGGCGACGAATTGTTTCCCATTGCGACCGGAGCGCTTCCAAAAGTAGTCGAACAGGGCGTTCGGCTCTGCCGTCCCACCGGATTTGCTGGAGACGATGTAAAGGGTTTTCCCGGGCGGGAAGGCGCGATCAGCGGCGAGGACCTGCGCGGGGTCGGTAGAATCGAGGATGGCAAAAGCGGACTCCCCTCCAGCTCCCCCCTGCGAGAGGGCAGAGAAGGCCAAGGAAAGCACTTCCGGCGCGAGCGAGGAGCCGCCCATCCCGAGCAGCAGGATGTGGGTGAAACCGTCTGAGCGGACCCGGTCGGCAAAGGCGCGCAGGTCACGGATCAAGGGGCGTGAGGTCTCCGGCAGCGTCAGCCAGCCCATGCGCTTGCGGACTTCCGCCTGGCCTTGTGGATCGGATGTCCATAGGGTTGGATCGCCATCGTGCAGGCGCTGAGGTACGGCATCAGCCTCGAGGTGAGCAACCTGCCGAATAACGGTAGCAGACAAGGGTCCAAGCTGCGCCACGGCAGCCTCACGCCGGCCGTCAATCGTCTTGAGCAAATCCGTAAAAGCATCTGCAAACGCCCTGACGCCTTCGTCCTCCAGTTCTTGCGTCACCTGCGCCATAGAAATTCCCACTGCTTCCAGATCGGCAATCACCTGGCGCGCACCATCCAGGTCGCGCATGACCGTGACCTCGGCCTTGCCGTGCTCACGGAAGGCTTCAAGCGTCTGCGGCGGGACGGTGTTGACGGTGGCCGGGCCGATCAGCTCGTCCACGTAAAGGGTATCGGGATAGGCCGGATTCTTGGTGCTGGTGGAAGCCCACAGCGGACGCTGGACGCGGCCGCCGGCGGCCTGCAATTTGGCAAAGCGCGGCCCGTCGAACACACTGCGGAATTCTTCATAAGCCAGTTTGGTGTTGGCCACGGCAGCCTTGCCGCGTAACGAGGAACCCTCCGGCAGGAGTTTGTCCACTTTGGTGTCAACGCGGGAGACGAAGAAGGAGGCGACTGACCCAACCCCCCGTTTCCCCCTTCCCTGCAAGGGAAGGGGGGCTGGGAGGTTAGGTCCGAAAAGCCGGTCTTCGAGGCCGCTCAGATAAGCGTCCACCACCTCTTTGTAGCGCTCGATGGAGAAGATCAGCGTCACGTTGACATTGATACCAGCCGCGATGGATTGGCGGATGGCTGGCAGGCCTTCCTTGGTGGCCGGGATCTTGATCATCAGGTTTGGGCGATCCACCGTCTCCCATAGATGGCGCACCTGGGCGATGGTCGCCTCCGTGTTGTGAGCCAGGTAAGGGCTGACTTCTAGGCTGACGTAGCCGTCCGTGCCCTTGGTCTCGGTATAAAGGGGCAGGAAGAGGTCGGCCGCGGCGCGAATATCCTCGAAGGCAAGCTGCCAGAAGATCTGCTCGGCAGTCCAACCCGACCAGGCCATCGGAAGGATGGCCGCATCGTAATCGTGCGACTTGGCAATGGCATTATGAAAGATAGATGGGTTGGAGGTCACGCCGCGAATATCCCCGCGTGCGATCATGGCGGCAAACTCGCCGTTCTCCAACTGGCTGCGCTGGATATTGTCCAGCCAGAGGGATTGACCGAGGGAACGCAATATTTCAATGGAATTCATTGCTTCTTTTCAACTTTCTAGCCTTCCAACTTCTTTACCTTTTTTACCCGCCGAATAAAACGATCCTCATTGCGGAAACGCGCCGCCAGGAACGCAGCCACCAGCTCCTCCGCCAGCTTCGGGCCGACGACGCGCGCTCCCAGGCAGAGAACGTTCATGGCATCATGCTCGACACCCTGATGTGCAGAATAGGCATCGTGACAAACCGCGGCGTAGACACCTTTCAGCTTGTTGGCAGCGATGCTTGCCCCGACCCCCGACCCGCATAGCAAAATCCCGCGCTCGGCTTCCCCGTTTTGGATCGCCCGCCCCAGCTTTTCTACGTAATCTGGGTAATCGTCGGGCGCGACGCTGAAGGCGCCCAGGTCGAGCAGCTCATCGCCGGCGTTGCGCACGGCTTCGATCACGGCTTCCTTGAGCGGAAAGCCGCCATGGTCACAGGCGACAGCAATCTTCATCTTCGCAACTCCCTGGCTTTCGCAATGACATTTTCTACGCTGAAACCGAACTTCTCGAGCAGCACCTTCGCCGGTGCGGAAGCACCGAACCGATCCATGGCAATGACCGCGCCGCCGTCGCCGACCCAGCGTTCCCAGCCCTGGGCGACCCCGGCCTCGACGGCCAGGCGGGCACGCACACTTGGAGGCAAGACCGCCTGCCGGTACTCCTCATCCTGCGCGGCGAACAGCTCCCACGAGGGGAACGAGACCAGTCGCACGTTGACGCCCTCCGCTGCCAGACGCAGCCCGGCCTCGACGATCAGGCTGACCTCCGAGCCGGAGGCCATCAGGATGAGTTCGGGCTGTTTATCGCCGATGTCGGCCAGCACGTAAGCGCCGCGCACCAGCTCGGAGGCAGGCGCGTAAATGTCCCGGTCGAGGGTAGGAAGAGCTTGACGCGTCAGGATAAGGGCTATCGGGCCGCTACGGTGGCTGACGGCCCACTTCCAGGCCTCGACCGTCTCGTTGGCGTCGCAGGGACGGAGTACGGTCAGATTGGGGATTGCCCGCAGCGCAGCGATATGTTCGACCGGCTGGTGAGTCGGCCCATCTTCGCCCACGCCAATGCTGTCGTGGGTAAAAACCCAAATCGAGGGGATGCGCGAGAGCGCCGAGAGGCGGATGGCGCCGCGCATGTAATCCGAGAAGACCAGGAAGGTCGCGCCGTAGGGAATCACGCCGCCATGCAGCGCCATGCCGTTGACGATTGCGCCCATGCCGTGCTCGCGCACGCCGAAGTGGAAATTGCGCCCCTGCGGGGTCGTGGACTGGAAATCGGGATAGCCCGCCAGCCAGGTGTTGTTAGAGGGTGCCAAGTCTGCCGAGCCGCCGATCAATTCAGGGATTTTGGCCGCCAGAGCGTTGAGCGTCTTGCCGGAGGCGGCGCGGGTGGCCATGCCCTTTGCATCGGCGGGGAAAGCTGGCAAATCCGCATCCCAATCCTTGGGCAGTTCGCCGGATAATCGCCTTTCCAATTTGGCTGCTTTTTCAGGGAAAGCAATACGGTAAGCCTCCAGTCGTTCCTGCCACTTCGCCTCGCTCCTCGCGCCTTTCCCCACGGCCTCACGAAAGTGCGCCAGCACATCTTCGGGAATGTAAAAGCGCGGCTCCAGCGGCCAGCCGAGCTTCTTCTTCGCGCCGTTCAGCTCTTCGTCGCCGGGCGGCTCACCGTGCGCTTTGGCGGTATCCTGGCGCGTCGGCAGTCCATAGCCGATGTGTGTGCGGCACAGGATGAGCGAGGGACGCGCGTCCTGCTTGGCGGCGCGGATGGCGGCATCAATGGCCTCCACGTCGTTGCCATCCGGCACGATCTGCGTGTGCCAGCCGTAGGCGGCGAAACGGGCGGCGCGGTCTTCGGTGAAGGTCAGGTCGGTCGAGCCATCAATCGAGATGTGGTTATTGTCGTAAAGGTAGATCAACTTGCCCAAGCACAGATGACCGGCCAGTGAAGCTGCCTCGGAGGCCACGCCTTCCATCAGGTCGCCGTCGGTGACGATGGCGTAAACATAATGGTGGATGATTTCATAGGACGCGGACGAGCGCGGATGAGCGCGGATTTTTTCTTCTCCGCGTTTATCCGCGTTTATCCGCGTCCCATCCGGCTGGTTGAACTCGGCAGCGAGGTGCGCCTCGGCAATCGCGAAGCCGACGCCGTTGGCAAATCCCTGCCCAAGCGGGCCAGTGGTTGTCTCCACGCCGGGAGTCAGGCGTTCGCCTGAACGCTCACGCCGAAGGCCGTATTCGGGATGGCCGGGCGTGCGGCTGTCCCACTGGCGGAAATGCTTGATCTCGTCCAGCGAGAGGTCGTAGCCGGTCAGGTGGAGAAGGGAATAGAGCAGCGCGGAGCCATGTCCGCCGGAGAGGATGAAGCGATCCCGATCCGGCCAGTGCGGATGCCTGGGATTGTGACGCAGGTGCCGGGTCCAGATGGTATATGCCATGGCGGCTGCACCCATCGGCAGGCCGGGGTGACCAGAGTTGGCCTGTTGAACCGCGTCCGCCGAGAGAAATCGCAGTGTATTGATCGCCCGTTGTTGGAGATCATTATCAGACATGGAAAGCCCTTTTAGGAAATTGTACACACGAAAGCGATTCTACCATTCCCGGCTTCTTTTGAGCCACGGATTGCACAGATTTACATGGAACTTGCTTCTCACCCGTGAGAATCCGTGGCTATGAAGCCCTGAACCGTATTCGCGTCAAGTCTAAAGTTGAGTTGTCTTTCCATCGCAAGTGTGCCATAATATAGACAAACTTCATGAAGAACGATACCCGGAACATAGGAGGCATTATGGCTACCCCTAGCCCTGTTCAACAAACTGCGGACGAGATCCGCGCCCTGCAAAACAAGGTCAGCTCGTTGCAGGACGACGTTCGGCTGGCCAAGGTACGCGACGCGGTCGAGGATTTGCAGACCAAGGTCAGCAGCCAGCCGCAGCGCATCGCGACGGCGCGCGGCCGCGGCTACGTCTTCGAGAAAGACCTGGAAGCCCAGGCGCAGTCGTACATCGACTCGTGGGCAATGCTATACCCGAACCTGCAAATGCAGATCAACCAGCAGTCCACCGCGCTGATGAACTCCCTGCGGCCGATCGAGATGCAGATGCCGCAACTGTCGGCAGCCGCCTTCAACCCAGCCGCGGCGCGCGGCATCCTGAACACGCTGCAATCTGCTGTGAGCCAGTTGGAGAGCAAGGTCTCGGCTGCGGAAAGCACCATCCGCGGGATGTACGACCAGTTCGAGCGGCAAGTATCCGAGTTCATCTGGCATTTGGATCAGGTCGAGTACATGCTGACCCAGTTGGCCGAGGCCTCTTTCGGGCTGCTGCCGACCGAGGGCGGGATCGCGGCCGTCAAGGCAGTCTGGTGCAAGACCGGTAAGGAACAGAAAGACGACCCGGAGGGCGTGCTCTACCTGACCGACCAGCGTCTCATCTTCGAGCAAAAAGAAGAGATCGCCACCAAGAAGGTGCTGTTCATCGCCACCGAGAAGCAGAAGGTGCAGGGACTGCAACTGGAAGCGCCGGTGGCGCTGGTGGACAACGTCCAGACCAGC
>Ga0209610_1000225_pt1 | contig 29709 bp, 26 predicted proteins | sample LakKivw275mmetaG_FD_184137 | JGI IMG/M metagenome (GOLD analysis project Ga0209610, IMG submission 184137) | Anoxic lake water microbial communities from Lake Kivu, Rwanda to study Microbial Dark Matter (Phase II) - Lake Kivu water 275m metaG... | ecosystem: Environmental > Aquatic > Freshwater...
GGAAAAGGAAGTGTATGTGCGCGGGGACCAAATCAAGCAATGGGGTCTATGCCAATACTGTCAAACACTTCCACGGCGACCAACCCTGTCCCAATGAGTTTGAGACTACTTATTCTCCGGACAGGAAAGAGATTGTCTACTGTGAAAAGTGCTATCAATCCGAGGTAGTTTAACAGAGGCCTAGTTTAATAGGGGTCCGGCTTCTGTAGGTCCCCGTAGCCCCTGTAAGTCCCCGTAAGTCATTTGGAATTTGGTATGGGACGAAAAGTGCTACCAATCAGAAGTTGTCTAATCTACCATCCGCCCCGTATTAATTTTTCAGCTGGGAATTAGAAATTTCGTTTAATAAAAAATAAAAATGGTAATTGTATGGCGAGATATCATAGTAAAATACAACCAGTGATTTTGATTATCTTGGACGGCTGGGGTATAGCCCCGCCTAATCAAAATAACGCCGTAACTTTGGCTAATCTGCCGGTTTTCAATAAATTAATTAGGATTTACCCAACTATGGCTTTGCAGTCAGCCGGAGAGGCAGTCGGCTTATCCTGGGGGGAAACCGGTAATTCTGAGGTTGGTCATCTTAATTTAGGGTCGGGGAGAATTGTTTGGCAAAGTTTATCCACAATTAACCGAGCTATTATAGACGGCAGTTTTTTTAATAATAAAACCTTTATTCAAGCTATTGAGCATGTCAAGCAAAATAAATCAAATCTTCATCTAATTGGTTTGACCTCTAATGGGAATGTTCATTCGTCGGTTGATCATTTATACGCTTTATTAGAGTTGGCAAAAAAAAATGGGCTTGAGAAGGTAAGCATCCATGCTATTTTAGATGGACGGGATACGCCCAAAGACGAAGGGATAAAAATTATCCAAGATCTTATTGTGAAAATTAAGGATATCGGCATTGGTCAAATTGCGACCATCTCCGGACGATTTTGGGCAATGGACAGAGATAATCATTGGGAAAGGATTGAGCAAGTTTATTTAGCTGTGGCTAAAGGTTTGGCCGAACAAGAATTTTCCGACCCGATTAAAGCGGTTGAATCATCTTATAAAAATAAGGTCTATGATGAGGAATTTAAACCATTGGTTATTGTGCGGGACGACGGACAGCCGGCAGGTGTGATAAGAGATAATGACGCGGTCATTTTTTTCAATTTTAGAGCTGACCGGGCCAGAGAGTTAACCCAATCTTTTGTTTTAGAAGAGTTCAGCGGTTTTAAAAGGAAAAAACTGGTTAATTTATTTTTCGTTGTTATGACTGAATATGAAAAGGAGTTGCCTGTTCAGATTGCTTTTCCGCCAGTGGTTATTGAGAATCCTTTAGCCGAAGTCATTAGCGATGAAGGTTTGGAACAATTACACATTGCTGAGACGGAAAAATACGCTCATGTAACCTTTTTCTTCAATGGAGGCAAAGAAGAGCCGTTTGAAGGAGAAAAAAGAATACTGATTCCCTCGCCGCGAATTGCTTCTTATGACCAAAAGCCGGAAATGTCGGCTTCGGAAGTTGCCCACCAAGTTCTTTGGGCTATTGACAGTGATAAATACAAATTTATTGTAGTTAATTTTGCCAATCCCGATATGGTGGCTCATACTGGTAATTTGTCAGCCACGATTAAGGCATTAGAGGCGGTAGATAAAATAACCGGCAAAATATTTGATTTAGCTTTGAAAAAGGGTTGGGCAATCATTATTACTTCTGATCACGGCAATGCTGAGGTATTAGTTAATCCGCGGAGCGGAGAAATAGACAAAGAGCACAATGCCAACCCTGTTCCTTTTATTATCATAAGAGACCAGAGTTTAGTTTCCAAAAAGTCCGACTTTGACGACGTTGGAGCCCTTCCTTCTGATTTATCTTTGATAACCCCGACGGGCGTTTTAGCTGACGTTGCTCCAACGGTTTTAAAAATAATGGGAATCCCCAAACCGAAAGAAATGACCGGCACTTCATTAATTTGAGATTAAAAAAAGTCTGGGAAGCCTCGCTTCCAAACTTCTTCCGATTATGTCTTTTTTATTAAAAATTTTCGGCGATCCGAACAAAAGGGAAATTGGCAAACTTCAGGCAATCGTTGGAGAAGTCAACAAATTTGAGCCGCAATTCGAGAAATTAAAGAACGAAGAATTTAAAAATAAAACCCTTGAGTTTAGACAATATCTTCAAAAAAACGGGGATAAAGATAAAATTTTGCCCGAAGCCTTTGCTTTAGTCCGCGAAGCCAGCAAAAGAACGTTAAAACAAAGACATTTTGACGTTCAGTTGATGGGTGGTATTGTTTTACATCAGGGAAAAATCGCGGAGATGAGAACCGGTGAAGGCAAGACCTTGGCTGCCACTTGCCCTGTTTATTTAAACGCTTTAGACGCTAAAGGTGTTCATGTGGTTACGGTTAATGATTATTTAGCCAAGCGAGATTGTGTTTGGATGGGGCAGATTTATCATCTTTTGGGTTTGAAGACAAGTTGCATTGTTCACGATGCTGCCTTTATTTATGACCCCGGTTATAACAAAGAAAATCCGAAATCCGAAATCCCAAATTCCAAACAAATTTTCCCTCAAGACGGGGCCCCGCTTCGCGCGGGAAATTCTAATGACCAGAATTCAGAAAGAGACAGATTAAGAGACGAACAAGGAAGTTTTAAAATAGAAGAAAGTTATTTAAGACCAATCAGCCGAAAAGAAGCGTATCAAGCGGATATTACTTACGGCACTAATAATGAGTTTGGCTTTGATTATTTACGCGATAATTTAGTTTATGATTTAGCCGCTGTAGTCCAGAGGGATCTTCATTATGCCATTGTTGATGAGATTGACAGTATCTTGATTGATGAGGCTCGAACTCCGTTGATCATTTCGGCTCCGGCCGAGGAATCGGCTGATTTATATTATAAATTGGCTCGTTTGGTTAATACTTTGAAGACAGGCGAGGATTATGTGATTGACGAAAAATTAAGGGCTGTGACCTTGACTGAAGGCGGAGTTAACAAGATGGCCGTCTTTTTAGGACAGGATCCTTGGGAAAATAATAACTTTACTTTAATCCACCATATAGATGCGGCTTTAAAAGCGAGAACTCTTTTCCAAAAGGATCGCGATTATGTGGTCAAGAATAATGAGATTATTATTGTTGACGAATTTACCGGCCGCTTAATGTACGGCCGTCGGTATTCTGAAGGCATTCATCAGGCTATTGAGGCGAAAGAAAATGTTGATATAAAGCAAGAATCAAACACTTTGGCGACGATAACTTTTCAGAATTATTTTCGTTATTATAAGAAATTATCAGGGATGACTGGAACGGCAGTTACTGAGGCGGAGGAGTTTCACAAAATCTACGGTCTCGAAGTGGTAGTTATTCCAACCAATAAACCGATGATTAGACAAAATTTATCTGACAAGATTTACCGGACTAAAGAGGCGAAATTTAAGGCTGTAATCAGCGAAATAAAGCGACGTCATCAAAATGGGCAGCCAATTTTAGTCGGTACCGGTGGATTCACCATTGGCGAGCGGACCGTTGGCGCTATAGAGAAGAATAGGATGATTAAAAATATGTTGGAAAAGGAAGGGCTGATTTGTCAAGTTTTAGACGCAACCAATCACGAAAAAGAAGGGCAGATTATTGCTCAAGCTGGGAGATTAGGGGGAATAACGGTAGCCACAAATATGGCTGGCCGAGGGGTGGATATTGTCTTGGGCGGTAACCCGCCGGACTTGGAAGAGCAGAAAAAAGTTCTTGAATTGGGTGGGCTTCATATTATTGGTACGGAAAGGCATGAGGCCAGGCGGATTGATAATCAGCTCCGTGGTCGAGCCGGCCGACAAGGAGACCCGGGTTCATCCCAATTTTTTATTTCTTTAGATGACGACCTGATGCGTATTTTCGGTGGCGCTCGGCTTTCAACTTTGATGCAGGGACTAAAAGTACCGGATGATTTTCCGATTGAAAATAAAATAGTTTCTCGTTCCATTGAAGCGGCGCAAAAAAGAATTGAAGGATTTAATTTTGACACCCGAAAACATTTGTTGGAATATGACGATGTTTTGAATAAGCACCGGGAAACAGTCTATCGCCGGAGGAGGGGCATTTTAAAAATGAGCGGTTTGGAACTGCGTCAGGAAGTCTTGAAAATAGTGAGGACAGAAATAGTTAAAATAGTTGAATCTCATACCTCGGGCGATGACCAGAGTAAATGGGATATTAAAGGAATTGTTGAAATAGTTAAGAATATTTTTCCCGCAGACGAGAAATCTTTAATAGACGGCTTGGGAGAGATTTATCAGCAGGCCGGCGATAATAAATCCGACTCTTATACGCGGGACAGGATAATCAAATATTTAATGGAGCTAGCCGGTATTTCTTATCAGGATTTGGAAAAAAGAGTTGGGGAATCACGGGAGAAGTTGGGTCTTGGGGGCTTGACTCCCCAACAAATAATGGCTCAGATTGCCCGGTCAATTCTTTTACAAAGCATTGATCGCTATTGGGTTTATCATTTAGACGTGATTAACAATTTAAAGGGCGGGATTGGTCTGCGGGCTTATGGTCAGCAGGACCCGCTGGTTGAATATAAAAGGGAGTCTTTTAAAAAGTTCAATCAGCTGATGGATGCGGTTAATAAGCAAGTGGTTTTTTCTATTTACAAAGTTGGGATGATTGGACAATTGCCGAAACAGGAGCGACTGGATATAAAACTAAGCGGCGCCCAAAAGACGAGCGGAAGGGGGATTGTTTCTGAATCGGACTCGCCGGCGGAAAAGGGTAAAAAGGTCGGCCGTAATGACCCCTGCCCTTGCGGCAGCGGAAAGAAATACAAAAGGTGTCATGGGAAATAATATGGCAATAATTAAGAAAAAAATTTGGCCAGAATATTTTGACGCAGTAGCTTCTGGGAAGAAAAAATATGAGCTTCGCCTCAACGACTTTGAAGTAAAAGAGGGCGATACGCTCATGCTTGAAGAATGGAATCCCGAAACGAAAGAATATACAGGAAGAAAGGTTGAGAAAAAAGTAACTTATGTCGGGAGATTCAAGATGGACAAGTTGTTCTGGCCAGAAGAAGAAATAAAAGAAAAGGGAATTCAAATTATTTCGCTGGAATAGTCCTGCGGGACAGCATTTAGGTGCCCGGCACCTAAAGAATAAATATGAATCAATTTGTAAAAATCAAAGAGAGCGAAAAACAAGGGAAAGGACTTTTTGCCTTAAAAGATTTTAAAAAAGGAGAGATTTTGTATTCGTTTAAAAAAGGAAGGACACTGAATCGTAGCGAGATTCAAAATTTATCAAAATTGGAAAAAATATATCTTGATCAAATTGGAGAGAATAAGTATGAAATTATTGAGTCGCCGGGATGTTATGCCAACCATTCCTGTGAACCGAATACTGAAGAAAAAAATAGGGTTGGGTACACCTTAATGGATATTAAAAAAGGAGAGGAGATTACGATTGATTATGATAATGTGGCCTATCTTGAAAAACCTTTTAAGTGTCGTTGTGGCTCTAAAAATTGTCGAGGATTGATACGGGGAAAAAATAAAAAGTTTTATGAAAAATAAAAGGTTATGAAAATAGTCTTTATTTCCGGACAATTGACCAGCGGCTGGGACGGAAAAGACAGAAGTTTTATTGAAGACAGAATAAAAGAGGCGGAGAAATATCAACTTGCCTTGATTAACGCCGGTATTGGTTGTTTTTGCGCCCACACCCATACTTCTTTCCATTATGAAAAAGGGAGTATTGCTCTCCCCGAGTTTTATTATGAGATGGATATGGAGTTTCTTAAAAGAGCCGCGGACGCGGTTTTGGCAATGCCGGGGTGGGAGAAGTCCAGAGGGGCAGAAAAGGAAGTGAAATGGGCAAGAGAAAATAATCTGCCGATTTTTTATCCGACATCTTCCGATGACATAGATGATATTATCATCTGGTCACAAAAGTAGTTATAAAAAGAGATGACAAAATAATTATAGAAATTTTATGGGAGTAGATAACCAATATCTTCATGAAGTGGCGATTACGGCCATTATTGTGAAGAACAATAAATATCTGATTACGAGAAGGTCGCCAAATAAGAAGCGATTTCCGGGAATGTGGACAGTGCCGGGCGGAAAGATGGAAACCGATGATTATTTGAAATTGCCCAAAGACACGGAGTTTTACTGGTATAATGTTCTTGAAAGAACTCTTCGTCGGGAGATAAAAGAAGAGGTCGGGATTGACATTGATAATATTGAATACGTGACAAGTTTGGCAACGGTTCACCCCGACGGCAGTCCATCTTTGGTGATTTCTTGTCTGGCTGATTATGTTTCCGGTGAGATTAAACTTCAGGCGGAAGAAAACGATCAGTTTGCCTGGATTAACTTGGAAGAGGCAAAAAAATATCAACTTCTGGATGGAATTTATGATGAGTTGGTGATGGTTGAGAATAAAAAAAGGGAGAAGAGAACAGAGTGGAGAAGATTTTAAAATATCATAGAAAACAAGTGATATGAAGAATATAATTAAACCGGGTAAATATAGGCATTATAAAGGAAAAGAATATAAAGTCATTGGAATAGCAAAACACAGCGAGACACAGGAGAAATTGGTTGTGTATCAGGCGCTTTATGGCGAAAGACAAATTTGGGTTAGACCGTTGAAGATGTTTACGGAGAAAATTGAAGTGGATGGTAAAAAAATTTCAAGATTTGAACATCTTGATAAATAATCCCCGCGGTTGGCCGCTAAAGTTTAAAGGGTGTTGGGAGCGGGGAAAATGATTATGAAGGTCAAATCTCTTTTTGATTTCTTGACGAATCTTTTGTCTTTGGTAAAATAGAACATACGAGGACGAAAGGAGGTGAGGAGCTGTGAATAAAAAAGAGAAGAAAGAATTTGAAGAATTGAAAAAAAAGGTCGCAGAGCTGGAGAAGAATTTAAAGGAGCTCCGTAAAGAGTTCTCCCGACACAAAAGGAACGACCCGAACCTTTTAATTGGTTTTTAGTTGGATAGCTCGGGGAAAGATTTCAAAAGAGATGGGGGAGAATAATCTTCCCCCATAAGTCCCGTTAAAACAGTGTTCTACTTGCCACTTGTCGCCAAGAAAATAAATTTATATGAACAGAAATAAACTTTGGACATCTTTCGTTTTTATTGTCATTATTGCCGTTTTGGCTTTTTTAATTGATGTTCCCCGAGCGCCGGAGTGGATTCCCGGCCATTCTTGGTTTTCTAAACAAAAAGTTCATCTCGGTTTGGATTTGCAGGGTGGAACTCAGTTAATTTATCAGACCGATACCAAGGACATCCCGTCTGAGCAGAAAATGGCGGCGATTGAAGGAGCTCGCGATGTGGTTGAACGGCGGATTAATATCTTCGGCGTCGCTGAGCCGATTATTCAAACGACCAAAACTGCCCAGGAATGGCGGTTGGTTATTGAACTGCCGGGGATTAAAGATGTTAATGCGGCTATAGCTATGATTGGCGAAACGCCAATTTTGGAGTTTAAAGAGCAAGTCCCGACTAGAGGGTTAACTGAAGAGGAGAAAAAAGAGATTGAAGAGTATAATCAAGTGGCTAAAATGAGAGCTGAAAGCATATTAAAGCAAGCATTAGAACCAGGAGCTGACTTTGCTGAATTAGCCCGACAATATTCAGAAGATCCCGGCTCAAAAGATGAAGGCGGAGACTTGGGATGGTTTTTCCGAGGTTTGATGGTCCCTGAATTTGAAAGGACGGTTTTTGACGATTTGGCTGTTGGCGAAATTACGCCGGACTTGATTAAAACCGTCTATGGTTATCATATTATTAAAAAACTTGACGAAAGAATTAAGCAGAATACAAATGTTCAAGTAGAAGTAGAACAAAAAGAAGGGGAGCAAATTGAAGCGAAAGCAGAACCGACAAAAGAGGTTAGAGCCAGTCATATTTTGATTGCCACTCAGTCGGAAGAAGTAATGAAACAAGCTGCTCAGTGGCAGTATACTGGATTGACCGGCAAGCAATTAAAAACCGCTTTTGTCTCTTTTACTTCTCAAACCAACGAGCCAGAGGTCTCTTTAGAGTTTAATAGTGAAGGAGCCGAACTTTTTGGCGAAATTACCACCCGCAACGTTGGCAAGCCGGTAGCTATTTTTCTAGACGATTATCCCTTAAGTATTCCTATGGTTAATGAGGCGATTACTGGCGGGAGGGCCGTGATTACCGGGAATTTTTCTTTAAAAGACGCCCAGCAGTTGGCTCAACGTTTGGCGGCTGGCGCTTTACCAGTACCGATTAAATTAATTAGCCAGCAAAATGTTGGGCCGAGTTTGGGAAGAGTTTCGGTGAGAGAGAGTTTTGCGGCTGGAATTTTAGGTTTTTTGGTTGTTGTTATTTTTATGATTGGCTATTATGGGAAAAGGGGGATAATCGCTGTTTTAGCTTTATTTGTTTATGTTTTAATTGTTCTTGCTTTGTTTAAATTAATTCCAGTCACTTTAACTTTGGCCGGAGTGGCTGGTTTTATTTTGTCTATCGGTATGGCTGTTGACGCCAATGTTTTGATTTTTGAGCGAATTAAAGATGAAGAATATTTAGGCAAGTCTTGTTTAGGCGCGATTAATGACGGGTTTAGACACGCCTGGACAGCCATTAGGGACAGTAATGCCACTACTTTAATTGTTTGTCTTATCCTTTATCAATTTGGAACTGGTTTGGTCAGAGGTTTTGGTTTAACCTTGGGTCTGGGTGTCTTAATCAGTATGTTTACGGCCATTGTTGTTACCAGAACTTTCTTGAAAATTATTATTAGAGACTGAGAGTCATTAAAAAAAATTAAGGAATGGTAGCAGGGTGAGAGTTTAGAATTTCTCAATAATATGTTTGACTTTATTCAACATCGCAACATTTTTTTCATTATTTCAGGAACACTTTTAGTAGTTTCAATTTTGGCTTTGATTTTTTTCGGCCTTAAATTAGGCATTGATTTCACCGGCGGATCAATGATGGAAATTGAATATCCGGGAGACGGGCCGACTAATTCTGAAATCCAAGAAAAAATAGCCGGTTTTGATCTGGGAGAAGTAAAAATTCAATCCTTTGGCGATAAGGGGTTTATTTTAAGATTTTCCTCTCGAGGCAGTCCTGATTCTGAGGGAGAAAACATAGATGAGAAAGTTCATCAGGAAATTTTAAAGGCGTTAGGAAGCCCGGAGGAAAAAAGATTTGAGTCCATCGGCCCAGTTATCGGACGAGATTTGAAATCAAAAGCCAAGCGGGCCGTAATTTTGTCTTTGATTGCTATCATTTTTTATATTGCCTGGGCTTTTAGAAAATTGACCCGGATTTCCAGCAAAGGCGAATCATGGCGATACGGAGCAGGAGCTATTTTAGCCCTTTCCCACGATGTTTTAATTGTTTTGGGGTTTTTCGCCATTATTGGTTATTTTAAGGGCGCGGAAGTAAACGCCACTTTTATTACGGCCATATTGACGGTTTTGGGTTATTCGGTTAATGATACCATCGTCGTTTATGACCGGATTAGAGAAAATTTATTAGTTTATAAATTTAAATCCCTAACTGAAACAATTAATGTTTCTATTAACGAAGTTATAGCTCGGTCTCTTAATACCTCCTTAACCACTATTTTTGCCTTATTGGCTATTTATTTATTTGGCGGGGCTTCAATCCAAAACTTTATTTTAGCCATGATGGTCGGCATTGGCGTCGGCACTTATTCATCTATTGCCGTTGCCGGTCAATTTCTTCTGTTCAAAAGGAAATAATAATTTAAATTAACGTTAGAGGTTTAATGGATATGCGCGTTGCCTTGATTCACGATTTTTTAACTCAATACGGAGGAGCGGAAAAAGTTTTAGAGGCGCTCCACGAAATTTGGCCTCAAGCTCCAGTTTTTACCTTGTTCTATGATAAAAAGATAATGGGCGAAAAATTTAAGGATTATGATATTAAAGTTTCGCCGATTCAGAATTTACCTTTCGGGGTGAAGAGATATCGTTGGTATTTGCCCCTAATGCCCAGCGCGATTGAAAGATTTAATTTAAAGAATTTTAATTTAGTCATTTCTGATTGTTCGGCCTATAGTAAAGGAGTGATTACCCATCCCGACACTTGTCATATTTCTTATCTTCACACGCCAACTCGTTATTTGTGGTCCGATGCCTATGAATATATTGATTCTTTGAAAGGCGGGGAGAAAATAGTGAGTAAATTTATTGCGCCTTTTTTGACTTATTTGAGAGTATGGGATAGATTAGCCGCGCAAAGGCCGGATTATTTAATCGCCAATTCCCAATTTGTCGCTAAGAGAATTAAACATTACTATCAAAGGGAGAGTCCGGTTATTTACCCGCCGGTTGAAACAGACAATTTTAGAATTTCAAAGAGAATTGAAGATTATTTTTTGGTTGTTTCTCGGATTCGTCCGTATAAAAAAGTAGATCTTGTCGTTAGGGCGTTTAACAAATTAAAAATACCTTTAAAGATTATTGGCGGCGGAGACAACAAATCACTAAAGAGAATAGCCGGCCCGCAGATTGAATTTTTAGGGTATGTCTCTGACCAAGAAAAAGCTAACTATTTGTCCCATTGTCAGGCTTTAGTTCATCCCCAGGAAGAAGACTTTGGCATTACTTTGGTTGAAGCTATGGCTTCTGGCAGGCCGGTTATTGCTTATAATTCAGGCGGAGCCAAAGAAACGGTAGTTGAAGGTTTAACCGGTAAGTTTTTTAACGAACAAACATGGGAGAATTTAGCCGAAGCAGTGATTAAATTTAAAAGTCGGGACTTTGACCCGGAGGGAATTCGAAAATACGCTCAAAGATTCTCTAAAGAGAGATTTAAGCAAGAAATAAAGGAATTTATTAAACATGTTTAAATTTATTCGGTTACAAAATACGGTAGCTGGCGGAGCAATTATTATTGCTCTTTTTTCTATTTTTAGCCGCTTGTTAGGATTGCTGCGGGATAGATTTTTAAGCAGTAGTTTTGGGGCCGGACAGGTTTTAGACGCTTATTATGCGGCTTTTCGCCTGCCTGATTTAGTTTTTAATACTTTAGTTTTAGGCGCTTTTTCTTCGGCTTTTATCCCGGTATTTTTACAATATTTTTCTCAAGATAAAAAGCAGGCCTGGCAGATTACCAGTTCCGTTCTTAATATCTTGTTTTTAATCGTTTTATTTTTGGCGGTGTTATTTTTTATTCTCGCCCCGTTGATAATTAATTTAATGGTTCCGGGTTTTACCCAAGAGGTAAGGATTCTAACTGTTTCTTTAACCAGAATAATGCTGATTAGCATTTTATTTTTTACTCTAAGTAACGTTGCCGGGAGCGTTTTAAATTCTTTTAGACGTTTTTTAATTTATAGTATAGCGCCGATAATGTATAACTTAGGCATTATTTTCGGTATTTTATTTTTAACAAAAACTTCCTTGGGTTTAATGGGTTTGGCTTGGGGCGTAGTTTTGGGGTCAGTTCTTCATTTTTTAGTTCAAGTCCCGGCTTTATTGCAAACGGGTTATGCTTGGAAACCGGTTTTTAATTTATTTCATCCGGCTCTGAAAAAAATTGTTAAACTAATGTTGCCCAGATGTTTCGGTTTGGCCATTAACCAGTTTAATTTTATTGTTGTTACTTTTATTGCTTCAGTAATCACTATTGGCGCGGTCGCCATTTACAATTTAGCCTTTAATTTAGTTAGTTTTCCGGTCGGTATTTTCGGCGTTTCTTTAGCTATTTCCATTTTCCCTCTTTTGAGTCAGAACTTCATTGACGGCGAACGGAGCGCTTTCAGCCGGCAGTTTTCTAAAACTATCCGTCAAATTCTTTATTTAATTGTTCCAACTACGGTTTTATTTATTGCTTTGCGGGCTCAGATTGTCCGCTTAATTTTAGGGGCGGGAGTTTTTTCTTGGAGGGATACGGTTTTAACCGCTCAAACATTAGGCTGGTTTTCCATTTCTCTTTTTACTCAGAGTTTAATTCCAATTTTTGCCAGAGCTTTTTACGCGACCCAAGACACTAAAACTCCGGTTAAAATTGCTTTGGTTAGTTTTCTAATTAACATTATTGGCTGCGCCGTTTTAGGTCCCTTAATCGGTATAACCGGCTTAGCCGTTGCTTTTTCTCTGTCTTCTTTGGTTAATTTTATTTTGCTTTATTTGGTTTTTCACAAAAAAGTCATTGATTTGCAAAATAGAGAGATTGGTTGGTCGGTTTTAAAAATTATCGGACTTTGTTTATTAATGGCGATAGTTGTTCAAGCAATTAAATATCAGGCAGCCGCTCTGGTAGATATGCAAACCTTTATTGGCGTTTTTATCCAAACTGCTTCCGCGATAATTGGCGGAGGATTATTTTACTTCCTGATGAGCTTGGTTTTTAAATTTAGCGAGATAGAAATGGTTTATCAAATGATAGCCAGGAGGTTGAGAATATTCAAAGACCTGTTAAAATAATAATTAGTTTTGTTAACCTTCCAAAAGAGAAAGGAGGTCTAAATTGAAAGGGAGAAATAGGACTGAGTTCAAAGTATTTAAGATAGAGGATTGGATAAAGTTGTTCCCCCATGAAGTAGCAAGAAGCGCGGTCTTGATTAGAGTTAGACCAAAAATTGAAAAAAAGATAGAAGGACAGATAAAAACTCAACCCATTGGCCGGATTAGAGAGAAAAAAGTCACTACCGCTCTTGAGGATTTGAAGCAAAAAGGGGAAATCCGCGACTATTTGCTTTCGGCGAGAGATAGCTACACCAACTTGATTCAGGGAATTGATTTTATCTTTATTTATGTCAACGGGATTTACAGAATTTGTCGTTTTTCAGTTACCGGACCGAAATGGATCGAGAGCCATTTGAAGAGACATCCGGAGATTCCGGTTATTTCAGTTGATTTGACAGAGGGGGGAGAGTCAATTCAGAGTAAAATTCTGGCTTTAAAGAATGAGGACGGGGAATTAAAGTAGGGACAGTATTCATAATGTTTGCTGTCCCTCTTAAATTAAGGGGGCGGCAGTTAAATTGGCTATTGTTCTTTAATTGACATAAAGTCTTAAATATCATATTATGGAGGCGATATGGAGACTTCTAATATTCGTAATTTTTGTATTATAAGCCACGTTGATCACGGGAAATCGACTTTAGCCGACCGCTTTTTGGAGCTGACCGGAACTGTTTCTCAAGACAAGATGAGGCCGCAGTATTTGGACCAAATGCCCTTGGAAAGAGAAAGGGGCATTACTATTAAACTCCAGCCAGTAACCATGCAGTATAACTTAAATCTTAAATCTTATACCTTAAATTTGATCGACACCCCCGGCCATGTTGATTTTTCCTATGAGGTTTCTCGGTCGTTAGTGGCGGTGGAAGGAGCTATTCTTTTAGTTGATGCTGGTCAGGGCATTCAAGCTCAAACATTAGCCAATCTTTATTTAGCGCAAAAGCAAAAATTGTCGATTATCCCGGTGATTAATAAAATTGATTTGAAAGATATTGACTTAGATTCGGTTAAAAAAGAATTGGCTGATTTAACAAATGTTGATTTGAAAGAAATTATTTGTGTTTCGGCTAAGAAAGGCATAAATATTGAGAAGGTTCTCCAAGCCGTGATTGAAAAGATTCCCGCTCCCCAGCGGAAAGTAAAACAATCTTTGAAAGCCCTGATTTTTGATTCATATTTCGACGATTATAAAGGGGTTGTTGCTTATGTCAGGATATTTGACGGAGTTGTTCAGCCCGAGGATAAGATTAGATTTTTGAGCACTGGTGCCGAGTCTCGGGTTTTGGAAATCGGCGTATTTTTGCCGAGGCTAACAAGAAGAGAAACGTTATTGGCTGGACAAATCGGCTATATTGTGACTGGGTTTAAAGACATTGAAAAGTGTCGGGTTGGAGACACAATTGCAATTGTTGATGAGCAGTTATCGGTTGGAGAGCCGCTCCCCGGTTATCAAGAACCTCAATCAATGGTTTTTGCTGGGATATATTCTAAGGAGGGGGCAGATCAAGAAAAATTGCGTCGGGCTTTAATGAAATTAAAGTTAAACGATGCCAGTTTGGTTTTTGAACCAGAGCGTTCTCCGGCTTTGGGTTTCGGTTTTCGGGCTGGTTTTCTGGGTCTTTTGCATTTAGATATTGTTCAAGAAAGGTTAAAAAGAGAATATGGATTGGATCTGATTATTACCTCTCCGAGTGTGGCTTATCGGGTTTTTTTTAGCAGAGGCGAGCCCGTCCTCGGTGGGGAAAAATCACTTCAGGGGAATAATTTTAAAATTATTCACTCTCCGGGGGACTTGCCCGACCCTTCCCGGACAGCGGAGATACAAGAGCCCTGGATGAAAGTGGACATTATTACTCCCCATTCCTATCTCGGCTCAATTATGAACTTATTGTCAAATATGGTTAAAGGAGTGGAATCAAAGATTAAATTTATTTCTTTGGAGTATATTGGTCAGACTCCCAATTATTCTTATTCAAAAAACAGAGGGGAGCAGAGGGTTATTCTTCATTATCAAATTCCCTTATCTTTGCTTTTAATTGATTTCTACGACAAACTCAAAAGTATTAGCCAGGGCTTTGCTTCGTATAGTTATCAATTTTTAGATTATCAAAAGGCGGAGGTAGTCAAATTAGATATTTTGGTTGCCGGAGAGTTGGTAGACCAATTATCGACTATTGTTTATCGGGATTGGGCTTATTCTGCGGGCAGGCAGATTACGAAACAACTAAAGGAGATTTTACCTCGCCAGCTTTTTGAGGTTAAGATTCAAGCCGCGGTCGGCGGTAAAATTTTAGCTTCAGAGAAAATCCCGGCTATGCGTAAAGATGTGACCGCCAAGCTATACGGTGGCGATGTAACCCGAAAAATGAAATTGTTGAAAAAACAAAAAAAGGGGAAAAAGAGATTGATGAAAATGGGTAAGGTTGATATTCCGGCCGAAGCGTATTGGGCTATAACCAGAAAGACGTAAAAGCGCGGGAAGATGACAATCCCGTTAGGAATTTGTCTAAATAGTTGAAGTGTTTTGGTATTTCAGCGTCTTAACGATATAATGAGTTTATGCCTACGGAGAAAATGCCAATTTTAAAAAAAATTATTTCATCCAGACCATTATTATATCTACTTGTTTTATTATTGATTTTTGCCTTAGTCTCTTTGGGACGCGAGATTAACCGCCGTTTGTCCTTAAAAGGGGAATTAGTTTCTTTGGAAGGTCAAATCGCCACCCTTGAAACAGAAAATCAAAAATTAATAGATGAAATAGAAAAGGCGAAGACAGATTATTTTAAAGAAAGAGCCGCTCGTCTTAATTTAGGATTGCAAAGGCCCGGGGAGCAGGTGATTGTGATTAGCCCTCAAGATAATGGTTTGCAAGAATCTGAATCAGAAACCAGATATTTTGAACAAAAAATCTCTAATCTCAGAGCTTGGTGGAGATATTTTTTTAGACATCGTAAATGATATTGAGCTTATATGGATTATTCTATTCTTAGATTGATTAACAATTTTGCCGGACAAAAAATATGGTTGGATATATTGGGAATTATTTTTTCTGATTTTTTAATTTTTGCCATTCCCTTGATTATTATTTTGGTTTATTTCTTCTCGAAAAAGAGAAGAAAATTGTTTTTTATTTCACTGAAGATTATTTTTGCCCTTGTCTTAGTTTGTTTGATAAATTATTCACTTAAAAAAATTATTGCCCGTCCGCGCCCTTTTGTTGACCATAATGATATTTACCAGCTGGCTAAATTATTTGCCGATTTAAAAGATTTTTCATTCCCTTCCAATCACGCTGCCATTGCTTTCGTTATGGCGATTAGTGTTTTAATTGATTGGAAGAAATTTGGCCTAATTTTATTGGGTCTGGCCGTTATTGTCGGCTTGGGCAGGATTTTTGTCGGCGTTCATTATCCGACTGATGTTTTAGGCGGTATTATTACCGCTTTGGTCGCGGTCTTTTTAATAAAATTCTTGGGCAGGAGATCCGGCTGAAAAGAGCGTAATTTAAAAATAAAAAAGAAAAAAGTCCCGTCATTGTCGGGATTTTTTATTTATTTAATGGTAGCAGGGGCGGGGATCGGACCCGCGACGCCACGCTTATGAAGCGTGTGCTCTACCACTGAGCTACCCTGCCATTGTGGTTGGGGGTCAGATTTTAATAAGAGAAAATAAGATGGTAGCGGGGGCAGGACTCGAACCTGCATCCTTCGGGTTATGGGCCCGACGAGCTGCCATTGCTCTACCCCGCGATATTGATGTTATTTTAACAATTCTAATTTTAAAAAACAAGTTCCAAGGTCGCGAGATTTTATAGCATCTTGCGTTTATAGGGTCTGGAACAATTAATTTTATTCAACTGGTGCCGCGGGAGAGAATCGAACTCTCATGGGTTTACACCCATACGATTTTGAGTCGTACGCGTCTGCCTATTCCGCCACCGCGGCGCGTGTTTTTAGTTTAACTAAAATTTTATAATTTGCAATGGCAAAATTGATTTTCAATATCGGCTACGTTTATTTGTTTTTATTTTGTTAGTTTGACAAACGCTTGTTTAATGTTAAAATGTTAGAATATTGTAATTTTAGAATGGTTTTTATATGGTTCAGCAGATTATTTTATTTTTAGCCGGATTGTCTTTTCTTATTTTTAGTCTTTTAAAATTAAGCGCCGGGATACAGCGTATTTTTAGCGTTAGAATCCGCCATTATCTTAAGAAGATAGTGAGAAGGCCGATTCAGGGCGTTTGGTTAGGGGCCGTGATAACCGCCCTTTTTCAAAGTAGTTCTGCCACAATGGTTTTAGTTGTCGGGTTAGTCAGCGCCGGTCTAATCAGTTTTTTTAATTCTCTGGGAATTATTTTGGGGGCGGGTATTGGGACAACCGTTACTTTGCAACTAGTGGTTTTAAAGGTTACTGATATCTCGCCGCTTTTTATCATTGCCGGCGTTCTACTTTGGTTAACGGGAAAGGATAAACGAAAGGCGGTTGGCGAAGCCGTTTTTTATTTCGGCTTGTTGTTTTTTAGTTTGTTTTTAATGGGTCAAACTTTTGCGCCGTTGAGGCAGAGTCAGTCTTTTGTCAATTTACTTCAGAGCGCGGGGAATCCTTTATTAGCCGTTTTAATAAGTTTTATTTTTACCGCCATTGTTCAGGCAAGTTCCATAATTACTTCCTTGTCAATTCTTTTAGCCCAACAGGGGCTGATTACCACCGAAACTGGAGTTTTGTTCGTTTTGGGAGCGAGTGTTGGAACTACCGCCACTGCCATTTTAGCGAGTATTGGGAGCGGGAGAAACGCTAAACGGACAGCCCTCTCTTATTTTGTCTTTCGTTTCTTGACCGTAGTTGTTATTCTTCTGTTTTTACCCCATTTCATCCGATTGTTGAAAACCTTGAGTCCGAATGTCGGTCAGCAGATTGTCAACGCTTATTTGGTTGAGACCATACTCTCAGTGATTATTTTTCTCCCCATTCTTAGATTTTTTTCCAAGCTGATTAAAAAGGTAATTAAAAGCGAAGAAAAAATTTTGCCTTTATGGGCGGAATATTTGGATGGGAGACTTTTACTTTCTCCTAAGGAATCCATGAAAGCGGTAAAAAAGGAACTCCATCGCGGAGTTTTATTGCTTCAGAAGATGTTTTCAAAAGCCGAAGATTTAACTTCTGAATTTCATTTTGTGAAATTGCGGGATATAATTTATCTTGAACTGGTGCTTGATAGTTTACAAAAAGAAGTAATGAAATTTTTAGACAAGGTTCCGAAAGAAAAACTGGGGGAGAGAGAAGCGATAAAATTGGTGCGATATTCGGCTATAGTTGACGATATAGAGAGAATAGGCGATCGGATTATGAATTTGGCCAAATTGACCGAGTATAAAACCGAAGAAGGTGTTGAGTTTTCCCAGGAGGGCAAAGAAGAGATTGGAGAATTGGGGAGGAAAATAAACGAGAATATTAATGATCTTATCGCTTTGTTGGGACGAGGAGAGACTCAAAAAGCGAACGATATTATTAAAAGAGAAGAAGAAATCCGCGAGATGGCGGGAAGAGCTAAAAAAAGGCATCTGGAGCGGTTTTGTCAACGGGAGTGTTCAGTGGCTGACGGGCCAATATTCAACGGAATTTTGATTAATTTTGAACGCATTTCCGACGATTGCGCCAAGATTGCCGATTATTATAAAAATAAATAATTTTGCGGACCAAAAGCAGGCAGGAGAGAGTTACTCGGATAAAGGTTTTTTCCAAGTGGCAAAATCGCACTTGGGCCAGCGGGAACAGCCGTAAAAGAACCGATTTTTTTTGGTTCTTTTTTTGATAATTTCGCCTTCTCGGCATTTGGGACATTTAATTCCAAGCCCGACATTTAGTTGTTTTTGTTCAAGTGTTTTGGTATAGCGGCATTTGGGAAAACCGGAACAGGCAAGGAATTTTCCGAATCGCCCCATTTTTATAACCAGAGTTCGACCGCACTCTGGGCAGGCTTCTGTAGTTTTTTCATCTTCAAAACTTTTAATAATTTCTTTTTCTTTTTTCTCCAAGTTTTCTTTAAAGGGTTGGTAGAAATCTCTAATCATTTTTAAATAATTAGACTGTCCGCTAGCTATTTTATCTAAGCCATCTTCTATCTGAGCGGTAAATTGGTAATCAACGATATTGGGGAAGTGTTTGGAGAGGAGATCATTGATTAAGATGCCGATTTCCGTCGGTCGGAAACTTCCCTGTTGTTTTTGGACGTAATTTCTTTCTTGGATAGTGGAGATTATCGGCGCGTAAGTGGACGGTCGGCCAATGCCGTACTTTTCCATGGTTTTAACTAAACTTGCCTCGGTATAGCGCGGAGGAGGTTCGGTAAAGTGCTGATTAGTGTTTATCTTTATGAGGTTTAACTTTTCTTTGATGTTTAGAGAGGGTAAATAATTTTCAAGTTGTTTCCCTGGAAATAATTTTAACCAGCCGTCGAAATGCGTATTTGAGCCGTTGGCTCGGAGAAGATATTTACTCGAATCTTGTTTTAGAGGAATTGGATTAGCTTCAATTTCGGCATTGGTGGAGTCAATTAGAGCGGAACTCATTTGCGAGGCGATGGTCCGCCGCCAAATCAGGTCATATAATTTATATTGATTGTTATCCAGATATTTTTTGATTTTTTCCGGTTCTTTGAGACAAGATGTTGGGCGAATCGCCTCGTGAGCTTCTTGGGCCATCTTTGATTTCGTTTTATAGCGTCTGAGATTTAAATATTTTTCCCCGTATTTGTCGGTAATGAATTTTTTTGTTTCATTTAAAAATTCCTCGGCCAAATTTAAAGAATCGGTCCGATGGTAGGTAATCAATCCGACTGCTTTTTTGCCTTCCAAAGTTATCCCTTCGTAAAGCTGTTGGGCTAAAAGCATTGTTTGTTTAACGGAAAATCTCAATTCTTTATTGGCTTGTTGCTGCAAAGTGCTGGTTGTAAAAGGGGCGGGAGGCAATCTGTTGGTTTGTTTCTTATTAATATCAGAAATTTGATATTCGGATTTTTCTAAACCTTTAACAATTTCATCTGTTTGTTCTTTTGATTTTATGCCTAATTTAGGAATAGTTTTTTCTCCTATTTTAATGAGCTTGGCAGTAAAAGATTTTCGATTCGCGTTAATTCGTTGTTGAAGCTCCGCTTCAATTGACCAGTATTCTTCGGGCTTAAATTTTTCAATTTCTTTTTCTCTCTCAACAATTAGACGAACGGCTGGCGATTGTACTCGGCCGGCCGAAAGCCCTTTAACCACTTTTTTCCAGAGCAGAGGAGAGAGCTCATAACCAACCAGACGGTCGAGAATCCGCCGCGCTTGCTGGGCATTGACCAAATTTATATCAAGAGCGCGGGGATTTTTTATTGCTTGTTTTATCGCCTCTTTGGTAATTTCGTGAAAAACAATCCGGTAGTATTCAGGTCTATGGTTTATAGTTTTTGGTTTATGGTGCGCAGATTTTAATATTTGTGACAGGTGCCAGGCGATGGCTTCTCCTTCGCGGTCGGCATCGGTAGCGTAATAGATAGAGTTTGTTTCAGCGGCAATTTTTTTTAGATTATTGACCAGTTTTCTTTTTTTGGTGGGGATGACATACTCCGGCTGAAAATCTTGTTCGATATTGATACCCATCTTGCTTTTTGGCAAGTCGCGGATATGTCCGTTGCACGATTCAACTAAAAAATTATTACCCAAAAAATTGGATAGAGTTTTGGCTTTAGTCGGCGATTCAACGATAATGAGGTTTACCCCGTTAGAAATTTTCATAAACGCATGTTTAAATTAAAAATAGTTGTTCTAATATAAACTGCTCAAAGTTTCCAAAATATCCTCCGGTTTGGTTACCGGTTTGGCCCCTGCTTTAATTAAGAAATGACAGCCGGCCGAATTTTCGTTATAAATGCTGCCGGGAACGACAAAAACTTCTCGTCCTTGTTCAATTGCCGCCCGGGCGGTGATTAGAGCTCCGGATTTTTCCGGGGCTTCAATAACCAAAACGCCGAGCGATAGACCGGCAATAATGCGATTGCGGGTTGGGAAGTTTTGTTTGCTTGGCCTGGTATTTGGCGGATATTCGCTGATTATCACTCCGTTTGATTTAATGATTTCTTGGGCTAAATTTTTATTGGTCGGGGGATAAATAACGTTTAGTCCCGAGCCAAGCACGGCGACAGTTCTGCCCTTAACCTCCAAAGTTGATTGATGAGCGATACTGTCAATTCCCAAAGCCAATCCGCTGATAATAGTTAGGCCGGCTTTAGCTAAAGTCCTAACGAAATAGTTGGTTGTTTTCTCTCCGTAAGTCGAAGCCTTTCTTGTCCCGACCACGGCGAGCGGATTGTTGATTAACGATAGCTGGTCGGTTAAGTCGCCCAGAATATAGAGTTGTTTTGGCGGGTCGTAAATTTGTTTGAGTAATTCGGGATAGTTTTTGCTGTTTAACGTAATTTTTTGCACAATATTTGTGATAACATATTTAAAATTTTTGACAAGAACAGCTCTCCATAATAGAATTGACAGGGGGATGAAGATTATTGCCACTTCCCAAGACGTGTATTATAATGATTGATAATAAATGATAAATAACTTGATGCTATGCTTATTGTTTTATCCGGCGGCGGCACTGGCGGCTCAGTAACGCCAATTTTAGCCATTGCCGAAGAATTAAAAAAAATAAATCCAAGGGCGGAATTTTTGTTTATCGGCACTAAAAAGGGCGTTCCGGAAAAAGAATTGGCTGGAGCCGGGGGGATTTTTTATCAATCAATATGTTCCGGAAAGTTAAGGCGTTATTTTAGTTGGCGGAATTGTTTTGACCCTTTTTTAGTTTTATTGGGATTTTTTCAGTCTCTTTTTATAATTTTAAAATATAAGCCGGCGGCGATTGTTTCAGCCGGCGGTTTTGTCGCCGTGCCTTTATCTTGGGCTGGCTGGCTTTGTCGGACGCCGGTTTTTATTCACCAGCAAGATATTATTCCCGGCTTAGCCAATAAATTAATTACGCCCTTAGCTAAGAAAATTACGGTTAGTTTTTCTAAATCGCTAAAGGATTTTTCTAAGAGAAAAACGGTTTTGACCGGCAATCCGATTCGAACTGAAATAGCCGGAGGCGATAAAAAAAGAGCTGTTGAGAGATTTAATTTAGAGACAAATTTGCCAACCCTGCTGGTTGTCGGTGGCGGTACGGGCGCTAAAAAAATAAACGAATTAATCTATGAGATAGCGCCGGAATTGGTGAAATTCTGTCAGGTTATCCATCTCACCGGCAGGCAGAAACCCGAAATCTCAAATCTTAAACCTGAAATTCCTCTTCGCTATCACCAATATCAGTTTTTAAACGAAGAAATGCCTGATGCTTTGGCTGCAGCTGATTTAGTAGTCAGCCGGGCCGGGATGGGTTTTTTGACTGAACTGGCCAGTTTAGGCAAACCAACTATTTTAATTCCCATCCAGGGTTCTCATCAGGAACTCAATGCTCGACATTTTGCCGGGCGAAAAGCGGTTATTCTGATGGAACCGAAAGATTTAACTTCGCCGATTTTATTGGAAAAAATCCGTCAGTTAATTTTTTCGCCTGATGAGCGTTCAATTTTATCTCTTAATATCTCAAGATTGGCTTATCCTGGAGCAGCCAAAAAAATAGCCGGAATAATTTTAGAAAATATAAGATTGTTTTAGGATTAACACAGAAAAATGAAGGTTAGAGAACTCAAACCATTTTTTCATAAGAGAATCGCGCTTTTGGGTTTGGGGTTGGAAAATTTGGCTTTATTGAGACTATTTTTGAAATATAAAGTAGATTGTCTGATAACCATTTGCGACTTGCGTTCCGAAAAGCAATTAGGAGAACGTTGCCGGGAATTTAAAAAACATAAAAATATCTTCTGGCAGTTAGGAAAGAGTTTTAATCAAAATTTATTTTCATTTGATTTGTTATTTCGTTCCCCGGGTTGGCCATTATTTTGCCCAGGGATAAGAGAGGCGCTGAAAAAGAAAGTGAGAGTTTCCAGCCCGATGAATTTATTTTTCGAACTGTCGTCGACTAAAAATATTATCGGCGTCACCGGCACTAAGGGAAAGGGGACGACGGCTAGCTTGGTTTATCATATTTTGGAGACCGGAGGAAAAAGCGTTTATCTGGGTGGAAATATCGGAGTTGCCCCTTTGGAATTTGTGGATAAATTAAAAAAGTCCGACTGGGTAGTTTTAGAACTATCCAGTTTTCAGTTGGAAGATTTGAAGTTTAGCCCGCGGATTTCCATCGTCACTAATATTTATCGGGAGCATTTGGCGGCGGCTGACCCGTTTAACCCCAATTATCACAAAAATTTTAAAAAATACATTAAGTCCAAATTAAACATCAGCCATTATCAGAAGAAATCTGATTTTTTATTTCTGAACGAAAAGTTGAGAAGTGTTTTATCAAAATTCAAGAATTATTGGGGGAGCGGAAAGAAAATTTATTTTTCCAAATCCGATTTAGCCAGTCGATTGATTGGAGAGTTTAATCAGGAGAATATTGGCGCGGCTGTTATGGTTGTGGAAATTTTAAAAATTGAGCCGGAAACCATTATCCAGAGCGTAAAAACATTCAAAGGATTGGAACATCGTTTGGAATTTGTTTTGGAAAAAAATGGAGTTAAGTATTACGATAATAGTTTTTCCACAACTCCCGAAAGTACGATTATGGATTTGAAATCTTTTTTCCAGCCGATTGTCTTGATGGTTGGAGGGGCTGATAAAGGGGCTGACTTTAAAAGACTGGCTAAGGTTATAAGAGATAAGGTTAAATTTGTTGTTTTGTTAAGCGGCGAAGCTACGCCCCGCCTCAAAAAAGAATTGGTCAAAGTTAATTATCCCAAAAAAAATCTGAAGTTGGTTTTTAAGATGAGAGAAGCGATGTCGGCGGCCGAGAAAGAAGCCAAGAGCGGCGATATTATTTTGCTTTCCGCGGCTTGCGCCAGTTTTGGGATGTTTAAAAATTACAAAGAGAGGGGTGATTTATTTAAAAAATACGCCAGACAATAAAATATAATCTATGCTTAGTTTTTCCAGAATTAAAAAAATTCACTTTGTCGGTATCGGCGGAATTGGCGTTTCGGCTTTAGCTAAAATGATGCTTTTAGCGGACAAAGAAGTGAGCGGCTCAGATTTAAATATGTCTGACATTACCGACGATTTAAAAAAACTGGGCGCTTCCATCTTCAAGGGGCATCGAAAAAGCAATCTGCCGCCGGCTGCGGATTTAATTATTTATTCCTCAGCCGCGTCGAAAGACAATCCGGAGCGTCAGGAAGCGTTTAATAAGGGAGTTCCCCAATTAAGCTATTTTGAAGCGCTGGGACTTTTAAGCAAAGGGAAGTTCACCATTGCCGTTTCCGGCACTAATGGAAAAACTACAGTTACCGCTATGACGGGTTTAATTTTAGAGCGGGCTGGTTTAGACCCGACAGTAGTGGTGGGGAGCAAGGTGAAAGAGTTTGGCGGATTTGCCGGTCAACAGGCAAGTAATTTCCGCCAAGGGAAAAGCGGATACTTTGTCGTTGAGGCTTGCGAGTATCAGGCGCATATGTTGGAGTTAAATCCTCAAATTATTATTTTGACTAACATAGAAGAGGACCATCTGGACTATTACCGCAACCTGAGACACATCCAATCGACCTTCCAAACCTATATTGACAAATTGCCTCAAAATGGGGTTTTAATCTTAAACGTTGACGACCCGGTTAGCCGAAAGTTTAAACTGCCGAAATGCCGAGTTATTACCTATGGCATAAGAAATAAAGCCGAGGTAACGGCAAAAAACGTTAAAGTAGAGAACGGCTATCAGAAGTTTGATGTTCATTTTGGAAAAGCGGCCGCTCCTCGGACTTTGAATTTTTTACTCCGCCTCCCTGGTCGTTTTAATGTCTATAATGCTTTGGCGGCTATTGCCGGTTCTTTGAATTTGGGGATCAGGCCGGAAGTAGGGCGGGACGTTTTGACGGATTTCTCCGGAATCTGGCGGCGATTTGAAAAAGTCGGGGTAATCCCAATCCATGGGAGTTCGGTTACTGATTATCCGGCCGTGATTTCTGATTACGCCCATCATCCGACCGCCATTCAAGGCACAATTCAGGGAGCAAAGGATTTCTACCCGGGCAAAAGACTGGTGGTTGTTTTTCAGCCGCACCAACGTAACCGAACAAGAAAACTTTTTAGTGATTTTGTCCGGAGTTTTTCCGGCGCGGATTTGTTGATTGTCTCTGAAATTTATGATGTTGCCGGAAGGGAAAACAAGGAGGACAAAAACATTTCTTCAAAGGATTTAGTTCAAACGATAAAGAAACGTTTTAACAGCAACAATATTTTTTTCACCCGGGATTTGCCGCAGACTAAAAATTTGATATTTAAAAAAGTCCGACCTAACGACCTTATTTTAATAATGGGCGCTGGCGATATTGATAAAGTGGCTAGGGGTCTGGTTAAATAGGGGATATAATAGAAATATAAGTTATCCACAATTTATTAGCACTCGGGGTTGACGAGTGCTAATTGTCGTACTATAATATTAAATATGCTAATCTTGTCCTAATCTGCAAATTGCTAATTCTTATCCGCAATTCGCGGTGTTCGCATATCATTCGTCCAACTGTCGGCGAGGCAGGTGGGCTTGCATTATGTCTATAACTAACCGACAAAAAGAATTACTTCAAATTATAATTGAAAAATATATTAAGGTTGCCAAGCCGGTCGCTTCTGAATATCTGGCGGAGAGCTTCGGTGGAGAGGTCAGTCCGGCAACTGTTAGAAATGAGATGGCGGAATTGACCAAACAAGGTTATCTTTCCCAGCCCCACATTTCGTCTGGACGGATTCCCTGCGCTAAAGGTTTTGAATATTACGTTGGGAAATTGTTAGCGAGACGAGATTTATCAATAGTTGATAAAAAAGCGCTGGTTAAAATTAAACAGGATAGCGGGACATCGGAAACCTTAATAAAGCAAATCGCTAAACAAATAGCGGTTTTGGCAAAGGCTTTAAGTATTGTGGCTTTAAGTCGCGAACAGTTTTATTATACCGGATTGACCTATTTGTTCAGTCAACCGGAGTTTAGTCAGTCAGATATAATTTGCGATGTTTCCCGCGTAGTTGATCATTTGGATGGAATAATGCCCGAGCTTTTTGAATCTACGGGCGAGAAAACAGAAATTTTAATTGGCAAAGAAAATCCGTTCAGCGAATTTTGCGGTGCTATCGTTGGCCGGTGTCATTTGCCCAATCGAACTGATTATAGTTTGATTGGACTTCTGGGTCCGGTTAGGATGGACTATGGCAGAGGCGTCGCCCTGGTGGACTACGCCAAAGAGATGTTAATGAGATAGCCATAGCCGTAAATCACAAATTATAAATCTAAAATTAAAATATGTCTGACAAACAAGTAAAAGAGTTAAAAGATAAACTGGAGATAGAAAAAAAACGGGCCGCGGAACATTTGGCAGGCTGGCAAAGGGCTAAAGCGGACTATCTTAATCGCGAACGGGAGATTGGGAAAGAAAAAGTGGAGTGGATTAAATTCGCCAATCTGGAATTAGTCTTGAACCTTTTGCCGATTTTGGACAGTTTTGAACAATTAACTAAAAATCTGGCGGAAGGTCTTAAAAACGATGGTTGGGTCAACGGCGTTTTAAAAATAAAAGAGCAGCTTGAAAATTTTTTAAAGAATCAAGGAGTTGAAAAAATCAAAACTGCGGGCGAGAAATTTAATACGGAATTTCACGAAGCGATTGAAAAACGCGGCGAAAGCGGAGAAATTGTTGAAGAGATTCAAGCCGGTTATAAAATGCATGAGCAGGTCATCAGACCGGCCAAGGTGATAATAAAATAGAAAGAATAGTGAATTTGCGTTAAAGGTCGGCTAAATTATAAATCGTAAATCTTAAATTTTAAATTGAATTTGTATGTCTCTAATTCCATTTCAACGTGGTTGGTTTCTCGAGCCATGGGGAGATATTGATCGATTTTTTGGCGAGTGGCCGGAAATTAAAACTGCCGAATTTATACCGCCGATGGATGTTTATGAGAAAAAAGATAAAGTGATTATTGAGACGCCGATTGCCGGGATTGATCCGGGGAAAGTGGATATTTCAATCGAAGACAATGTCTTAACTATTAAGGGTAAAAGTGAAAAAAAATCGGAGGTTGAAGAAAAGAGCTATTACCGCCAAGAAGTAAAGTATGGCAGTTTTTACCGAGCGGTCAGTCTGCCGACTAAGGTGAAGAGCGATAAAGCTAAGGCGAATTATGGGGACGGGGTTTTGAAGATTGAAATTCCCAAGGCGCCTGAGGTCAAATCCACGAAAAAAGTAGAGATTGCCGTGAAAGGCAAGAAATAATTAGATAACTAAAATAATCGAAAATTTTTAATTAAATTGATTTACGCGGGTCTCTCAAAACGGGATTTAATTTGTAGTTAATAAATGTATGAGTAAAATAATAGGTATTGATTTAGGAACGTCTAATTTGTCAATTTTATATGAAGCGCAGGGGGCAAAGCGACCGAGCAAATAAATAAAATTGAACATCCGCTGAATCCCGCCAAAGGCGGGAGAAGGCGGACAAAATGACTAATTAATTGGTAGTTAGTAAATATATGAGCAAAATAATAGGTATTGATTTAGGAACGTCTAATTCTGCCGCCGCCTATATGGAGGCGGGCAAGCCGAAAATGATTCCTTCGGCCGAAGGGACGACCATTGTCGGTGGTAAAGCTTTTCCTTCTTATGTGGCTTTTACCAAAGAGGGACAGCTTTTGGTTGGCGAGCCGGCCCGGCGTCAAGCTATAGCCAATCCGCAAGGAACCATTGTGGCGGCTAAAAGGAAAATGGGCGCGGACTATAAATATAAAATTTTTGGCAAAGAGTATTCTCCTCAGCAGATTTCCGGTTTCATTCTCCAAAAAATTAAGAAAGATGCGGAAATGTATTTGGGTGATAAAATTGAGAAAGCCGTTGTTACTGTGCCGGCCTATTTTAACGACGCCCAGCGTCAAGCCACCAAAGATGCCGGTTCGATTGCCGGTTTGGAAATTATTAGATTGGTTAATGAGCCGACAGCCGCTTGTTTGGCTTATGGCTTGGATAAAATTAAAGAAAAGGATCAACAAGTTCTTATTTTTGATTTCGGCGCTGGGACTCTCGATGTGACGATTATGAATTTCGGTCAGGGCGTTTTTGAAGTTGTTTCCACTTCCGGAGACACTCAATTAGGTGGCACGGATATGGATGAGGTTTTAATTGATTACATTGTTGACGAGTTTAAAAAGAATGAGGGTATCAATTTGAAGACCGATAAGATGGCTACTCAGAGGATTAGGGAAGCGGCGGAAAAGGCTAAAATTGAGCTTTCTTCGGTTTTAGAGACGGAAATCAACCTTCCTTTTATCACCGCCGATGCGGAAGGGCCAAAGCATATGTTGATGAAAATTACTCGGACTAAACTGCAAGAGTTGGTCCAACCGATTGTTGAAAGATGCCGTCAATCAGTTGAGCAAGCGATGGGCGATGCAAAATTGAAACCCCGAGATATTGAAAAAATAATTTTAGTCGGCGGACCGACCAGAATGCCGATTGTCCAGAAATTCATTGAAAATATTTTCGGTCAGAAAATCGAACGCGGTGTTGACCCGATGGAATGTGTGGCTATGGGTGCGGCTGTCCAAGCGGCTATTTTAACCGGAGAGACGGAAGTTAAAGACGTCTTACTTTTGGACGTTACGCCTTTGACTTTGGGAATCGAGACTTTAGGAAATGTGATGACGCCCCTAATTGAAAGAAATACCACTATTCCCACCTCAAAATCTCAGGTTTTTTCCACCGCCGCGGACAGTCAGACCTCGGTGGAGATTCATGTTTTGCAAGGCGAAAGGCCAATGGCCGCTGACAACCGGACGTTAGGCAGGTTTATGTTGGACGGTATACCTCCCGCTCCTCGGGGCATACCTCAAATTGAGGTGAATTTTGATATTGATGCCAATGGTATCTTGACTGTTCTGGCGAAAGACAAAGCGACCAATAAAGAACAACACATTACAATTAAGGATTCATCGGCTTTGTCTAAAGAGGAAATTGAAAAAATGAGAAAACAGGCGGAGCAGTTTGCCGCGGAAGATAGAAAGAAAAAAGAGTTGATTGATTTGCGTAATCAAGCCGATGCCTTAGTTTACACTTCGGAAAAGGCGGTGAAACAGGCTGGAGATAAGATAAAAGAGGACGATAAAAAGGAGATTGAGAAAAAAATTAAAGAGTTAAAACATGTTAAAGATAAAGATGATATTGAAATGATTAAAAAAGCCATTCAAGAATTGGAAGATGTGGTTCAGAAAATTGGCGCGGCAATGTACGGTTCGGCGGGCTCGCCGTCCGGGCAGCCGGATAAAGAGCCGGAATCGAGGGAAGAGGGGAAAAATGAAGAAAAAGACCAAGGCCCGATTGAAGGCGAGTTTGAAGAGAAAAAATAAATGTTTTTCTTTAAGAGGTTCAACTCTAGTTCTTTTTGAAGGAGTCGGACCTCTTTTGTTTTTTTTTGAAGTTCAACCATATGGGTGTTTTAAAAAAGGTGTTGAACCCTTTAGATACTTGTTTAATTTTTTTATTATTTATGGTATAATGGAATTTGACCCTTTTTGGGTCCAACCATTTAATAATCAATTTGATTCTATGATTATGTTTAAAAAACTTCGCAAATTTTTGCAAATTAATAAGGCCAGACCTTATAAATCTTTTATTAAAAAGGCCGGACTTTTTAGAAATCTTTGGAGGTTAGACCTCAGAAATCTTTTTTCAAAGAGATCTGACCCCTTAAAGAAATTAGCTCGTTTTCACAAACCGATTCTCGTTGGGTTTGTCTTGGTTTTGGTTGCGTTCGGGGTTTATTTCCTATTTTTCAACCCACCGGAGGTTCTCGCCGAGTGGTGGGACACCAACTGGCACTACCGCAAAGCCATTACCATTACCAATTCCGGTACAATTCAGACGAATTTTCAGGTTTTGGTTACGGTTGACACTTCAGACACCGCCAAATTCCAGGCGGATTGCGATGATTTAAGATTTACCTCGGTTAATGGTCAGGCATTAAATTACTGGATTGAATCCGGTTGTTCAACAGCCAGTACCAAAGTTTGGGTCAAAGTCGCCTCAATCCCGGCAGGCACTTCCACCATATATATG
>Ga0209610_1000227_pt1 | contig 29663 bp, 26 predicted proteins | sample LakKivw275mmetaG_FD_184137 | JGI IMG/M metagenome (GOLD analysis project Ga0209610, IMG submission 184137) | Anoxic lake water microbial communities from Lake Kivu, Rwanda to study Microbial Dark Matter (Phase II) - Lake Kivu water 275m metaG... | ecosystem: Environmental > Aquatic > Freshwater...
AGAAATAACAATCCGCTCCTTTCTCTCTACGAGTCCCCTCACATAGGTAGGTCCATAGTTATAGGCTGTGAGCGCTACTCCTATATCATCAAAGTCGAGAATGAGCTGGGAAAGGTAGTGTATTCCCATCCTGATGTTCAAAAAGGGATTGAAAAGGGTGAGATCCCCTTTCCATTCGATTTCGAGTTCTTTGGCAATCGATTCTGCCACATAGGGCATCAGTTGCATTAAACCTTTGGCACCCTGTTCGGAAACAGACCTGTTCTGGAAGGAACTCTCAATGGCAATGAGGGCTAGAATGAACTTTGGGTCATGATTGTAATTGATTGATTCCTCGTAAATGACCTTTGCGAGCTCCCGACTTGTCCCTTCAGACAGATCTTTTGAGTGTTTCTCCAGTACCCCTTGAATCTCCTCAATAATTTGCTCCCTACTCTGTTTATTTGGAGTGAAGTCAGGAAAGTGGATGGCGAGGATGAGAATTATCAGAAAGAGGGTAGCATGGGTGAGAATCCGGGTGAAGGGAGAACCTTTCTTTTGATTGTGGGGATGGGGAGGGGGTCCCCTCTGTATCAGAGGTTCGATTGTCTCCATTTGGCCTAACCTCCTTGTGCTAACTTTTCACAAGGATAACATATAATTTTAATGTTTGTCAACTATTATATAACTGGAGTTTCCTGAGTTTTTCATGGTCATATAAGTTTCTATATGATTCTGAGGACAAAAATTTTCTAAGTATTTGAAATGCTTAGACTCAATTTTTTAAATTCAAAAAAGGGAAATTCAAGATGCCTCCATTTCCAACATATCGATATTAAAACACAATAACATTTTTTGTTTCAAAAACTCAGGAAACTCCAGTTATATAAAAGGCCTGGGTGGATTGGATCAGGAAGCCTTCTGGTTCAAGCCTTTAGTGGAAAAGTTGAGGTACCAGAGACACCAGAAGACGAAAAGGGGCAGGAGTTTCATCTCCCCCTCTTTCTCTCTTTTCCGATGGGACAAAGGGTCTGACATTCGAAACAGTAGTAGTAATTTCCGGAGACCAGGGTCTGCCAGAGTTCACGGAAAGGATAGCTCCTAAGCAATTCTTTTCGCCCTTCCGCTGGCGCATCCATCATCTCTCCAAAAAATTTCATCATTCCTCGAAGGCCGAATTCGAAGATGACCCGGCCACAGGCCCTTTTATCCACCTGTCCTCCTCCGAGGAGGGCCTTAGTCGGACAACCAAGAATACAGATTTGACAATCCTTCGGGCAGGGAGATTTCGTCTCCTTCTCTGATAATTTAAGAGGAGCGGAGGTGAGGACTGCACCCAGTCTTACCCTGGGGCCAAAACCTTTCACCAGGACGAGACCATTCTTCCCGTAACTCCCGATCCCTGCCTCCACGGCCGCCCTTCTGAGATCGACCGGTCCGACCATTCCATACTTTCCATCGGTCATATCAATAGGAAGGAAGCCTGGGATCGCCACAGCTCCGTGGCCCTCTTTTTCCAGAGCCATGGCTAACTGCTTTGAGATACCTCTCGCCTTTTCATAAGTCGCAATCGTATCGTTCTGTCTGATTTGAAGATTCTTCGAATCGAGTGCCGCACGGCTGTGACCACAGGCGATAACGAGGACCGCCCTGGCAGAAGGAAGAATATCCAAGTCAATGGCCTTGTGATCGATCAGGTTTTTAACATTGGCTGCCCCTGCTGCCACCGCTCCTAATCTCATGGCCAATTTTATGATCTCCATCTTCTCCCTCCTACTTCACCCGTCTTAAATCCGGTGAACCCCGTTTCCTGCCCCGGCCAGGACTGGGTTTCTCCTTCTGCCGTTTCAACACATTCTCATTGAAGAGGGTATTTTTAAGACTGACCGCATTGATGATACTATAGATCACCACAGACCTCTCCCAATCCTTCGACCCATCAAATTGTTCAATCCTCAACCGGTACCTCTCCCTCAAACTGGTCAGAGAGGCTTCATCAAAGGCGAGGATCTGATCGGCCAGCTTCCCAAGAGCCTTTTCCATAACATCACCTTCTTGTGGAGAGAAGGGGACCTTTCTCCATCAGGGTGCGAACTTCGTGACCTGATGGGGAGCCTCGAAGGTTTCATGCAGGACCCTCAAGGCCTCCTCGATTTGCTCTCCATGAATGACACAGGAACAGCTTGAGATGGAGGTGCTGATGGCCAGAACCTCTATCCCTGCCTCACCCAGGGCGTTGAACATTAAACCCGAGATCATTGGTCTCTCTCTGAAATGGGGCCCAAAAACGCTGATCGTTGCCACATTGGGATGATAGGAGATGCCCTTCGCCTCCATCAGGGGTTTCACCCTCTCTAAAACTTCAATGGCTGTCTCCAAGTATTTCTGATCAATACAGAAGGTCATATTGCCGCTGCCCTCGATATCGATGTTGTGGACAACAAATTCGATATTGATATTCTCTTTTCCCATGGCATGGAGAATCATTCCCGGCACATCGGGGCGATCTGGCAATGAGAGGATACTGACAGTGGCCAGTCCGCTCGCTGCCATAATGCCACCGACTTTAACCTTCGACTCACTCCCCATCCCCTCTACCCCGTTAAAAAGCCCTGCTCCTTAGTCCAGGAATGAAGATAAAATTCCTTATGAAAGGAGTATTTCCCGTGTTCTCCCCCCCTAAAAGTATGAAGATTTTCTAACGGGATCTACTCCCAGGTCCTCCGGTCATCGATCTTTTTGGCCCGGTCCGGAATACCTCCTTTGACAGTAAAGGTGATCTCCCCCTTCACCTTGAGGATTTCCTGGACCTCCTTCTCCAGGTTCCTCTTTAACCCCGCCTTATCCGCTATCTCCTCTTTCAACTCGATATAAATGGTCATCTCATCATGATACCCTTTCCTGGTCACCACCACCTGATAATTGGCCACTTCTGGAAATTTTGCCATGACCTCATCCACCTGCCAGGGATGGATGAAGATTCCCAAAACCTTGGTCACCTGGTCCGTTCGGCCCAGGATCTTTCCGAGACGCATTGAGGTGCGGCCACAGGGGCAGGGCTCCTCGATCAGGTAAGAAAGGTCTCCCGTAGCAAAACGGATCATGGGAAAGGCCTTGATAAAGTTAGTGGCAACGATCTCTCCCGTGGCTCCGATTTCTAATTGCTTCCCGGTCTCCGTGTCTACAATCTCAACGATCACATCCTCGGGAATATGCATTCCCTTCTTCTGCGGGCATTCATAACCAAGACAGCCCACATCCACTGTCCCATAGGTCTGCCGGACCAGGAGGTCAAGTTTCCCCTCCAGCTTCTGACGGAGTGATTCCGGAAACATCTCTGCACCGACAAAGGCGGATTTGAGATGCACATTCTTTTTGAGATCAAGGTGCATCCCCTCAGCCGCATCAATGATCGCCATGAGGAAACTGGGGGTCCCCAGGTATCCGGTCACATCAAGCTGTCGCATCAGGTTGATCAGCATGGAGATATTTCCGGGTCCGACGGGGACAACGGTGGCTCCGATCATCCGGAGCGACTCGTCGAGCATGAGGGCCAGGGGTGTGAGATGGTAGTTGAAGGTATTGAGAACGATATCCCCTTCCCTGATCCCGCAGGCATAAAGGGACTGAGCCCACCGGATATCGTCATAGCCCCTTTCCCCGGGTTCAAAGACAGGACCGGGGGAAATATAGATCCTTCTTACCCCTCTGACTGGAAGGGCCTCAAACCCACCAAAAGGAGGAAACTCCTTTTGAGCTTTGACCAGATCCGTCTTCTTCGTGATGGGAAGTTTTTCCAGGTCCTTAAGTTCTTTGATCTCTTCGGGTTTCAATCCTGCCCGGGTGAAAAGGGAATGAACGAACTTCGAATGTTTAAATCCGTAATGAAGTATTTCAGAGAGTTCCTCCTTCTTATAGATCTCCTGCCTCTGTCTTGACATCGTCTCTTTCTCTTTGTCGAAATAACCGTGTGTCCGGTCGATCATCATATTCACATCCCTTCACCAGGAAGACTGGAACGTTAAAATCATCAGTGGATAATAGTCAATTTTCAATTCTCAATGATCATTGATAATGGACCATTGATTGACCCATTTCCCCAATATTCCATCATTCCAATTGTTGTTTTATGCCCGCCCATTATAGGATAAAGACTGGATCCACATCAATATCGAGATTGACCCCCTTCCCCTTGGCATAAAGCTCCAGGGGGCGCCGGAGTTCCTGCGCAAATCGGTGAAGCAGCTGGGAGCTCTTCCCCTTGGCTATCATCTGCCATCGAAACTTACCTCTCATCTTTGCAAAGGGAGCCGCACTTGGACCCAATAGCTCAATCCCCTTCTCGTATCCCTTCTTCAAAAGGGATTTTCCGGTTTCCTCCAGTTCTCGGGCAACCAGCTTTGTCTTCTTCTCACTGTTTCCAAAGAGTCTGAAATTGATAAACCTGGAGAAGGGAGGATATTCCAATGCCTTTCTGAACCGGATCTCCTCCTGATAAAACCCCATGAAGTCATGATCCTTTGCCCTCTGGATGCTGTAGTGGTCCGGATTAAAGGTCTGGATCACCACCTCTCCGAAGGCCTCACCTCTTCCTGCCCTTCCCGCAACCTGGGTGAGGAGCTGGAAGGTTCTCTCACTCGAACGAAAATCAGGAAAATGAAGGGAGGTATCCGCAGAGACAACCCCGACAAAGGTCACATTGGGAAAGTCATGGCCTTTGACGATCATCTGTGTCCCCACCAAAATCTTGGTCTTTCCGGACTCCAATCCCTTCAGAATTTGATGATGGGAACGTCTCTTGGAGGTGGTATCTCGATCCATTCTTCCCACCTCGGTCCACGGAAATAAGGCACTGATCTCCTGCTCCAGGCGCTCGGTACCGACTCCCATCCCCTGAAGGCGATGGCCCTGACAGTTCGGGCAGTCTCCCGGTGCCTTGATTCGGTAATCACAATAATGACATTGAAGGGACCGGTCCTTGAAATGATAGGTGAGGGTGACGCTACAGTTAGGACATTTAAAGGTGAAACCGCAGTCTGGACAGAGGATAAAGTGGGCAAACCCCCTTCGATTGAGAAAGAGCAAACTCTGTTTTCTCCCTTCGATATTCCTCTGAAGGGCTGTCCTCAACTTCTCTGAAAGAAGACCCGCCTCTTTCCGCATATCCACCACTTCGACATTGGGAAGAGGTCTCTTCTCAATCCTTTCAGGAAGCCTCAGGAGCTGATACTTCCCCTTCTCCGCATTGTAGAACGATTCTAAAGAAGGGGTGGCGGATCCCAAAAGGAGGACACCGTTCGCCTCCTTTGCCCTGACCACGGCAAGATCTCTCGCATGATATTTCAGTTTCTCTTCCTGTTTATAGGAAGGGTCATGTTCCTCATCCACAATGATGATCCCTACCTTTCTGAAGGGGGCAAAGAGAGCGGAACGGGCTCCTAAGGCAATCTTCACCTCCCCCCTCCAGATCCGCCTCCACTGGTCATATCGTTCTCCTTTCGAGAGCCCGCTGTGAAGAAGGCCGAGATTTCCTCCGAATCGATCTTTAAATCGTGAGAGGAGCTGCGGTGTAAGTGAAATCTCCGGAACAAGAACGATCGCCTCCATTTCCTGGCCGAGAACCTCTTCGATCGCCCGAAGGTAGACCTCCGTTTTTCCGCTTCCGGTGACCCCGTGAAGGAGAAAGGGAGAATAGCGTTTCGAATGAATTCCTTTCAGGATTTCCTTGAGGGCGGCTTCCTGATCCGAAGTGAGCTCCGGCCTCGGATAGGGTTTGAATTCCGATAGGGCGGGAAGGTCCCGGTAAACCTCTCTTTGAGTGATGGAAAGGAGCCCTTTCCCCTGAAGGGACTGGATCTGTTTGAGGGGCGATTTAAATTCCTTTTTCAGATCAGAGAGAGACCCCTCTCCCTTTCTCTCCACCCATTTCAGGATCTCCTTTTCCTTTTCCGTAAGGGGTTTTTCAGATTCCCCTCCCTGATATTGAATCATCTTTTCAAACTTGGGTCTGACTTCTCCCCCCTCCATCTCCGCTTCGATTCGAAGGAGTCCCTTTCTCTTCAAAGAAAAGAGATGGGATTTCAATCCCTCCTCAGGAATGATCTTCAATACCTTTTTAAGAGAGAGGACTTTGCCTCTTTCAATTTCTTTGAGGACTCTTTCCTGAACCGGGCCTAATCCTCCCCGTTCAAGGGACTCCCGCCCTGCCTCGGTGAGGCTTATCATCAACCCGCTCTTCAGTTGGAGACCCGGTGGAAGGCCTGTTTTAATAACCTCACCCAGGGGGTAAAGATAATAATCCGAAATCCATTGATAGAAACGGAGCATCGGGGGATCGATCAGAGGGGTTTCATCGAGAAGATCCTCAACCTCTCTTATCTTTTCTTCCACTCCTATGGGAGGTTGCTCCGGAAGATCGATTGTAAAGCCAGTGACCCTTCTCCCTTTAAAAGGGACAAGCACCCTCATCCCGATCCGGAGAGAGTCCTTCATCTCTTCTGGTATGCGATAGTGGAAGGTCTTAAAGACAGGGAGTCCGACCGCCACCTCAACAATTTCCTTCATCAGTCCCAAATTATCGCCTTTGGATGGGTTTGTCAAATTCCTGGGCTCGGTCCCTGACAGTTGGCATCACTGAGATCAATACGAGAAAATAAAGGGGGGACGATTCTATCCTGAGGAGGTGGGCTGGTTCAATGTTTTGTTCGAAGATGAAGATTCTCCATTTCTTTATAAGTACATTCTTCGCACCAGTATTCGTTGCCCTTCTGGGAATAGCCTTCGTATCCCAGAGAAATCACCACCCCGCATTTTGAACACCGGGTCGGTAAATAGGCGGGAGGATTTTCCAGCTTCTCGAAATTGTATTCATTTGTCCCGTAATAGACATATATCTCGGTCTCGAATTCATCCCGGCAGATCGGACAATCTTTCCATGAACCCTCATGTCCTTCGGCATGATGAAATCCGCAAAGTGTAAATCGCCTGTGATTCCTGGAACAGCTATTTCTTTCATAGGAAAAAATGACATATTTATCCTCATCATCACAGATCCACTGATTGCAACATTCGGTTTTGGTTAGTTTCCCTCTCTTTCCGCATAAACCACACCTCGGTCTGTCCTCAGATTTTTTCTTTTTCAACATTCTGGATTTTGTTTTATCAGCCATATCAATGCCTTTCAGTTCTGTGTTTCCTCTCAAGAGTGAAGCTCCCCGCCCACAGGGCGGGGCTTCCCGGAAAGGAAATCTCATTTATATTGTGCCCCTTGACCCCGCCTACAAGGCGGGGCTTGCGGGGCACTTGCCGGTCACATGGACTCCAAGGATCCCACTTCCTCCTCTGAGATGCCCAGGATGTAAAGGATGCTCTTCAGGCGGGCATTTCCCAGGCTCATATTGGCCACACGATCCAGCCTTCCTTTCGCATTATACGCAATCCCGAGGCCAGCCTGACCAAGCATCAACACATCATTGGCTCCATCGCCAATGGCAACGGTTTGATCTAAGAGCACCCCTTCACGGCTTGCGACCATATTGACAATCCTGGCCTTATAGGTATTATCCACAATCTCTCCCAGGACCTTTCCTGTCAGTTTAGCATTCCTGATCTCCAGATGATTCGCATAAGCAAAGTTCAATCCCAATTTCTCTTTCAGAAAATCGGCAAAATAATGGAATCCACCGCTCACCAGACCCAATTTATAACCCAACCGTTTGAGGGTGTCCACTAATTCCTCTGCCCCTTCCGAGAGTCTCATTCCAGTTCGAATCTCCTCCAGCTGCTTAACCTTCAATCCTTTGAGAAGGGCCACCCGCTGAATCAGCGCCTCTTCAAAATCGAGATCGCCCCGGCGGACCTTCTCCGTAATTCTTGACACCTCCTTTAAAACCCCTGCACGCTCGGCCATCTCGTCAATGATCTCCATATCAATTAAGGTGCTGTCCATATCGAAAAAGATCATACGCTTGTTCTTGCGATAGGCCTCCATCTTCTGAAGGGCAAGATCGATATTGAGTTCGTGGCTTTTGGCAAGAACCCTTGCCTTCAACTGACCGATGTCCTTTACACCGTTCACATCGATGGTCAGTTCCACACAGCTGGCACAATGCTGAGTGAGGTTGGTGATCATCTCGATATTGGCATTCTCCTCGGCCAGGATGTTTGAAATCTCCGCCAGGGCTCGGGTATCTCCAAAGTAAGTGAGGACGAAGAGGTTTCTACTATTCCGTGCCTTCACCTCTTTCTCCGAATAGAGCCGGAAATTGAGGTTGAGCTGGAGTTGGCTGGCCTCGAAGAGAAGATCTTTGAGGACACTGTCCTTTGACTGTTTTGCTCCGCTCATATCGAGAAGGAAAGAGAGGCCAAGGAAATCCTGAAGGGAGGCCTGCTCAATATCCACAATCTCCACATGATTTTCTACCAAAATCCTGCTGAAGGCTGACGTGATCCCCGGTCGGTCCGGTCCGGAAACCGTCACCATCATAAAATCCTTTTTGTCATCCATTGGATCATCCTTCTGAGTTTCAGAAATATTATCCGAGAATCAGGGGCTTGTCAAACCCAGGATAATTCCGGAGTCTCTTCGGGTGGCCCATCGATGATTCACTTTAAGGTATTGTATTCACGATCCGTAGGCGTCTAATACCAGCAGGTAAAAACCCCTGTTTCGTGGCGAATCCAGCCCAGCACATCATCCCTCCCTTAGAATTGGACCCGTTAGGTTTTTCTCTTTGCCATTCTCTTCTCCTTTTCAATGGATGATGAAGCTGGGAATCTCGATATCATTTTTTGAGGAAACCAGTGGCGATTAAATCATCGGCTATCTTTCTTTTTTCGTCCGGGGTTAATGGTAGCAGTGGAGCTCTCGGTGGACCACCATAGAATCCAAAGAGGTCCATGGCGGCCTTAACGCCTGCGACACCAAATCTTCCGGAAACCTTTTGATTCAATGCCATCAGTTTGTACTGTTCCGCTCTCGCCTCTTCTAACTTTCCTTTTCTCCAGAGATCATACAGACTGCAGCAGGCTTCCGGCGCAAAATTGGCAATGGAGAGGACTCCTCCTACGCCGCCCATGACCAAGGCCTCAAAGAAGAAATTGGCCGATCCCGCCAGCAGGTTAAAATCAGGGCCGGCAACCAACAGATAGGAGGCGAAATTCCCCTTTGAGCTATCTTTCATTCCAACGATGTTCGGATGCTTTGAAATCTCACCAACCAAACCCGTGCTGAAGGTCAGGACAGCCACCTCTGGATTGTTATACAGGAGCACGGGAACAGGAGATGAATCAGAAATCAATCGAAAGTGGTGTAACAGGACTTGATCGGTCATCTTCTTAATAAAAAAGGAAGGAGCAATCAAGCTCACAAAATGGGCTCCCATGGAGGCGGCTTCTCTGGATGCAATGATCGATTCATTCGTTGATTCCCGACCTGTTCCTGCCATAATCACCTTATCTTTTGATGATGCTCTGATCACCGTTTCTAAAACTTTCCTTTGCTCTGTCTCTGAGAGGCTTTTGAACTCGCCATTCGTCCCAAGGACCAAATAACCTCGAAGCCTGCTCCCGTTCAGTTTTTGAATGTTGGAAGCCAACTCATCCAGCAGGAGACGGCCCTCTTCACTAAAAGGGGTGGTGATGGGGGCAAAGACCCCGGAGAGTTTTTCTCGATGTAAGTTCTTTTCAGTTGACATAGATTGAAGACCCCCCTTTGGAAGGATTCGATGGATTTTAAAAAACTTCATTCCAGATTTAACCTGTTCGTAGGACGGTCAGGCAATGGTAAATCAAATCTATTATCAACAGTAAATGTTGAGAGCGGTCAAAAAATCCTTCTCACTCTTGGATGAAAGATTTCCTCTCTATTGATGATAACCGAAGCGCTCTTCAAAGATGGGGGCGATCAGGTTATCCACAGGGACATAGTCATCAGTAAGGAGGACCCAGGAGCGCTCCTTCAGGTACTTCTGCAATCGTTCCGGAGGCATGACATGAGCGGTGACCTCTTTTCCCTTTTCTCTCTGAATGAACTGATTGAAATTGTCTTTATTGAACGGCTGGGGACTGGCCACAACCACCGAGGTGCTGATCCCGATGTGATCATAGTCCGAACTGAGGGTGACGAGGTGAACATTCCCTTTTCCAAAAACCTCCTCAAGAGTACGAATATAGGAGGGCATGAAGACCCCCTTCTTAAAGCTATCGATCACATTCGCCAGAAGCATTCCGTCCGGCTTGAGAAGGGCCTTCAACTGGGTCGCAAATTCCCTGGTGGTCAGGTGATAGGGAATGGAGAGGTCGTTGAAGGCATCTCCAAAAATAAAATCGAAACTTCCCTTCTCCTTGCAGTTCATTACAAACCAGCGTCCATCCTCGTTGAAGGAACGAATCCTCGACCGCTCTGAAATTCCAAGATACTGTTGGACCACCCGGGTAATCTCCGGATCGATCTCCACCACCTGAATCTCCGCCCTGGGATATTTCACTTCGATAAACCGGGGAAAGGTATATCCTCCACCTCCGAGAAAGAGGGCCTTAAAGGATTCCCTCTTCTTCGCATGCCATCTCACAAATTCCTCATAAATCCGGATGTATTCGTACTCGAGGTAGAGGGGTTCTTTTAAGTCGGTATAGGAGTGGACCAGGTGGTCGAGGATCATGGATTCCAGGCGATTTCCGCTGTCTCCCCGGACGGCCCTCTTCAATTTGATGGTGTAGTAATCGCTCTCCTTAAAGAAATAGGTATCGTCATCCAGGGGTGGCTCAAAGGCGTATCCGTATACGGATTTCAAAGAGTGTACGGGGGAGGTGACAAAGGGGATTTCCCCAGGCCGAAGGCCAGCATACACATAAAACCCCACCAGGGGCAGAACGAGAAAGAGAAGAAAGAGGATGAGAAGGAAAAGGGTCAGGGACCTCCTCCCTCCGATGAAACCTCCGAAGATCAGGCCGGAGAGGATGAGAATAATGCCCATGGCGATCAGAATATTTCTTGTCCCCATCCAGGAGATGAGAAAAAAACCGGTGGCAAAGGTCCCGAGAATGGAACCGAGGGTGGAGAAGGCGTAAATCTTTCCAACCACATTGCCTGTCTTTTCCAGATTGTTCAGGGTCAGTTTGACCACCACGGGTGAGATCATTCCCAGGAGACAGGAAGGGACGAAGAAGATGAGCGCCGTGATCAGCAGGATACGGACCATCAAGCTGGTCTGAAATTCAGCCCCTCCGATGAGATTGGTCAGGGGAGAGATGCAGAGGGCTCCCAGACCAGAGAAAAAGAGGAGCCAGCCGAGTGTGGTTGAATGGGGGGAACGGTCTGCGATCAATCCACCCAGATAGGCTCCGATGCTGATACCGGCAAGGACCACACCGATAATGCTCGTCCAGGTGTAGAGAGAGACCCCCACATAAGGAGCCATGATCCTTCCTGCCACGAGTTCGATCACAAGGGTACAGAAGCTGGCGATGAAGACAACAATATTCGCTTTGATCACTTCACGCTGCATCAATCAACCTCTCCATGAGAAATGGACACTTTATAAATGATACCCTGTAGAAGGTCAAGAGCGCCTCGGTGAAATCCCAATTTCTAAGCACCAAATCCCAAATAAGCTCCAAAATCCCAATCTCACATGACCGGCAAGTGCCCCGCAAGCCCCGCCTTGTAGGCGGGGTCAAGGGGCACAATATAAATGAGATTTCCTTTCCGGGAAGCCCCGCCCTGTGGGCGGGGAGCTTCACTAAAACAATTTCGTTTATAATTTTGAACATTGGTAATTGGAGTTTATTTGGTTATTGAAATTTGGAATTTGGTGCTTTCCCCTTGGGTTATTCTCCTTTATACTTAGGACTCCTCTTTTCGACGAAGGCGCGAATGCCTTCCCGAGTATCTGCGGTCCGGGTGATATCGGCAATCGTCTGGCTTTCCTCCTCCATCTGGGTTTCCAGGGTTTGGTTCCATCCCGTCTGCATCAGCCGTTTTGCCGCTCCGAACGATTTCGAAGGACCTGAGGCAAGCTGGCTGGCCAACTGGTTTGCCTGGGCGAGTAATTCCTCAGCCGGGAAGACGCGGGTGACGATTCCCAATTCAAACGCCTCCTCGGCGGTGAGCATCCGGTTGGTCAAAGTCAGCTCAAGGGCTCTCTTGAGACCAACGGTGCGGGGCAGGAAATAAGACATGCTTCCATCGGGCGTGAGCCCCACGCGCGTATAGGCCACGCTGAAACGGGCGGAACGGGCCGCCAGAACAAAATCGCAGGCAAGGGCAAGGCTCATTCCAGCCCCTACGGCATAGCCATTGACCGCTGCAATCACCGGTGCATCCATGCGTGTCATACGGGAGATGGCAGCATGGAGATAGGTGGTCACCTCCTTGATGTGTAAAGGCAGGTCCTGGCCCTGCGAGGTGAAGGATTTCAGGTCGCCACCGGCACAGAAATGATTTCCTGCTCCGCTGATCACGACCGACCTGACTGCGGGATCCTCATCGCACTGGAGGATGGCATGCATCAGATCTCTCGACCACTCCAGGTTGATCGCATTGAGCGCCTCCGGCCGGTTGAGGGTGATGTGAGCCACATGTTCCTTGATGTCGAAAATAAGGGTTGTATAGGACATTGATCCAAACCTCCTTTTTAGTCAGAATAAATCAGAAGTTTAATGTCCTTGCCTCGATGTGTCAATTGAATTTTCAGACTCTTTACAGAGGACTTCCGATGGAATAAGATAAAGGCGAGATGACGATCCATAAGATATTAACCCGAAATTTCATTCTCAGTTTCATTGCCCAATTCACTCTTTCCTTTGCCTTCTTCATCCTCCTTCCCACCCTGCCGATCTACCTTTCAGGATTGGAGGCGAGGGAGGGAGAGATCGGCATCCTGATCGGGGCCTTCAGCGTCTCCTCTCTCCTCCTGAGACCCCTCATCGGAAAGGCCCTTTTAAAAACTTCCGAAACCAGGTTTATGGTCATTGGGTCGCTGATATTTACTCTCTCCTCAATGGCCTATCTCATTGCAAAACCCTTCTGGCCTTTCTTGATCGTGAGGGTCCTTCAGGGAATAGGGTGGGCACTCTTTGCAACCTCCGTCTTCACACTGATCACCCGAATCAGTCCTGAAGCCCACCGGGGACAAAGCCTGAGCTATTTCTATTTAGCCATCAACATCGCCTTTGCCTTAGCCCCAAGCTTAGGAATGTATCTGATTGCTCGTCCCAACTTCACCCTCCTCTTTTGGGTCTGCACAGGTCTATCCATCTGTTCCCTGTGGGTCTCGATCAGGCTGGGAAAATTCCAGCATCTGTCCATGGACCCTCACCCCGTTCAAGACCGATCCTTTTTCAGCCGCAAGGCCCTTCGCCCTTCCTTCATGGCTTTTCTGGGGAGTGCCACCTGGGGGGCCATTACCACCTTTTTCCCCCTCTATGCATTGAACCACGGGGTCTCCAATCCCGGTCTCTTCTTTGGTGCTTTGGCCATCACCCTCATCGTAAGCCGGAGTCTGGGCGGGAGGATACTCGACCTGTATTCAAGAGAAAAAGTGATCTTGCCCTGTATCGTAGCCCACATCATTGCCATGGCGATACTCACCTTCTCCACCACCCTGCCCATGTTTATTCTCGTTGCGGTGATCTGGGGAATAGGCAATGCCTTCTTCTATCCTACCTTAGTCGCCTATGCCATTGACCTTGCAGGTTCTTCGAGAGGACCGGCCATGGGGACTTACCTGGCCTTCTCCGATTTCGGGGCGAGCATGGGTGCGGTGATCATGGGAATGATCCTTCAGTGGACCAACTACCGGATCATGTTTCTTTGTTTAGTTCTGACAGGCCTCATCAATCTCTTATATTTCTATTATTTCGTTAGAAAAAAAACCTTAACCTCCCCCCCCGCTATGAACTGTATCATAATGGGGAAACGATAAAAATGTCATGCAGAACTTATTTCGGTATCTAATAGAATCAAGGAGTGACGAGACCCTGAATCAAGTTCAGGGTGACAAAATAGTGATGCGACACAATCGCCATTGGAGGAGGTCAGGGACAGATAGGAGGGAGAGATATGCCAATCTATGAATACCGATGCGAAGATTGCGGGAAGGTCTCCGAATTTCTTCTGATCAAGGCCGATGAGTTCTTTGTCCCTCAATGTAAACGATGCAAAAGCAAAAAGATGTCGCGCCTTCTTTCGAGGGTGAGGGTGATTCGTTCAGAGGAGAGCAGAATCGAAAACCTGGCCGACCCATCCAAATGGGGCGACATCGATGAGAAGGACCCCAAGAGCATGGCGAGATGGATGAAGAAGATGGGAAAAGAATTGGGCGAGGATATGGGTGAGGACGTTGACGCGATGGCGGAAGAGGCGATGGAAGAAGAGAGGGGGGTCGGGCCACAAAAAGAGACAGGGGATTAAACTTATTATTTTTTCAGATTGTGGATTAATTGAAAAAGGGGAACCCATAAAAAAGTTGGCCCTGCCTTGAAGCAAAGTGGCAAGGGCATAGAGCGAAGCGAACAGATTAAAGCTCCAAGAAGTTATTAGGTCATGGGGTAATTGATTCATCGGTTCCCAAAGTTGTTAGCAGTAGTTGACTGAATTATGTAGTCAGGAACTCCAAAGCTTTTGACTGAATTTTTCAGTCAAATTCTCAACGATGAAGTGTTCGCAATGTTAGACCTACATGGTTGACAATGCTAACGAACTTTAAATGGAAAAACACTGGTCTGAGGAAACGGTTGGGGAGAAAAGATTGTGAATCGAGATCGGCTTAAGAAATTGGCAGCGGAGAAAAGATTCATCTCAGGAATTTATAACTACTGTGATCGATATCATTGCCTTTCTCGACGGTTTAAGGCAGGGAGTGGAGAAGGCATTCCCCAAAGCAAGGTCTTTCATTCGACCCGGTTTTAACCAAATCACCCCAAACAAATAGGACAGGGCATTCTTGTAGAACTTAATCTGCAACTTTTAAGAATTCAAGGGCGCTGGCCGCATAGATCTCGGCTGTGAGGTAGAGATCCTCCACTGAGACCCACTCATCCTTCTGATGGGGAATCATTCGCTTCCCCGCACCCAGGGTGACGATCGGGATTCCCGCCCATGCTGTGAGAAAAGTCCCATCCGTTGCGCCTGGCACACCGTCATAAACCGGCTCCTGACCGGTGACAGAGCGATAGGACCTTGAAATAGCTTGAACAATTGGCTCCTCCCGAGAGGTCTTTGTCCAGGGACGGTCTTCAAATATATTGAGTTGAGCCTGAAAAGAAATCCCTTTTGAAAGCCCTTTCTCAAGTCCTTCCCTGATCTCTCTTAAAGAACCAGACCGGAGGCTCTCGCTAATTGACCTCTCCCCCTCTTTCACAATATCCTCCAACTGCTTCTTCAAGGCTTCATGGGATTGGCCCGGGATGGTCCGGATATCCAATAATGCCCTGCACTGATAGGGAAGGACATTGAGCTGGGGTTCCCCTTTTATGGGAGCCTGAAGCACGGTGGGGGTGATACTCGGGTATCCCAAAAGGGCATCCTTACCCAGCCTTTCGATCTCCTCCTCCTCCAGTTGTCTCATCTTCTCAAGAATCGAGACCATCGGAGGAATGGGGTTAAGACCTGCGAGAGGCATGGCGCCATGACTCATCTTGCCGGTGGCGATCAGCTCAGCCCGAAGCGCCCCCTTCTGTGTGATACAGAGATGATTATCCACAGGTTCACAGATGATCGCCGCATTCACAGCGTTTGCCCATCCATGGCGGATAAAATGCTTCACCCCGCTCATCAGCCCTTCCTCATCGACCAGAATGCCCAGAAGAATCTTACCTCTGAAAGGGACACCCGATCGACAGATCGTTTCCACGGCCTTCACCGCCGCCGCTAAATTTCCCTTCGTATCGCAGGCTCCTCTACCATAGATTCGATTCCCCACCAGTCTCCCCTCATAGGGATCATACTTCCATTCCGAAGGATCACCCTCTGTGACGACATCCGTATGGCACTCGAACATCAGGCATGGACCCCCGGACTGACCCGCAAGCACTGCGATCACATTGGGAGAACCTGGTTCCACCTCCTCGACCACGACATCCAGCCCCAAATCTTCAAGAAGATGGGCAATGAAAAGGGCGACCTTCTCTTCCCCTCCTTTTCCCTCTCGTCTCACGCTTGGAATTCTAATAAGCTCCTGTGTCAGCCTGATTAATTCTTCTCGCTTAATTTCTTTGATGATACGATCATGTTTCAATGGTATTCTCCTTTGGAGATTTTTAATAGGGTTCAAGGATTCGAGGGTCCATGGGTTCAAGTATCTATTGACATGGGTTTAACTTGACCCCTCGACCCCTTGGCCCCTTGAATCCTCTTTATATTCCTCTCTGAATTCTTGACAGCTTCGGATCGAGCATATCTCTCAATCCATCCCCTAAAAGATTAAATCCCAAAACAGCTAATGCAATGGCACATCCCGGAAAGATGGCCAGATAAGGGGAAGTTCCCATGAAGGTCTGAGCCTCATTGAGCATCCTTCCCCAACTGGCGTGAGGAGGTTGTGTTCCCAATCCCAAATAACTCAGGCCTGCCTCAGCCAGGATCGCAATGGCAAACTGAACCGTCCCCTGAACGATCAGAGGGGAAAGGATATTGGGAAGGATATAATTCCAGACGATCCCTGCATGTCCCCTTCCGATGGCTTTGGCTGAGGTCACATAATCCCGTTCCCATATGGAGAGAGAGGTTGCCCGGGTCAATCTCGCAAAGATGGGGATGTTGAAAATCCCGATGGCGATCATGCTATTGATCACGCCGGGACCCAGGATGGAGGTGATGAGAATGGCGCTGAGCACTGCCGGAAATCCATAGAGGACATCTGAAACCCTCATGATGGTCTCATCGACCCACCTTTTATAAAAAGCAGCCAGTGAGCCAAGAAGGATCCCAAACCCCATGCCAATGGAGACAGCGACCAGGCCCACGATCATGGAATTGATGGCTCCCTTCATCACCCGGCTGAGGATATCCCTTCCATACTGATCGGTTCCCAGCCAGTGGAGTTCATCGGGAGACCGGAATCGCTCGGAGAGGTTCATCCGGTTAGGATCATAAGGGGTAAAAACAAGGCTGAGAAGGGCGGTGAAAAGAATCGTCAGGGTGATGATGAATCCTATTGTAAAGTTGATGTTGCGAAAGGGGTGTCGAAGGGTCATCCGTTTTTACTTTTTTGCCTTTTTCAATTGGCAACCGGCAATGGAAAATTGGAAATGGAACTATTCAAACCTTATCCTTGGGTCGAGATACCGATAAGCCAGATCAATCATGAAATTGATCACCACGATGACCGTGGCGATCAGAAGCACAACGCCCTGGATCACCGGAAGGTCTCTCTGACCGATCGCCTCAAAAACCAACCTCCCGATTCCGGGAAGATGGAAGACATTCTCAATGATGATCGCTCCCGCCAGGAGATCACCTGCTTGAAGACCGATGATGGTCACAACAGGGATGATGGCATTTCGAAAGGCATGCTTGAAGATAATCCTCCCTTTGGATAATCCTTTACTTCTTGCTGTCCGGATGTAATCCTCTCCGAGGACCTCGAGCATGGAAGAGCGGGTCATTCGGGTCAGAACGGCGGCCCTCACAAACCCTAATGAGAGCGCCGGGAGCAAAAGGGATTGGAAGGCTCCGATGGGATGGGCCCCCCAGGGCTGAAACCCTCCTGCCGGCAACCAGTGGAGGGTGACCGCAAAGAGAAGGATCAAAAGGATTCCTGCCCAGAAAGCAGGCACCGCCAAACCAATCTGGGAGAAGACCATGATCCCATAGTCTCCTGCTCGATTTCGATGAAGGGAGGAGTAGATGCCCACAGGGATGGAGATGAGAATGGCAAAGATCATGGAAAGGATCGCTAAAGGGACTGTGACCTGGAGCCGGGTCAGGATGAGTGAGCGGATCGAAACATCATAGGTAATCGAGCGTCCCAAATCTCCACTGAGGAGGCTCCTCATGTAGTGGAGGTACTGATTCACGACCGGTTGATCCAATGCGAGCCGATGCCTTAAATGCTGGAGAGTCTCCGGAGTGGTATGAATGCCTAAAATAATCTGGGCCGGGTCACCCGGGATCACCATGAGCACAACAAAGATGACGAGAGAGACAAGAAGGAGGGTCACCATGAGGATAAAAATTCTCGTGAGTAAGAATCGGGTCATCCCGCATATTTTAATCTGTGTAGGTAAAAAAGAAAAGGGCCAAGGTTTCAAAATGGACCCCTCTGGCCCCTGAATATGCGAACAGCCTTGAATTTCAAATATCAAAGTTCAAATATAAAAAGAATTTAGATTTTGGTCTTTGAAATTCCTTTGGCATTTGGTTTTTGAAATTTGGATTCGGGTCTATTTCTGTTTCCACACCTCCGTCACGTCGACACAGGTCATGGGATAATCCTTCCACCAGTTCATGACCTCTTTCTTCATGGTGGGAAGGCTGGGAAAGACAAATAAGAACCCGTTTACCGCATCCTCCGTAATCATTCTTTGGAGGGTCATGTAAAGTTCTTTCCGTACTTTGGGATTGACTTCCATCTCCGCCTTCTTCAGGGTCTCCTGAAACTTCGGATTATCATAGCGGAAGTAATACTTCGGATTGGCGTAGATGTTGATATCAAAAGGTTCTGCGTGGCCAATGACCGTGAGATCAAAATCGGCATTCTTGAAGACACGATCGATCCACTGTCCCCACTCCGTGAGCTCAATCCTCAGCCGGATCCCCACCTGGGAGAGCATATCCGCAACGATCTCTCCGGTCCTCTTGGCATATGCAAATCGCTCGGGCAACTTGATGACCGCATCGAAACCATTTGGATAACCCGCCTCTGCAAGCAGTTGTTTCGCCTTTTCGGGATTGTAGGGATAAGTCGAGGTCAGATCGATGTAGTATGGATTTCCAGGATCCATATGGCTTCCAATGGGTGTTCCATAACCTGACATGGCTCCTTTGATCAGGGCATTGCGGTCAATAGCAAAAGCCATGGCTCTTCGAACGCGCACATCGTTAAACGGTTTCTTCGAATTGTTGGTCGAAAGAATGACTTCGGTGGTTGTGTAGCCATTGAGGACCTTGAACTTCGGATCCTTCTCTAAGAGCAACGCATTCTCCGGGCTCACATCATAAGCGATCACGTCAATATCCCCTGCCCGGAGGCTTGCGATCTGGGCGCTGGGATCTCCGATGAATTTAAAAGTCACTTTTCCCAGGTAAGGAATACCCTTCTGATGGTACTCCTCAAATTTGGCTAAGGTGATATGGTCGCCCCGAACCCATTCCACCAATTTGAATGGACCCGTCCCGACCGGAGCAGTTTTCAATCGATCCACAACCTGCTTGTTGACGATGATCGAATCGGGTCGGGCCAGATTGAACAGGAACATGGAGTTCACGTTCTTTAAATTAATTTTAATGGTATAAGGATCCACCACCTGAACCGAATCGATATCCTTATAGTATTCGGGATGTGCGGTGCCTGTCTTCTGGGTATCCATTAATCGATCAAAGGTGAATTTGACATCCTCTGCATTAAAAGCCTTTCCATCATGGAACTTCACCCCTTTTTTAAGGGAAAAGGTATATTCCCTCCCATCCTTAGAAATTTTATAACTCCTGGCAAGGGCGGGGATGATCTTACCATTTCGATCGATCCTGACCAGTCCTTCCAGCACATTGCCATAGACCACCCTCGGGATGGCGGCAGAGGTGGCTGTGGTTGGATCCAAACCCGGAGGCTCCACTCCCTGAGCAATGACAAGCGAACCCCCGTAGACCGGTTTTTGTTGAGCATATAAGGTTGAGGCCAAAAGTAAAAGGGTTGAACAGATCATCGCCAGGCAAAAATATCTTTTCATCTCTTATTCCTCCTCTCTTTCTTTCTTCTCAACTTTCCCCCTGCGGTCGGGTCTTTTCAACACTCTCCAGGGGAAAGAAATTCGGCAGTCTATTAGAATCAACTCCGATCATCAAACGGGATAGGAATCCTGGACCTTTCCGAAAGCCCGTTCCAGGATCCGAACGGCCCGGTCAATCTCTCCTTTCTCAATCGTCATGGGGGGTGTGATCCTGACCACATTCCCGTAGAGACCACCTTTTCCGATGAGAAGTCCCTCCTCCTTTGTCTTTTCAAAGATCTCGAGAACAAAATCCGAAGCGGGCTCTTTATTCCCCTTGACCACTTCAATGCCCTGAATTAAACCCATTCCCCTGACCTCGCCGATGATTTTGAACTTCTCTTTCAAACCTTCCAGCCGACCCCTTAAATATTCCCCCATCTTCTCCGCATTCTGGACGAGCCCTCTCTTCTCAATGGCCTCAATGGTGGCAAGGACGGTCGTGGCTGTAACAGGATTCCCTCCAAAAGTAGAGAGATGAGAGCCTTTCAGACCATCTGCCACCTCTGGAGTGGCAATGGTGATTCCAACAGGGGAACCATTGGCCGCCCCTTTTGCCATGACCATGATATCGGGTTCTACCCCCCAGTGCTCGATGCCGAACATCTTTCCGCCTGTCCGTCCCCACCCGGTCTGAACTTCATCGCAGATGAAGAGCCCTCCGAAGCCTTTCACAATGGAAACGACCTCCTTAAAATACTCCTTCGGCGGAGTGATGAAGCCTCCGACGCCCTGGATGGGCTCGGCGATAAAGGCTGCTGGATGGCCCGAGGTGGTCGTCTCGATCAACTCTTTTACATCCCTCGCACATTCAAGGTCACATTGAGGATATTCCCGTCCAAAGGCACACCGGAAGCAGTAGGCATTATGGGCATGTTTGATCCCCGGGATGAGACTTCCTCCGAGACGCCATTTCTGATGTCCGGTGATATCCATCGTCAGAAGAGATAAACCGCTGTAGCAATGGCGGAGGGCAATTACCTCATTGCTCTTCGTATAAAGCTGGGCAAGGAGAACCGCGGTCTCAATCGCCTCGGTTCCACTGTTGGTAAAGAAAGATTTCTGTAACCGACCCGGAGTGATCTGAGCCAGTTTCTCCGCAAGCGAAATGGCCGGAAGGGTAGGATAGAGCGTGGAGGTATGTTGAAGCTTCTTCATCTGCTCACAGGCCTTCTCCGTGATTTCTTCGTCACAGTGTCCCACGCTGATCGTGACAATTCCTCCAAAAAAATCGAGATACTCTTTCCCTTCGATATCATAGAGATACTTCCCCTTGCCTCGATCAAAAATAAGAGGCTCCTGATAATAGTGCGTTACACAGGGCACTAAATACTTTTGATGCTTCTCATAGATTTCCCTTTTCTCCATTTCATCTCCTTCGAGAAATAAAATGTAACAGTTTAGTGCTTTGAAAAACTGATCTAATCCCCCACCATCCCCCTTTGTCAAAAGGTAGATATGTTTTACCTCCCTTTTTACAGGGTTGCCAATTCCTCATTGAGCAGATCCGAGATGAACATATGGCCGGGTGTATGGGTGATACAGAGATCTGGCCTGGCTCTCATCACCACTGCCTGCGGGGTCACCCCGCAGGCCCAGAAGACAGGGACCTCTCCCCTTTTTACCGTCACGGAATCCCCAAAGTCCGGTTTTCTAAGATCTTTAATTCCAATCATTAAGGGGTCACCGACATGAACGGGCGCCCCATGAACCATGGCATAGCGGGAAGTGATCTGGACTGCCCGGCTCACTTTATCCGCGGGGATGGGTCTCATTGTAACGACCATGGGTCCATGAAAGATACCCGCGGGCTTACAGGGGATATTGGAGATATACATCGGAACATTCCTCTTCTCTTCAATATGCCGTACCGGGATCTTTGATCGAATCAATGCTTCTTCAAAAGAGAAACTGCAGCCCAGGAGAAAGGTAACGAAATGATTCTCCCAGATATTTCTGATCTCTTTTACGGTCCCTTTCAATTGACCTTTCCGGTAGATGTTATAAAGGGGGATATCGGTCCGGATATCGGCCTCCAGAGATAGGAACTTTGTCCGATATTCCCCGGCCTCCAGAACCTCGAGTAAGGGGCAGGGCTTGGGATTTCTCTGACAAAAGAGAAGGAAGTCAAAGGCGTATTTCTCCGGAAGGATAACGAGATTGGCCTGGGCATACCCCATGGCCAGGCCTGCCGTGGGCCGATTCCACCTCCCTTTTCGAATGAGGTTACGGATTTCTTTGGGAGTGAATATTTGGATTTTTTTCATCGCCGTCACAGGGTGTCATTGCGAACGAAGTGAAGCAATCCCATGAGATTGCCGCGCCTGCGTGCCGTAACGCCACTTCGGCGTGCAGGCACGTCATCCCGCCAAAGCGCAACTCCTCGCAATGACAATATTGATAAGTGGTTCACCTCTAATTTATTCCAATCACAACTTTAAGTGGAATCATCCGAGGATAAGTTCAAACTTTTGCTCAGTAACGGTCCTCCCCCATTGATCGCCTTCGTGTTGTTCACAAAGCCTAAACCCAAATTTTTCATAAAGATGGCGTGCTGGATCAAGACCTGCAAAAGTCCAGAGATAGATTTGGCCGAACTTCTTCTTTCGACAAAATTCGACGGCCTCTTCAAGCAACATCTTCCCGGTGCCATGCCCCTGGCTCTCCGGCGCGACAATGAACCATCTCAGGTGGGCGCCTTGGCTATTGTGATTGACCCCATCGATGGCAATGGAGCCCACAATTTTTTCTTCTACACGGGCTATCCAAAACCCATCTTGCGCCTCATTAAAGCGCCGAAGAAACTCTGAGAGCTCCATAGCCACTTTGGATTCAAAGAACAGATGGAAGCCCCAGTGTTTGTAGTAATACATACCATGGAGTTCAGCAATTCGACCGATGGCTCCAGGAATATAACCAGTCAACTCTATATTGCTCATCGCTATTTATTAATTACCTTAATCGTTTTCTGATGATCAGCCGTCTTAAAGATACAAGTTGTGGATTTGCCCGCTCCAGCCGTTGCGTACATATACTCGATATCAATGCCAGCATCGGCAATCCTCTTGGCAACCTTCTGTAATTCTCCCGGTCTGTTCAGAAGTTCTACTTCAACCACATCCCTTTCTTCAATCGCGACGCCCAATGGCGCAAGGGCTTTTTTCGCTTTCACATTGCTGGCAGTGGTCAGCATAAAATAGGCAGTATCCCCCATGGCATAGGCGCATATGGCTGTGATATTGACCCTTTCTCCTGCGATGGATCGAGTTACCTCTGAAAGCAATCCAGCCTTATTGGACATGGGGAAACTGATCTCTTTTGATTTTCTTGCCTTGGCCATAGCCGATCCTCCTTCCTGCTTCATTTAACTAAATTGTGCATTAGACACTTGAGAAGTCAAGAAGAGCTCTCGTTTTATAACAGACCCTATATCCGCTTCAAATACCTTATTTTGTCACCAGTTTCCTTCCATTCAATGGCTCCTTTTGAGACAGCTTCTCACGGGCGTGCTGAATCACCTCATGTAGTTTTTTCTGCAGCAATTTGCGCGGCAGGACCTTGGTCCAGTAAGAAGATACCCGAATCGTTCCTTTTTCAAGCTCCATAAGCTCAATTGTTTCTCGTTTCTTCCCAGCACAAAGAATCAGGCCAAGAGGTGATTCCTCTTCTGGTTTTTGTTCATATTTAGCCAACCATCGCAGATAGAATTCCATCTGACCCTTGTCTGAGGGTTGAAAATCCCTCAACTTCAAGTCTATCGCTACCAAACGGCGGAGACCTCGATGATAGAAAAGCAGGTCAAGGTAATAATCGTCGTTGTCCACCTGGATACGCTTCTGCCTTGCAACAAAGGTGAAGCCAACACCCAACTCCAGGATAAAGTTCTCCATCTCCCGCATGATCGCATCCTCGATGTCCTTTTCAATATAGCGATCCTTCAAACCGAGAAAGTCAAGAAAATATGGATCACGAAAAACCAAATCTGGTGTGAGCTTATCATCAGTGCGAAGGGTGTCAAGTTCTTCACGAATGAGCTTTTCAGGCTTCTTTGACAGCGCTGTGCGCTCAAAGAGCATGCTGGAAATCTTCTGTCGCAGAGTTCGGACGCTCCACCTTTCAATGCGACACATTTCAGCATAAAAGTCACGCTTCAGGTCATCGTCCAGAGGGATAATAGCCACAAAGTGGCTCCATCCCAATTGTCGTGACAGTGTCACGACAATTTGCTCTTCGGGAAACGTTTCGGCAAACTGAACCATTCGCCGGAGGTTTTTCTCCGCGAATCCAGTCCCGAATTCTTTAACCAATTCTCTACTCACTGCGGAGACAATTTGCTCTCCATATTCCGCTCTTTTCTCCTTCAAGATATCTTGCCGGATTCGTTTACCCATCCGCCAGTAAAGCAGAACCAGGGCTGAGTTGACCTGTCTCGCCACATCCTGCCGCGCCGTTTCGATCAGGTCTCGCAAGTCTTCCAGTAAGGCTTTAGATGTGATTGCTTTCATTTTTCTCTATTTTTTCTACCTTACGTTTTTCCTATCAAGGTCTTGGGAAACTATCATAGAAATCAGAATCCGTCCCAAGGTATATCTCTAATGAGAGACTTTCCTGCAAACCCTGCTTTCAGTTTCATGGAAATTTTATAGCATTAAGACACCCTGAGATCAAGATGACATAAAACATTTGCAAGGATTACATCGTTCGATGTAGCAAAGCGTGGAGGCTGTTATTTATATAAGGAAAGTAGGTGGAAGCTGCATTTTAATCATTCAACAGAGTTGGCCTCTGTTTCCTCCAATTAAGTCTTCATCCGTTAAAAATGAATTTTATATGGCAGGTTCGTCACCCGTGAACCATGGAAATCATAAATCCCCCCTCGCCCCCCTTTAGTAAAGGGGGGATTTGGAAATGTATTTTCAACTTTATTCAATTAGATTCTTACACATTGAAATCTGAGAATTTATCTCTAACATTATCAAAAGAATCATGAAGAAACCTTCCCTCCCCATGAAAGGGTGGAGGGGTTAACTAATTGAAATTTCAAATATTTTTGTTTAGGTTTTTGCTGAAGGCACCTTGGGCAATCACAACCCTAAAAAGGCCTTTTGGATGGTTTCGGTGTCGAGAAGGTCTTTACCCGTTCCCTCCTGGATGGTCCGGCCGGTTTGAAGGACGTAGCCACGGTCGGATAACTCAAGGGCTTCTCGAACCTTTTGTTCAACAAGGAGAATCGTCTTCCCTGACTCTTTCAATTTGGCGACCGCCTCGAGCATCTCATCCACCAATTTGGGCATCAGACCTAAAGAAGGCTCATCGAGCATAAGAAGTTTCGGGTTGGACATCAATCCCCTGCCAATGGCGAGCATCTGCTGCTCTCCACCGCTGAGGGTTCCTCCTTGCTGGAGACTTCTCTCAGCCAGTCGTGGGAAGAGGTGATAAATATACTCCAGGTTCTTTTTTACCTCCTCAATATCATTAATGACATAAGCCCCCAATTCCAAATTTTCCTCAACCGTGAGGGGACCAAAGATTAAACGCGCCTCCGGGACGTAGGTGATTCCCTTTCGAACGATATCCGCTGTCGAAAGGCGAGAGATCTCCTGATCCTCAAACCGGATCGATCCCCGAGAGGGATGGAGGGCGCCAGCGACCGTCTTGAGAAGAGTTGATTTCCCTGCACCATTTGCACCGACCACAGAGACCAGTTCTCCGTGATTCACTTCAAGGGAGACGTTGTGAATGACGGGGAAGCCACTGTATCGAACTTCAATCTCAGATACCCTTAGCATACTTATCCCCCAGATAGGCTCTGATCACACGTTCATTCTTCACAATATCCTTAGGCAATCCTTCTGCAATTTTTTCACCGCCATCGAGAACGATGACCCGTTGGGAGATGGGCATGACCACCTCCATGACATGCTCGATGAGAAAGAGGGTAATCTTCTTTTTTCTGTGGATCTTTTTCAAAAGATCGACCATCTCTTCAGTCTCTTTTGGATTGAGGCCGGAGGCCACTTCATCCAGCATCAGAAGTTCGGGTTGAGTGGCTAACGCCATTGCCAGGCCTACTTTCTTCTGACTGGCAACAGGCAATTCATTAAGATGATAAGTTTTCAAACTATCCAATCCCATGAAGCCCAAAATCGCTGCCGCCTCCACTTTTGCAAGATGGCGATCATCGGCCCTGCAAAAGGCACCGACCATCACATTTTCAAGGACCGTCATTCCAGCGGTGACCTTCATGATCTGAAAGGTTCGGCCTATCCCTGCCCTTGCGGTTTGGTGTGCCGGCCAGCCTGTGATTTCCTTTCCATTAAAAAGGACCTTTCCACTTGTAGGCTTATAATAACCAGCAATACAGTTAAACAATGTGGTTTTGCCTGCCCCATTGGGGCCTATGAGACCAACCATCTCTCCTTCGCTCAGGTTAAAGGAAATATCAGCGTTGGCTACGACCCCTCCGAATTCCTTAACAAGATTTTTGACCTCCAGTAACATCGCCCTTGTGTTATCCCCTTCCCTTCACCCTTTCAATGATACCCCAGATTCCTTTTGGCTCCCGAGCAGCGATGATCATGATAATTAAAGAATAAACCATAAAATCAATGCCGTAACGACCCCCTATAAGGGCCAGCCAAGCTCCCAGATACATATCCAGAGGGATTAAAATTGCTGCACCAATGATAGGTCCCCACATCGAACCAGCTCCACCTACCAAAACGGTCATGGCAATCAAGATAGATAGGTCTAAAGGCATAACCAGATCGGGATCAATATATAGATAATAGACAGCCAAAAAGCTGCCTCCCACTCCACCAAGCCCTCCGGTAATGGTATAGGTCTTCACTTTTGTCCAAGTGACATTAATTCCCAGGCTTGCTGCGGCCTCCTCATTATCCCTAACAGCCTGGAGCTGATAGCCCAGCTTCGACTTCCTGAACCAATTCATAAATAAAAGTTGGGTGATAAAAAGAAAAAAGACGAAGTAGTGATAATAGATGTTAGATGGAAACTGCATATGAACGAAGTCAGCTGTGGCTTTTACTGGTATTTCTACACCCCGTGCCCCTCCTGTCCAATCCCAGAAAATGAAAAGTTCCTTCCAAACCAGGGCGACGCAGAGGGTGGCAATGGCAAAATAATGACCCTTCAGACGGAACATAGGGTAGGCCACGCCAAAGGACTCGAATGCAGCGATGATCATACCTATTGGAACGGTAATCCAGAAAGGCGTATTCCACCAGACCATCATGAGTGCCGTCGCATAAGCTCCAAACCCAACGTTTTTAGCCTGTCCGAGATCTACCTGGCCTCCATAGCCGCCTATGAGGTTCCACCCAATGCCAAACAAGGCAAAGAGGAGAAATTTAATCATCACTATTCTGCTATAAGCCTGTTCGACAATTAAAGGGAAGATGAGGATAATCACAATAAAAATAAGTAGACCGATTCTTTCAAACCGGTGATAGTCTCTAAACGAAAAAATATCTTTTATGACCTGCCACATGTTACCAACCGAAAAAGCCACGAGGTCTAAGCACGACTGCTAAGAAATAAGCGATATAAACGAAAGTGAACTTCAATTCACTTAGATAATGCCCACCGATGACCTGTATCAGACCAATAATCAAACCCGCAATAAAGGTTCCCAAAATACTTCCAAATCCGCCTAAGGCGACAATAGCAAAGGCGATCAAAATGAAAAGCATTCCTACTGTGGGAGTAATATAGTAAAAGTGGGCAAGGAGGCCTCCAGCTATCCCTACCGTGGCACCACCAACCCCCCAAGCTAAGGCATTCATCTTTTCCGTATCGATACCCATATATCGGGCAGCCTCCGCATCGATAGAAGTGGCCTTCAAAGCCCTTCCCAATTTTGTCCGATTTATCATCCAATAGACGAATGCAAATAACAGTAGGCAAAGTCCTGCCGAGACAACCTTGCTTACATCAAGCGTTATCCATCCCAGGGAGAGAGTCTTTCCTACCAGAATTCCTTTTTTTATGGAACGAACATCCGGGCCAAAGATAAGCATGAACAGGTAGCGGAGAAATAGCATCAATCCAAAGGTCCCAAAGAGTTGCGCAACCATGGGACCGCGAAGAATATACTGAACGAGGAAGCGATAACTAACAATACCAAGGAAAAAGCCGACCAAGGCTGCAAAGGGGAGGGAGAAAAGGGGGTCAAGGGGAAGATAAGTCGATATGAGTAGGGCAACATACATTCCTATCATCATGAATTCCCCATGGGCGAAATTCACAATGTTCATCACCCCGAAGATAAGGGCCAAGCCCAAAGAAATAAAGGCAAAGATAAGGCCCATCAAAATGCCATAGATTATTAGCTGTGTTGCTAATTCCATCTTCGCCTCGCACCGTTTAAATATCAGAAGCGAGCAGCAGAGCGAAATTATCCTCTCTCCGCTGCTCGCTTTATGAATGCCTCTCGGAGACTAACCCTTTTCACTTCCAGCCCGGAAAGGGGAAGATTAGCTTGCTTGTTGCAAATTCAAAGGGATAGATGATATGCAACTTTCCGCCCGGATATCCCTGATACTGGTTGATGACCCCAGAACCCAGCTCATTCTGTTGCGTATCGCCCGGAAAAGGGGAACCAAATTTTACGCCTTTCCAGGGCATGATCAACTCTTTCGCTGGAATATTAAGTTCATTCAGCGCTTTTTGAATCGCCTTCGGGTCAGTAGATTTCGCATTGTTTAAGGCGTGGGCCCAAACCTGGACACCCACAAAATCCCTTGCTGAACTTCCGGAGAAATCGTATCCCGCCATTTTCTTGTACATCTCATTAATTTTACCTGCTACCGGTTTCACCTTCGATAATTCAGGCGAGAAGAGGTCACGGGTTAAAATACCGTTCACATCTGCTCCAAGGGTTTTATAAAAATCAGCCTCCACAAATCCAGCATCCTGTCCCCAAATCAGATGAGGCACAGCTTTCATCTCCTTGAGGGTTTTGATGAAAAGGATGGCATCTGCCACATAGGGGGCGAACAGAAAGGTAGGAGCTTTAGAGGCGATCATTCTCCTCGTCTCACTCGTCAGATCTGTTGCCTTATGAGGGTATTTAATAGACTCCGAAATCTTCCATCCTTTTTCCTTAGCGAATTTCTCAATTTCTGCCAACGAGGCTGCGCCCCACTCTGTGTTTTCTCCCGCAACTGCTAAAGGCTCAAGCTTCGCTTTAGGGATGGCCTTCACACCAGGAGCCTTTCCCGCAACCAGACCATCTAAAAGACTGAAAAGATCCGCCGTGAACCAGGTCTCATGTGGAGTCACCCTCCAGAACCACTTCATTCCCCTTTTTGTTAGTGCTGGGGAGGTCGAATCTGGATTAATGAATGGAATACCCACTCGCTCCGCTTCCACAGAGGCTGTCTTGGTGACCGCGCTCTGGTAAGCGCCCAACAGACCTACAACCTTCTCATCCTCTATTAGCCTTTTCGCCTGATCAGCGCCCCATCCTGGATCTCCACGGGAGTCTGCAAAAATTAGTTTAATCTTGGCTCCACCTAAATTTGGAATTCCTTCCCACTTAGCGATCGAGATATCCAGATCAGGATATTTTTTGTTGACGATATCCGCAGCCAGTTCTGCCCCTTCTTTCAGACTTTTTCCTGTAGGTGCAAGAGGTCCGGAGAGGGGAAGAATCACCCCGATCTTAACTTCCTTTTGACCAACAGAGGGCGTGGGGAAAAAGACAAGAAGAGATAAAATGAACACAAATGATA
>Ga0209610_1000228_pt1 | contig 29662 bp, 22 predicted proteins | sample LakKivw275mmetaG_FD_184137 | JGI IMG/M metagenome (GOLD analysis project Ga0209610, IMG submission 184137) | Anoxic lake water microbial communities from Lake Kivu, Rwanda to study Microbial Dark Matter (Phase II) - Lake Kivu water 275m metaG... | ecosystem: Environmental > Aquatic > Freshwater...
CAGCACCAAAACAGGCCCAGTGCCAACCGTCACGGCCTGGCGTTGCTGAGAGTTGAGGTTGTCGAGGAAATCCATGGGGGGAAGTTTGCAGGGGTGACGTAGGGGCGACCAGCTGGTCGCCCCCTACAAAATGACTATTTCAATTCGGACGTGCAATTCGGGCAGCGAGTGGCCTTGGCGGGAATAGCCGTGAAGCAACGCGGACATTCCTTCGCGGTCGGCATGGCCGACGCGGGGACGGGCTTCTTGTAGAGCTGGTTGATGCCCTTGAGCAACAGGAAGATAACAAAAGCGATGATGAGGAAATCAATCACGTTATTGATGAACAGGCCGTAGTTGATGGTCGGGGCGCCAGCGGCCTGGGCGTCGGCCACCGAGGCGAAACTTTGCCCATCCAGGCTGACGAACAGGTTGGAAAAGTTCACGCCGTGCAGTAGCAGTCCGATGGGGGGCATGAGGATGTCATTGACCAGTGAGCTGACGATCTTGCCGAAGGCCGCGCCGATGATAACGCCGACGGCTAAGTCTACCACGTTGCCGCGCATGATGAAGGTTTTGAATTCTTTGAACATAGGAGGCTCCATACGAATTGTCGTCCAGAGGCATCATTGTACCGTCAGGGTATGTGAATGTCAACGAACCGGCCTCGCAGGTTGTTGTATAATGGTAATCTTGAAGGCTACCATAAATCGTGCCTGTGAAACTTCCTGAGGGAGATTTTGATGCCTGATCGCCGGTTTGTCGTCATGAACCTGCTTGTCTTGTTGACCGTCCTTGTGGCTGCGTGTGGGCCAAAAGGAACCGCCACGCCAACGCTCACGGCTATACCCGTATCTGCGACGCCCACGCCGACCTCCGCGCCGCCGCGCACGCTGACGATCTGCCTGGGAGAGGAGCCTGCCAGCCTGTATCCGTTTGGGAATCTCTCGTCCGCGGCGCGCAGTATCCTGGCAGCTATCTACGACGGCCCAATAGATACTAATTCTTATGGCTACCAACCGGTCATCCTGCAAAAGCTGCCTAGCTTGGCGGATGGGGACGCAATGATCAGCGCCGTCTCCGTCTACGTTGGTGACGAAGTAGTGGATGCGAGCGGCCTGCCGATCACGCTGGCGGTGGGAGCGCGCGTCCGGCCGAGCGGTTGCCGCAGCGACGACTGTGCCATTGTCTACGACGGCAAGGGTGAAATCCAGATGGATCAGATGGTGGTCAATTTCCGTCTGCTGCCCGGCCTGTACTGGTCGGATGGCATGCCCCTGACAGTGGAGGACTCGGTCTATTCGTACAACCTGGAAACGTACCGGGATACGCCCGGCTCCAAGTACCTGCTCGACCGAACCAAGGCCTACGAAGCGGTGGACGAGCAGACCGTCCAGTGGTGGGGCAAGCCGGGTTACCTCGATCCAACCTACTTCACCAATTTCTGGACGCCCTATCCCAAGCATTTGTGGAGCCAATACACGCCAGGCGAGCTTCCGAATGCCGAAGTGGCGGCGCGTCTGCCGGTGGGGTGGGGCGCTTACGTTATCGAGGATTGGGTCAGTGGCAATTCCATCACGTTGAAGAAGAACCCCTACTACTTCCGGGCAGGCGAGGGTTTGCAGAAGTTCGATACGCTGGTGTTCCGCTTTGTCACTACGCCGGAAACTGCTATCAGCGACTTGATCGCCGGGAAGTGTAATCTCCTAGATCCCAGCCTGCACCTGGATGGACAGGTCGGCATCCTGAGGAGTTTCGATGCTCAAGGCCAGCTCAAAACCATCTCCTCCCCAACAGACGTGATGGAGCGACTCGATTTTGGCATCCGTCCAGCCAGCTATGATGATGGCTATAGCCTCGACGCAGGCGACCGCCTGGATTTCCTGGGCGATAAACGCGTCCGACAAGCAATTGCCATGTGCCTGGACCGAAAACGGGTGGTAGATGCTGTGCTGTATGGGCTGACAATGGTGCCAAATTCTTTCATCCCTTCGAGCCACCCTCTTTACAACCCGGACGTGAAAACTTATCCCTTCGACGTGGCAGCAGCCGCTCAACTGCTCGAACAGGCCGGTTGGCGGGATCAGGATAATGATCCCGGCACGCCGCGTCAAGCCTGGGGTGTCACGGGCATCCCGGCCGGCACGCCGCTGGTCTTGAATTACTGGACGACCGGCGCGGCCCAGCGTAGACAGGTCAGCGAGATTCTGGCCGGGTCGCTAGCCCAGTGCGGGATCCAAGTCAACGTGCGATACTATGATCCCACCGAGCTATACGCCCAAGGTCCGGATGGGCCGCTGTTCGGGCGCAAATTCGACCTAGCTGAGTTTGCCATGGGCAGCACAGGCGTAGAACCGCCTTGTGAATGGTTCACCAGCGCTGAGGTCCCGAGCGCAACAAATCACTGGATCGGTGCCAATGTCAGCGGCTATGCAAGCGCGGCTTACGACGCGGCCTGTCTCGCCGCCAAAGGCGCTTTGCCGGGTGAAGCGGCTTATGCAACTGGCTATGCCGATGCGCAGGCTATCTTCGCAGAGGATTTGCCCGTTGTTCCGTTGTACTGGCGGTTGAAAGTCGCGGCGTCCCGTCTCGACTTCTGCAATTTCAGCCTCGATCCAACCGCCGCCAGCGACCTGTGGAACATCGAGGCGTTCGACTATGGAGAGGTGTGCGCCCCTTGACAAAATCACCGCCTCGCCTATAATTCCGCCCGACATGGTCGCCCTGTTACACTTTCGAGATCCCCTGTTCGAGTGCACATTCCCTGCAACCTTTTGTTTTTTAGAGAGCCGTTCCGGCTCTCTTTTTTTGTCAATTTTTATGGTCGCACTGAGCCTGCCGAGGTGCGGTAATGGTGAAGATAATGTTGAAATTGCCTGGCCTGATTGACCCCCACGTCCACATACGCGAACCCGGCGCGACCTACAAGGAAGATTGGGACACTGGCACATCTGCGGCGTTGGCAGGTGGATTCACGCTGGTGCTAGCCATGCCCAACACCCAACCACCAATCACGAACGCGGCGACCCTCGACCTGGCGCTCGCCGCTGCGCGATCCAAAGCCCATTGTGACTATGCCCAGTTCCTCGGCGCAGGGCCGGATAACGCCAATTGGGGCAGACACACGGGTCTTCCCCTACAGGCGGCGGGGTTGAAGATGTACCTCGACCAGACCTGCGGGCCGCTGCGATTAGATGATATGACCCTCTGGCAGGAGCATTTCAAGCACTGGCCAAAGGATCATCCCATCGTAGCCCATGCCGAGGGCCGGACGATGGCGGCGGTTATTCTGATGGCCGCGATCTACGACAGGCCGGTGCACATCGCCCACGTTTCGCTGAAGGAGGAAATCCTGCTCATCAAGGCGGCCAAGGAACGCGGCATCAAGGTGACGTGCGAGGTGTGTCCGCATCATTTGTTTCTCACCAAGGATGACATCCCCACCATTGTAGGGGCAGGTCTCAGACCTGCCTCTACCGGCGCGACAGGCCGCGGCGAGGTCAGGCCGCGACTGGCTACCAAAGAAGATGTTGATGCGCTGTGGGCGAATCTCGATGTGATTGACTGCTTCGCCACCGACCACGCCCCTCACACCCTGGCCGAGAAGGACGGCGAGAACCCCCCGCCCGGCTTCCCCGGCCTGGAGACCGCCTTGCCACTGCTGCTCACTGCCGTTGACGCCGGACGTATGACGCTAGACACTTTGGTCCAAAAGCTGGTAACCAATCCCCGTAAGATTTTTTCCCTGCCTGAACAGCCCGAAACCTGGATCGAAGTGGACGAGAATGCCCGCTACGAAATCCGCGCCAGCGAGATGCACTCCCACTGCGGCTGGACGCCATTCGAGGGCTGGCGGGCCAAGGGACGCGTGGGGCGCGTCGTTCTGCGTGGGTGCGAAGCGTTCAAAGATGGAAGAATCCTCGTTGAGCCGGGATACGGCAGGAACGTCCGCGAGAAATAAAAGCGTCTCAAAACGGAGCCAGCCTTCGGGTCGCGCGTGTCCGCCCGGAGAAAGATTGTGCCAGAAAAAAGTGAAGTAACGGGATTCGCTCCCAACCGGAACCAGAGTCCCGATCCTCAATCAACAATCATCAATCTTCAATCACCAATTAGGAGTAGTACATGCCCACCCCTCCCTCTAACCCCCACCTGCCCTTCGGCGACCAGCGCACCGCGCCCTGGTACGGCAAGGATATTGTCTCGGTCAAGCAGTTCGGCCGCGAAGACCTGGAGTACGTCTTCGCCGTGGCGCACGAGATGCACGTCATGGTTGACCGTGTCGGCACCTTCGACCTGCTCAAGGGCAAGATTCTCGCCAACCTGTTCTACGAACCGTCCACCCGTACCTCATCGTCGTTTACCGCCGCGATGGAACGGCTGGGCGGCTCGGTCATCCCAATCAATGAGGTCAAATACTCATCGGTCTCGAAGGGAGAAAGCCTGCCTGATACCGTCCGCACGCTGGAATGTTACGCAGACGTGATCGTGCTGCGCCACCCCGAGGTCGGCTCGGCGGCTATCGCTGCCAAAGCGGCCCGCAAACCAGTTATCAATGCCGGCGACGGTATCGGCGAGCATCCCACCCAGGCCCTGCTTGACGCCTTCACCATCCGGGAAGAACTCGGCCGCATTGACGGCCTGACTGTCACCCTGCTCGGCGACTTGAAGCACGGGCGCACCGTCCACTCATTGGCGCGGCTGCTCTCGCTCTACAAGGTCAAGCTGAACTATGTCTCGCCCGAGATCCTGCGCATGCCTGCCGAGTTGATTGATGAACTCAAGGCCAAGGGCGTCGAGCAGGCTGAGTACACCACGCTTGACCAGCCTCTATCCGAGACCGACGTGTTGTACGTCACCCGAGTCCAGAGAGAACGGTTTACTGACGAGGCTGTCTACGAGTCAGTCAAGGGCGCTTACGTCATTGACCCGAAGGTGATGAAAACTGCTAAACAACGCATGATCGTGATGCACCCCTTACCGCGGGTAGGCGAGATCAGCACCGACTTCGACAACGATCCGCGCGCCGCTTACTTCCGCCAGATGGAGTATGGCCTTTATGTTCGCATGGCCTTGCTCGCCATGGTACTTGGAAAAGCTTGATTTCCTGCTAGAATTGGAATGTTCCCGTGTCATGTGTTCCCGCGCCACGTGACATGGGAACACTGGAGCACTTGACACGGAACACATGGAAGCCTTCCTCTCCTTTCCCCCTGCTTTTTTCTGGGGAGCAGCGACAGCTTCCTACCAGATCGAGGGCGCCTGGAACGAAGACGGCAAGGGCGAATCGATCTGGGATCGCTTTGCGCACACGCCGGGTAAGATAAAGAACGGCGACACAGGCGATGTGGCCTGCGATCATTATCATCGTTGGGCCGAAGATATCCGGCTGATGAAGGAGTTGGGACTCAAGGCCTACCGCTTTTCGATCTCCTGGCCGCGCGTCATGCCGATCGGACGGGGAAAGGTCAATCCGGCCGGGCTGGATTTCTACAGCCGGTTGGTGGACGGCTTGCTCCAGGCGGGCATTATTCCCTTTGTCACGCTTTACCACTGGGACCTGCCGCAGGCGCTGCAAGACAAGGGCGGTTGGGCAGTACGTTCGACGGCTGAGGCATTTGTCGAGTACGCCGATGTAGTCACCCGAAGTCTGGGAGACCGGGTCAAACACTGGATCACGCACAATGAGCCTTCGGTCGTAGCCTTGGACGGGCATTTCAGTGGCGAACATGCTCCCGGCATTCGAGACATGGCAACGGCGATCAAAGTCAGCCATCATTTGCTGCTCTCACACGGCTGGGCTGTACCCGTCATCCACAGGAACAGCCCCGACGCGCAAGCTGGCATCACGCTCAACGTCAATTGGAGCGTGGCTGCCTCGGACAGCGTAGCCGACCGCAATGCGCTCCGCCGCGAACATGGCATGTGGGTGCGCTGGTACACCGATCCGCTCTATGGGCGCGGCTATCCCGCCGATATGGTCGTGAATGCAGTTGCCGAGGGGCACTTGCCTCCAAAAGGGATGAGCTTCGTGCAGCCGGGCGACTTGAGGGCGATTGCCATCCCTACCGACTTTCTTGGCTTGAATTACTATGCCCGTTTCATCGCCCGCGATCGATACGCTCCTGATAACCTGCCGCAGACCGTCCTTGCTCCAGCATGGGATTCAGAACGCGTTACCGAAACGGGCTGGGAAGTCTACCCGGACGGACTGTTCAACATCCTGACCTGGATTTATTTCGAGTACCAGCCGCCAAAGATATATATTACGGAGAATGGCGCCGGCTATTCCGATGGGCCGGATGCCGAGGGGCGCGTGCGTGATTCGCGCCGGCGGGATTATCTGCGGGCGCATTTCTCCGCCGCGCAGCGTGCCATTCAGGCCGGAGTCCCGTTGGAGGGTTATTTCGTCTGGTCGCTGATGGATAATTTCGAATGGGCGGAGAGCTATTCCCAGCGCTTTGGGCTGATCTGGGTGGACTACCAGACCCAAATGCGCATCTTCAAAGACAGCGCTCGCTGGTATCAAAAAGTCATCGCGGAAAATGGGTTTTCATAGGAGAAAATCGCGTTTCCCAGTTGACAGATAGCCGCATTTTTTATATACTATTCATGTAAGCGCTTACATTCTCCATAGTTCCATTTTCCCTATCCATGCCCGCCTCCAATCAGCCGATAATTTCCGACGTGGCTAAACTGGCCGGTGTATCCATCGCCACCGTCAGCCGCGTTATCAATGGAAGCTCTCTGGTGTCCGAGAAGACAGCCCAACGCGTCCGGGACGCAATCACGGAATTGAAGTATACGCCGCGCGCCGCGGCGCGCGGCCTTGCCAGCCGTAAGACGAATACGATTGGCCTGCTCCTGCCTGAGATCAGCGGCGCATTCTTCCAGCCCTTGCTGCGCGGCGTGGAGGCTGGCGCGCGCCAAATCGGCCTCGACTTGTTGATCCACGCCACGCGCGAGCCGCGCCATGAAAACACACCCCATCGCCCGCTCGGCGAACACAACACCGATGGTTTGCTTGTCTTCCCTGACAGCCTCGACCGCGCCGAATTGGTGCGCCTGTACAGCCTTGGCTTCCCGGTCGTGCTGCTGCACCAAACCCCGCCCGAATCCTCGAACATCCCGGTCGTCACCATCGAAAACCAATTTGGCGCACAAAAGATCGTGGAGCACTTGATCCAGTTGCACGGCTGTCGCCGGATCGTTTTTCTGCAGGGGCCGGAAGGCCACGAAGACTCCGAATGGCGTGAGAAGGGGTACCGCCGGGCGTTGCAAACCCACGGCATCCCTTTCGACCCGGCGCTGATCCTCTACGGTGGCTTCAACCGAGACGAGGCACGCACAGCCGTGGAGCGGATGCTGCTGGACGGCCTGCAATTCGATGCCATTTTCGCTGGCGATGACGATTCGGCCATCGGCGCGATACTGGCACTGCGTCAAGGCGGTCGGGGAGTCCCGGAAGATGTGGCAGTTGCCGGGTTCGACGATTCGTCCTTCGCCCACACGTTCAGTCCGCCGCTGACCACTGTCCACGCGCCGACGGAACAGGTAGGCCGCGAAGCCGTACGCCAATTAGTCCGTATCATGCGCGGCGAAAGCGTAGAGCCGCGCATGGTGCTGCCCACCGAACTGGTTATCCGCCAGTCGTGCGGATGCCGGGCATGACCAGAGGAGGTGATGAGCATAAGAAAAACGAACGTTTCCCAACCTCATTTCCCCAAACCATTTTTCTCGAGGAGGAGTATGCTCATGAAACACAAAAATCTTTGGCTGTTTATTAGCCTTTTGCTGATTGCCAGCATGTTGTTAGCCTCCTGTGGCGGAGGAAAACCTAAGACAAGCGTGTTGCGCGTCTGGATCCAGTGGGGCGATAACCCGCAGCAATTACAGGAGCTGTTCGATAAGTACACCGCGGAAACCGGCATCAAGGTCGAAGTAACTGCCCCTGTCGAGCCAGATAAAATCCTGCCTTCCCTGACCGGCTCCGAGCCGCCCGACGTTCTGGTTCTGAGCGGCGGCGACTTGGTCAAGTCCTATTACAAAGAAGGACTGGTGGAAGAATTGACCAGCGCGATCCAAGCAGGTGATATTGACCTGAACGATTTCTTCCCCGCGTCGCTGGATCAATGCCAGATGGGCGACAAGATCCTGTGCCTGCCCTGGGGCACCGATATGTATGCCCTGTTCTGGAACAAGGATATGTTCGAGGCCGCCGGCCTGGATCCGGAGACCCCACCAGCGACTATGGAGGAACTGGTCGAATTTGCCGACAAGCTGACCAAGGTCAACGCGGACGGCACGATCGAGCAGATTGGCTTCCTCCCTGACCAGGCCTGGTCGCACAGCGACCTGTATGTGCGCATGTTCGGCGGCTTCTGGTATAGCGAGGACGGCACGCAACTGACCGCCAACAGCCAGCCGGTAATTGACGCCCTGACTTGGCAGCAGCAGTTCTACACCAAATACGGCGCCGACAACGTGCTGGCGCTCTCTTCCGGCTGGGCCGATGCATATATGTCGGCCGACTATCCTTTCTACACCGGCAAGCTGGCGATGTACGTGGATGGCGAATGGATGACCGGCCCGAACTTCATCAGCGCCTTCAAACCTGAAGCCAGCTACGGTGTGGCGCCCTTCCCGCCGCCGGCCGATCACCCCGAACGCGCCAACACGGCTGTCGTGCAGGGGACGGTGGCGGTCATCCCGGCCGGCGCCAAAGACAAGGATGCCTCTGCCAAATTACTGGCCTGGATGATGTCGCCTGCCATCGTGGCGGAAGAGTTCTGCTTCAATGCCAACCTGCCGACCAGCAAGAAGGCGGCTGAGGATCCCTGCTTCACCAGCAATCCCAAATTCAAGGAATTCGTAGACCTGATGGCCAGCCCGAATGCGAAGTACATTATCACTACCCCCATCTCGCTCGAACTCAACGAAGCACTCGGATTGGTGGAGGAGCAGGTGCTGCACACCGGTGCTGATCCGAAACCGCTGCTGGATGCGCTCCAGGCGGAGTTCGAACCAAAACTGCAAGAGGCGCTCAAGTAGACGTTCAATCGCGCAAGAGGGCGGTGGCAACGCCGCCCTCTTTTCCATTATCTCCGCGAGGATGGAGAACGATCATGGAAGAACTACGAACAAACAGAAAGTGGCCTTGGCCTCCCAAGCTACTGAAGTGGAAACCGCGTCAGCGCGTCAATTTCAGGGTCGGGATGCTTTTCTTGCTGCCATGGACGATCGGCTTTCTGGCTTTCACCCTCTATCCAATGATGGCCTCATTTGTTTACAGTTTCAGCATTTATCACTCCAAGCAGCCTCTGGAATGGGTCGGCCTGCAAAATTATGCCGACCTGCTAAAGGACAGCCTGTTCTGGCAATCCCTTTCCAATACGCTCTACATGGTTGCCATCGGCGTGCCGCTGACGCTGCTGGCATCCTTCTTCTGCGCCGTGCTGCTGAACCTGAAGGTGCGCGGCCAGTCCATCTATCGCGTCATCTATTTCTTGCCCTCTATCGTCCCAACCGTAGCCAGCACTATCCTCTGGTTGTGGATCCTGAACCCGCAGACCGGCATCCTGAATACGCTGTTGGGTTACATCGGGATCCAAGGCCCGAATTGGATGAGCAACCCGGCCTGGTCCAAACCGGGACTGATCCTGCTCGGGATGTGGGGCATGGGCGGTACCATCGTCATCTATCTCTCTGGCTTGCAGGATGTACCGATCCACCTGCTGGAGGCCGCCGAGCTGGACGGGGCCAACTGGTGGCAGCGCCTTTGGCATGTCACTGTCCCGATGGTTTCGCCCATCACGCTCTTCAACCTGATCACTGGCGTGATCTGGATGTTCCAGTACTTCGCCCAGGCTTACGTCTTCCGCGGCAGTCACAGCCTCGGCTACCCGCTAAACTCGACCTTGTTCTACAGCGTCTACCTTTACCAGAATGCTTTCCTGTGGCTCAAGATGGGATACGCCTCCGCTATGGCTTGGGTGCTATTCATCATCATCCTGATCTGTACCCTCCTGCTGCTAAAGGTCAGCGAGCGGTTCACGTACTACGCAGGGTAACGTCATGGCAGCCAATCTTCCTACCCAGTACCCGAACCTCCAACTCCACGCCGAAACAGACGAGGAGCGGCGCAAACGTGGACGGGCCCGCAAAGTCCGCAGCTTCTTCAAGTCGTTGTTCAGTCATACCCTGATCAATTTCATCGGGCTGTTTTTCTTGATCCCTTTCCTCTGGATGCTGGTAACGGCCTTCAAATCGAGCGAAGATGTGTTCCACACGCCGCCGCGCTGGCTGCCGTACGATAACGTCCGCGTGGAGGTGAACGGGGAGCAGTTGCCCCTCTACAACGTCCAGACCGAGTCGGGCGTGAAGCAGTTGGCAGCCGTCAAGATCGTGGAGGGCGTTGGCACGTTCGTTGATCCAGCTGACCCCAGTCAGACCGTGGAGTGCGAGATCCAACAGGGTACGACCAAGATAGCCGAGCCGATCATGCACATCAGTTTCCGCTGGCAGAACTTCCCCGACGCGATGGCACGCGGCAGCCGGCCGGGGGTCGGGGCCAGTTTCTGGGTCTATTTCAAGAACAGCCTGATCATCGCTTTCTTCTCGATCGTTGGAACGCTGCTCTCGAACACGCCGGTCGCCTACGCTTTCGCACGTCTCAAATTTCCCGGACGCGAGATCCTCTTCGTCCTCATCCTGTCTACCATGATGCTGCCTTTCCAGGTGACGATGATCCCGATCTACTTGTTTTTCAATGACACCCTGCATTGGGGAAACACCTTCCTGCCGCTCATCATCCCGACCTTTTTTGCGAACGCCTACGACGTATTCTTGCTGCGGCAGTTCTTCAAGACCATCCCCGAGGAGATGTGCGACGCAGCGCGCGTGGATGGCGCTTCGGAATGGCAGATTTTCACCCGAATTGTCATACCGCTTTCGATCCCGGTACTGGCCACCGTGACTGTCTTCACCTTCCTATGGGAGTGGAATGACTTCACTGGGCCGCTGCTCTTCCTGACCAGCCCGAAGAACTTCACCATGGCGCTCGGCCTTCAGGATTTCCAGAGTCAACGTACAATGATCTGGAATCAATTGATGGCTGCTGCGACCGTCTTCACTGTCCCCATCGTCATCGCTTTCTTCTTTGCCCAGAAGACTTTCATCCAGGGCATCAAACTGACCGGCCTAAAGGAATAGGAGTATCTTCTTCAAGAAGGGAAAAATAGAGGTGCGCGGGCGGCTTCGTACCCTACGGGTATACTTCGCGACCGCCCGCACACTCCCCATCCCCCCAATCTATTGAGGATGTGAATAGGAGCGTAGTACCTATGAATCGGATCAAATTCTTCTTCACCCTTATCTGCCTGGCTGCAATGGGCGTTGGCTGCATCCCTGAGCAGACTCAGTCCTCGGTAACCGAGGTTCCGCGCGAAAACACGGAAACCATCCTCGCTCAGTTGGGCGGTTACCCCTGTCCTGATAGTGATTTTACTTGCGTCAACTTGAGCGTCCCGCTGGATCATTTTGCTCCCGCTGGAGGCAAGACGATTGAGGTGGTCTTTGCCGTCCTGCCCGCTACTGGCGAGCGCAAAGGCATGTTCGTCACTGCCAATGGTGGCCCCGGAGCCTCTGGTCTTCTGGCTGCTGATTCGTACACGGCGGCCTTTGATCCCAGCATCCCCGAGCATTTCGACATCGTCTTCTTCGACCAGCGCGGCGTCGGCGCTTCGGGTGGCTTGCAGTGCGCCCAGGCGGCCGCTGATTTCTACCTGACCGAGGCAGATACCACCACCTCCGCTGGCGAGGCCGCCCTGACAGCCGCCGCGCAAACCTTTGCCAGAGATTGTGTCAGCGAAATGGGCAATCCGGAGATTTTGCCCTTCATGGGTACATCCCAAGCCATCGAAGACCTGGAATCCTTCCGGCAGGCCATGGGGGACGATAAATTCTGGCTGTATGGGGAGAGTTACGGTACCCAGTTCGCTCAGACCTACGCCGCCGCCCACCCGGATCACCTGGCTGGTCTCATCCTCGACGGCACGGTAGATTTGACCCTTTCCGGCACCGATTTCCTCACCGAGCAGGCTGCGGCTTTCGACAATACGCTCAAGATGACCCTGCAAGCCTGTAACGACGACCCAGCTTGCGCGGACGAGGTGGGCGGGGATGCGGAGGCGGTTTACGACAATCTGGCGGCCCGTCTGCGCGCCTCCCCTCAATCGTTCGATTTTCCATTGCCATCCGGTGGTCGGGCGCATCGCACTTTCACCATTGGAAATCTTGAGAGCGCTGCCTCAGGCTACCTCTATTCGGAGGGCGCGCGCATGATCTTCCTGCGCGCCCTAGCGGCGTATGCCCGTAATGGCGACCTGGCGCCCATGGCTCGCGTCCTCTACGATGCATTGAGCCTCGACCCTGAAACCCTGGCCGCTGTCCCTGACCCCAGTTATTCGGATGGTGTCTACTATTCCGTAGAATGCCAGGATTACGCCTACTTCAGCGGGACGCCCGAGGAGCGCGCCGCGGCCTATCTGCGCGCCGGCGATTCGGTAGATACCTCATTGGCGCACCTCAGCTCCATTTTCTACGGAGATTTTCCTTGCATCTTCTGGCCGACTACAAGCCAGGAGCTGACCCGGCCAGCTTACCTGCGCGCGGAAGGCATCCCCGTGCTCGTGTTGGGTGCTACCGCCGACCCGGCCACGCCTCTTGCCAATGGCGTCAGCGTCTACCAGCATTTGGCAGATGGCTACCTGGTCACGGAGCAAGGCGGCCCGCACGTCATCTTCGGCTGGGGTAACAGCTGTCCCGATGATCTGGTGACCAGCTACCTGGTCGAGGGGATGCTTCCCAGCCAACGCGAAACCACCTGCGAGGGCGTGGTTGCCCGCCAGTATATACCGCTTGCTCCGCTGAACGCGGCTGACTTCGCAAATCCTCTCAAGGCATTGGACTCGGCCTACACAGAAATATACTACTTGCCCGAATACTACTATTGGGATGCGAAGACACCCACCACCGCTGGCTGTCCTTTTGGCGGGACGCTGGCCTTCGAAGCCTCCGAGGCCGGTAACACTTTTAGCCTCACCAATTGTGCTTTCTCCGCTGGCTTCGTCATGACCGGCACAGGCGCATACAACTACAATGATGATGGCGCTTTTATCTTGGATGTGAATGTCGCCGGTCTGGCCGATGGGCAGTTGCACTACGCCCGCCAGAGCGACGACTCGATCCACGTGACGGGAACCTATGGCGACCAGATGATTGATCTCGAGGAGTCAGGAGAATGACCATACCCACCAAAATTGTCGTCATCGGCGCCGGCAGCGCCTCTTTCGGAGAAAACACTCTCTCGGCTCTGATGCGCAGCAAGAAACTGCGCGGCTCCACGCTCTCCCTGGTTGACCGCAACCCTGAAACGCTCGACATCGTCAAACGCTTGGCCAAGCGCCTGAATCGTGAATGGGATTCCGGAATCACTATTACTGCCCACACCAGCCACAAGGATGCGTTGGACGGTAATACCGGTTTCGTCGTCTCGGCTATCGAGGTCGGGGCGCGCGAAGGGTTGTGGAAGAAAGATTTCGAAATCCCGATCCAGTATGGGGTTCGGCAGCCGTACGCTGAGAACGGCGGGCCGGGCGGATTCGCCCACGCGGCGCGCAACATCGGCCCGGTCATGGAAATCGTGCGTGATATGGAGCAAGCCTGCCCGCAAGCCTGGTTCATCAACTTTACCAACCCGATGATCCGCATTTGCGACGCGGTCAATCGTCATAGCAAGATCAAAGCCGTCGGCCTGTGTCACCAGATTTTTATCGGCTATACCATGGTCGGCGTGGCGCTGGCGAAAGATCTGGGCATTGCCGTCCCAGACGGGCTGACCGGCATGGAAGCCTCGATCATGCAAGCCCCGCTGCACGATCAGATGCGGCAGCAGATCGTCCCACGCGTGGACATCCGCGCCGCAGGGCTGAATCACTTCTCGTGGATACTCTCTATCCGCGACCGGCAGACCGGCGAGGATCTCTACCCGCTCTTCCGCCGACGCTTCTTCGAGCTGGACCCGGCGTTCGAGCCGCTGACCCGCCGCGTGTTCGAGGCCTTTGGCACCTTCCCCGTTCCTGGCGACACGCACCTGTGCGAGTACCTGCCCTGGCTGACTGATCCGGTCACCAAGCCCTGGGAGAAGTACAACATCAAGCTCTATGATTGGGATTTGATGGCGAATGTGCGCGAGTTCGAACTCGACCGGCTGGATAAGATGGCGAACGGCGAGGCGACCATCGAGGGGCTGGAAGAGACCGATTCGGAGGGCGCACTGGAGATGATCGAGAACGTGGCCGCGGCGGGCAACCACTATCACCTGGCGGCGAACCTGCCAAATGTCGGCCAAATTGCCAATTTGCCCCACGGGGCAGTGGTGGAAACGCCCATGATGGTGGACGGCGACGGCATCCATCCCGTTCACGTCGGCGCGCTGCCCGAGCCGGTGGCCGAACTCTGCCGCCGCGAGACAACCGTCGCCCAACTCTGCGTGGATGCGGCTGTGGAGGGCGACCGGCAAAAAGCGCTGCTATGCCTTCTACTCGACCCGGTGGTCACCGATATCGAGGCGGCGAAGCAGATTTTGGATGATTACCTGACTTCGTACAAAGAATACCTGCCGCAATTCTGGAGATAGCCCTCTCCCCCCTCCCCTCTCCTCGCGAAGCACCCTTTAGGGCAAAATAGGGAGAGGGGCAAGGGGTGAGGGCAGGAGATAACATGACGCTCAAACTTGCCATTGCAGGCGCGGGCTACATTGCCAACATCCATGCCCAAGCCGTCCAGGCTCAAAAGGACGCCGAACTGGTGGCCGTCGTCGAGAAGTTTCCCGACAACGCCGCCAAATTCAGCCAGAAATTCAGGCTGGAACGAAAATACGAAACCGTCAGGGAGCTGCTCGAGGCTGGCGGCGTGGACGCGCTGGTCATCGGCACGCCGAATGCCCTTCATGCTCCACAGACCATTGCCGCGCTCGAGAAGGGCATCCACGTGTTGGTCGAGAAACCGATGGCGATGAATGCGAGCGAGGCGGCAAAGATGCTCGCAACCAGCCAGAAATCCGGCGCGCGACTGATGGTGGCACACTGCTGGCGCTTTGATAAAGATGTGCTGTGGCTCAAATCCCAGGTCGGCAAGCTCGGGAAAATCATCCGCACCAAGGGCTACGGCGTGCACGTCAACTGGGGGCCGGCGGGCTGGTTCACGCAGAAGGTACTGGCGGGTGGCGGCGCGCTGGCCGACATGGGTATCCACGCCCTCGACACCGCCCGTTTCCTGCTCGGCGACCCGCTACCGGTCAGCGTCTATGCCAAAATCGGCACTTACTACAAAGATTTCGACGTAGACGACACGGGCGTGCTGATTGTGAACTGGGAGGACGGCGCGGTCTCGTACATCGAGTCCGGCTGGTGGCAGCCGCACGCGGACGGGCCGGAGGCGGCAACGCAACTCTACGGGACAAAAGGTTACGGGCAGTTATTCCCTACTTTCATCAAGGATGAAGGCGGAAGGATGAAGGATGCAGGGACGCCATTCCCGCGCAAAGAGCATTGCCCGCAAAGCATGTACGATGCACAGATGGCATATTTCGTGAGGTGCATCAAGTCCGGCCAGACGCCCGTTCCCTGTGGAACGGAGGGGCTGGTCAACATGAAAATTGTGGACGCGGCATATAAAAGCGCCCAAACTGGAAGGGTTGAAAAGGTATGAAAATCGCTGTTATCGGCGGCGGCTCAACCTATACGCCTGAACTCGTGAATGGATTTCTGGCAAGGGTGAGGAGCCTGCCGTTGACCGAACTCTGGATGATGGACATTGACGCCGACCGGCTGAACATCGTCGGCGGATTCGCACAGAGGATGACCGCCGCGAAGGGCAGTCCGTTCAGGGTGGTCCTTTCCACAAACCAGCGTGAGGCGGTCAGCGGCGCGGCCTACGTCATCACGCAACTGCGCGTCGGGCAGATGCCCGCCCGCGTCGCAGACGAGTATCTCGGCCGCCGGCACGGCCTCATCGGCCAGGAAACGACCGGTATCGGCGGCATGGCGAAAGCGCTGCGAACGATTCCGGTAATTCTGAATATCGCCAAAGACATGCGCGAGTCCGCGCCCGGCGCACTGCTACTCAACTTCACCAATCCTTCCGGCCTGGTCACCGAGGCGCTCAATCGCTACGCGGTGGACGTTCCCGCCGTCGGCGTCTGCAATAGCGGCATCACCAGCAAGATGATGATGTTGGGCGCGCTCGGCGAGATCGTGGGCGGCCCGGTCGAGGCGGGACGCGTGGTGCTGCACAGCCTCGGCTTGAACCATCTGACCTGGTACCGCAGCCTGACCATTGACGGCGAGGAGATGTGGCCGAAACTTTTTCCTGCTTACCTGGCCCAGGTACGCAGCGAGGCGGAACCCGAATGGGATGTGCGCACGCTCGAAGCGCTTGGCATGATCCCGAATTCTTACTTGCAATACTTTTATTACACGGACCACAAACTGGCCGCCCAGCAGAAATGGCCACCCAGCCGCGGCGAGGAAGTCATCGAGATCGAAAAGGGACTTCTGGCCCAATATGCCGATCCCGCGCTAACCGAGCCTCCCGCGGACCTGATGTTGCGCGGCGGCGCGTTCTATTCCACGCTGGCGACGCAGTTGATCGATTCTCACTACAACGACCTCGGCCTGATCGAAATCGTCAACGTGCGCAACAACGGCGCGGTCAAGGAATGGCCTGCGGATTGGGTGCTGGAAATGCCCTGCAAGATTGACCGCAAAGGAATCCATCCATTGCCCACTGACCCGCTGCCGCCCGCCTGCTTTGGGCTGGTGGCGCAGGTCAAGATGTACGAGCTGCTGACCGTCAAGGCGGCTGTCCACGGCGACCGCAATGCGGCGTACCAGGCGCTGCTGGCCCATCCGCTTGGCCCGAAGGCGGACAAGGTGCAGAAGGTTCTCGATGACATGCTGGAAACACACAAGAAGTATTTGCCACAATTCTGGAAATAAGCCGTTGGTCGAGCACTGCCCTGAGCCTGTCGAAGGGTAGTGCGAAGCACATATCGAGACCAACGGCTAATAAGATCGCATCCGGTCTCGATACGCCGCCTCCGGCGGCTACTCGACCGACAACAACAAACAGGAGCGTACATGAACCCAAACCCTATCCTCAAGAAACTTGGCTTCTCCAACACCGACCGCCTCGTCATCCTCCACACGGATGACATCGGCATGTGCCTGGCCTCGGTGCAGGCCTACGCCGATCTGTGGGAATTCGGCGGCATTTCCTCCGGCGCAATCATGATGCCCTGTCCCTGGGCGAAGGCTGCGGCCGACTATTGCAAAGCTCATCCCGGTGTGGATATGGGCGTTCACGCCACGCTGACCGCCGAATGGCAGACCTACCGCTGGAGTCCGCTCTCGACGCGCGACATGGGCTCGGGGCTGATGGACGCGGACGGTTTCTTCTGGCGCTCCTCGGAGGAGGCGCAGGCTCAGGCGGACCCGGACGCCGTTTTAACGGAACTCCAGTTACAGGTCCAGAAAGCGCTCGCCTGGGGCGTAGACGCCACTCATGTGGACACGCACATGGGCACGGTGGCGCATCCAAAGTTCATCAGCGCCTATCTCCAGGCGGCTGCGCAGAACCGCCTGCCCGCCATGATCCCGCGCGGCAGTGCCGCAGTCTACGCAGAGATGGGATTGGACGCCGAAACCGCGGCCGGCTTTGCCGCCTTCACGCAGCAGTTGGAGGAGCAAGGCATGCCGCTGCTGGACGCGGTGGCCTCCATGCCGCTTGACCAGTCGGAAGGGCAGATCGAGATTGCCAAGAAACTGCTCGGCGAGCTGCCGGCCGGCGTGACGCATTTTCTTTTTCATCCGTCAGTGGATACGCCCGAGCTGCGCGCCATCACACCGGATTGGCGCGGCCGCGTGGCAAACTACCACACTTTCATGAACAAGGAGGTCAAAGATTTCCTGAAAAACTCTGGCATTCACGTCATCGGCTATCGTGATTTGAGAAAGCTGTTGAGAAACGAGTAATGAGTCCCGTTGCTCGTCACTCGTCACTGAGCCTGCCCTCCCGGAAGGACACCGGGACGGTGTGAGCCTGTCGAAGGGTCACTCATCACTCGAAAAAGGAGCAAGAATGACCGCCATTGCCTCACCCGAATTCAAGACCAGTTTCAAGACCCGTATCCTCTACTCGCTGACCAGCCTGGGCGTAGCCACACCGGTCGAGACCATGTCGGCCTTCGCCCTCTACTACATTGTGGATGTGAAGAACCTACCTGCTACCTGGTTTGCCTCGTTCTGGTTCTTCTACACCATCTACAACGCGCTGAATAATCCCGCCCTCGGTTACGCCTCCGACCGGACGCGCTCGCGCTGGGGGCGGCGGCGGCCTTACATCCTTTTCGTCGGCCTGCCCTATGTGCTGACCTTCGCGCTCATCTTCACCACGCCCTTCGATGGAAGATTCAATCCCGTGGCATTGCTGATCTACTTCGGTGTCTTCATCGTGATCTGGGAAGGCCTCTACACCGCGCTAGCCACCGGCTACTATGGCTTGCTCCCTGAAATGTTCGGCACTTACCGCGAGCGGACGGACGTGGCCGCCAAGATGAACATCTTCCAGGTTATTGCTTTGGTGCTGGCCTCGGTGCTGCCGCCCCTGCTTTGGAACAGCATCGGCTGGGCAGGCATGGCAATTGCGCTGGCGGTCATCTCAGTCATCCCAATCTACGTTGGCTTCCCCGCTCTGTTTGAGCGCGAAGAACTCAAAACCGATACCAGTTATCCGTTCGTGCAGTCGCTGAAAGATACCTTCGTGAACCGCAGTTACCTCACCGCCACCGGCGCGCAGGCCATGCGCTTCCTCGCCACCGGCGTTTTGCAAATGGGCATGCCGTTCTATTTGAAATACAGCCTCCAGGTGAGCGACGAAATGTTCAGCGTCATCTTCGGCATTGCCTTCCTCGTTGCCATGTTATCGCTCTATCCCTGGCGCAACTGGGTGGCGAACAAACTCGACTCACGCCGCACGCTGATGCTTGCCAACGCCGTCATGATCGTCGGCATCGTCCCGCTCGGTTTCAGCCCATCGTTGCCCTTCACGCTGGTTGCGGCAGTGGTCATCGGCATCGGCCTGGGCGGACTGGTGCTCATCGGCGACGTGATCATGACCGAGGTCATTGACGAGGACGAGGTCAAGACCGGCCATCAGCGCGCCGGCATGTACTTCGGCATGAGTGGCTTCGTCATTACCCTGAGCGGAGTGCTGGTCTCGTCCATCTTCGGGCTGATGATGCCCGCTTTCGGCTACGATACTCTTCTGGACGTTCAGCCTGCCACCGTGAACCTGGGCTTCCGTCTCTTCCTGACCATCCCGACCTCTATCGGCTTCCTGCTCGCCATCTTCTTGCTCTGGCTCTACCCCCTGCACGGCAAGCGATTGCAAGAGATAAAAGATTTCCTGAAAGCAAAACGAGGAGAAACGTAATGCAATATTTTCTCGGCGTAGACATCGGCGGCACCAAGACCCACGCCCTGATTGCGGATGAGAGCGGCCAGGCACTCGGCTTCGGAAAGGGCGGCTCGGGCAGTCACGAGACGATGGGCTACGACGGCCTGACAGCCACGTTGCAGGATGTCCTCGGTCAGGCCCTCGAGATGACCGGCATCCGCGCTGAGCAGATCTCCGGCGCGGGCATGGGCATCGCCGGTTACGACTGGCCGAGCCAGAAACAAGAGCACCTCGACGCCATTGCCCCGCTCGGCCTGAATGCGCCGCTGAAGATCGTCAACGACGCCGTGCTGGGCATCGCAGCTGGTTCGGAGCAGGGCTGGGGCATTTCGGTCGTCGCTGGAACTGGCTGCAACTGTCGCGGCCTGAGCAGAGACCACCAGCGCGAGGGGCGCGTCGTCGGCGGCGGAGGCTATTGGTCCGGCGAAGCGGCGGGAGGCTTCGACATCATTCATCGTGCCATGCGCGCCGTCACCTTCGAGTGGGATCAGCGCGGCCCGGCGACGGCGCTCACTCCCGCCTTCGTCCAGCACCTCGGCGCGAAGGATTTGGACGACCTGATCGAAGGCATCTATCTCATGCGCTACGGTTTCGACCCTAGCATGGTGCTGCTCTTCTTCCAGGTTGCCGCGCAGGGCGATCCGGCCGCCCTTGAAGTGCTGCGCTGGGCAGGTGAGGAGTTGGGTGGCATGGCGGTCGGCGTCGTCAACCAACTTGGTCTCCAAAAAGAGAGCTTCGACGTGGTGCTGATCGGCAGCCTGTTCGACGGTCATCCGCTGTTGCAAGAGGCTCTCGGTGAGGCCATCCGGGAAGTCGCGCCCGGGGCACGGCTGGTGCGGCTGAACGTTCCACCAGTGGTCGGCGGTGTGCTGCTCGGCATGGAGGCGGCCGGCGTGGACTTTCTCGGTAAACGTCCGCAATTGATCCAATCCACGCACAAATTCCTGACCAGCCGGGAGGAATGAGCCATGCAAATCGGTTGCGCACAAACTACCATCACCCCTTCTCTGGATAGACCGATCTACCTGGCCGGATTTGGGCCGAACCGCCGCGCCGAGACGATACACGACGAGCTGACCGCCCGCGCCCAGGCACTGCGGGACAATGCCAGCCGGACCCTGATCCTGTGCGCGCTAGACTTGATCGGTTTCTTCCGCTGCGACGCGTACGAGGTCATCGAGCGCGTCCACGAAAAAGCCCCCGGCGTGGACATCCTCATCGCCTCCCTCCACCCGCACCACGGTCCTGACACGATGGGGCTGTGGGGACCAGATGACAAAACCTCCGGCGTGGACTCGGTCTATCTCGCCGGGCTGAAGGACAAGATCGTTGCCGTCATCCTCGCCTCGCTGGAGAACATGCAACCGGTCGGTGGGATGAAAGTCGCCTCGATGCACTTCCCCGGCCTCGCCAAAAATGCCAGGAATCCGGACATTGTGGATGATGAGTTGGTGCTGCTGCAAATCCTGGACACTAATCACTGTTCACTGATCACTGTTTTCAATTTCCCCTGTCACCCTGAAGTTCTGTGGGAACACAATCCGCATATCACTGCTGATTACGTTGGCTATTTACGCACCGAGGTCGAGCGCCTCACCGGCGCGCCGTGCATCTTCTTCTCTGCTGACCTGGGCGGCATGATGACCCCTGACGTGAAAGACCACTCGTTCGAAGAAGCAGAGTTCATGGGCAAGGCGCTGGCAAAAGCCGGGGTGGATACGCTGGCAAAAACACCCATCCTCTATGATTTCAGCCTCTCCCTGCAGAAGAAAGATGTGCGGGTCAAACTCACCAACATCCTGTTCAAATTCGCCATCCGGCGCGGACTAATCCCGGACATCCGCGACAAGAAGGGATTCATCCACAGCGAGGTCAACCTGCTCAAGATCGGTCCGCTGTGGTTCGCGACGATCCCTGGTGAACTGCTGCCAAAACTCGGAATGGCTCTCAAAGCCGACATGTACGCGGCAGGCGCGGGGTCCGCGGGAGTGATCGGGCTGGCAAATGATGAGTTGGGCTACATCCTGCCGAAGGAAGAGTTCCGTTATCCGCTCAACCCGCTCAAGCCTGGTAAGCACTACGAAGAAACCATGTCGGTCAGCAAGGAGATTGGACCAACCATTATGCAGGTCTTTCGCGAACTGCTCCACACATAGGTCATCTGTCACTCTTCACTCGTCACTCGTCACTTTTCCCCCGGAGGTTAGAATGTCTGAACTTGCGATCCTCGGCGGCCCCAAAACCCGCACCGAATCCTACCCAGGATGGCCCGTCTGGGACGAACGCGATCTCGAGGCTGTGACTGCTGCGGTCAAATCCGGGCGCTGGGGCGGTTACCCGTACCCGGGGCCGCAGACCGCCGCGTTCGCCAAGGCCTTCGCCGAAATGCAAGGCGGCGGATGCGCCATCCCGATGGTCAACGGCACGGTCACAATGGAAGTGGCCCTGCGCGCCGCCGATATCGGCTGGGGTGACGAGGTGATCGTCCCGGCTTATACCTTCCAGGCCACCGCCGCCGCGCCGATGGCCGCTGGCGCCATCCCAGTCATCGTGGACGTTGACCCAAATACTTATTGTCTCGACCCGAAAGCGGCCGCCAAAGTCATTACGTCGAAGACGAAGGCTATCCTCCCCGTCCACCTCGGCCACCAAATGGCGGACATGGATGCCATCATGGCGCTGGCCGAAAAGCATGATCTCGTTGTCATCGAAGATTGCGCTCACGCCCATGGCGCGAAGTGGCGCAGGCGCGGTGCCGGTACCATCGGTCACTTCGGCTCGTTCAGTCTGCAATCTTCCAAGACGCTGACTTCCGGCGAGGGCGGCGTGCTGTTGTGCCGTACGCCCGAACTGGCGGCGAAAGCGGCTAGCATCATTGACTGCGGCCGTTCGCATCCGGGTGGTGGTAAGGAAAGCGGCGATAACTTCCTGATGGGCGCCAACTATCGCATGACCGAATTCCAGGCCGCACTGGCTTTGGTCGGAATCGAACGCTTCCCGGAGCAGGCCCGCCAGCGCGAGGAAATGGCCGCCTATATGGACGAGGCACTCTCCGAAGTCCCGGGCGTGCGTGTTCTCAAGCGTGACCCGCGCCACACTACGCGCTCCTTTTACCGTTATATGTTCGCCATTGACTCGCAAGTCTTCGGTGTGGAGCACGATGTGCTTTGCGCCGCGCTGGATGCCGAGGGCGTGGACTGCTGGATGGGCTACGAAGCCATGCACCATTACACCCTATTCCAGCCGGGCAAGTCCAAACTAGCCGTGCCGAACGCCTTCCCACAATATTTTCAATTCGAGAAGATGTGCCTGCCGATTGCCGAGCGTGCCTGCGAGCACGAAGCTGTCTGGTTAGATGAGTCCATCTTTCGGTGCGGACGCAAAGGCGTGGACGACGCCGTGGCCGCCATCAAGAAGATTCAACGCAATGCGCAGGAACTGGCAAAGGCCGCCGAGGAACTGCGGCGGCAATATGGAAAATAAGGAGCGACTCCATGAACGCGAACCAGCCCAAGCTTTCTTTTGGTCGTATTGCGCTCTACAGCATGGCCTCGCTGGGACTGAACATCCTGGCCATCACCATCAGCACTTGGATTCTTTACTTCTACGCCCCGCCGCCGGATTCTGGACGGACCGCGTATATCCCTGCTGCTCTGTTCGGCGTCCTGATGATGGTCGCCAGCCTGTGGGATGCGGCCATTGACCCGTTCATCGGCCACTGGTCCGACACGCTGCGCAGCCGCTGGGGTCGTCGCCGCCCGTTCCTGATGTTCGCTGCGCCGTTCGTCCTGCTCGGCGCGATCTTCATCTGGACGCCGCCCGGCGGGAGCAACTACATCGTCAACGCGATTTACCTGATGGCAATCATCTTGATGTACCACACTGCTTACAGCTTGGTCGGCATTCCCTACGATGGCACGTTGCCCGAGATGGCGCCGGACGCCAAAGCCCGCGTCGGGCTTTCGTACTGGAAATATGCCTTTGGCGTCATCGGAGTGTTGATTGGTTCCATCCTCTCCGGCCTGCTCTTCAGCAGCATCGGCCCGCTGGCAATGGGCGCCGCGGTCGGCGTGATCGGTGTGGCGACCTTCTATCTGACCCTGCTCGGCCTGCGCGAAAGCGAGCGTCCGGCAGGCGAACCGATGAAAGCCATTGAGGGCCTCAAAGCGACTTTTCAGAACAACCAGTTCCTGATTGTCTTCTTCTCCACGCTCTTCGTGCACATGGCCTACATGATGGTGCAGGCCAACTTCCCCTACTTCGTCACACTGGTGCTCGGTGGCAGCGAAGGCGACGTGAGCCTCTACTTGGGTGGTCTGATCCTCCTGATGGCGCTCACCGGCCCAATCTGGTCGCTGCTGAACAAGAAGCTCTCCCAGCGGGCGCTGCTCAACATCACCATGCTTGGGTTGGCAGTTGCATTCGGCCTCGGTTTTTTCGTCGGCGATGTGCCTGGCATGCCCGTTACTATTCAAGCGATCATCTTCCTGCTGTTGGTGGGGCTGACGCTCGGCGGGTACTTCATCGTCGTCTACGCCATGATGGGTAACGTGGTGGACTATGACGAGATGCGCACCGGCCGCCGCCGCGAGGCGATCTATTACGGTACCTTCTCGTTCGCCAACGGCCTCGGCATCGCGGTCGGGACCTTGATCCTGCCGCTGCTTCTCCAGACATTCGGCTACACCCGCGCCAATCCGCTCGGCGTGCGGCTGGCGTTCATCGCCATGGCTGCCTTCATGCTCGTTGGTTTTGTAATATTTCAGAAATACCGCCTGGGCGATACGCCGGAAGAGACGCGCCGGAATATGGGACTATGAATATTCTGCGCTGAGCGGAGGCAGAGCGACAGCAACGCCGCAGTCGAAGCGCACTGCGATCGGAGCATGCCTTTCGACTTCGGTCTCCGATCAGGGCGATGGAGCAAAAACAAATGACTAAACAACCGATTCTTCGCGCTGGCGTTGCCCGGCGCATCATCACCCCGCCGAAGGGGATTTTCCTCATCGGTTACGGCGATCGGACGAAAGGCAACCTTGGCGTCCACGACGACCTGACCGCCACCGCGCTCGTTTTGGACGATGGCAAGACGCGCATTGCCATTGTTGTCCTGGACATGTTAGCGATCAACGAATTCGTGGTGGATCGCGTCCGTGCCCAATTGCCGGGGACGGAGGTTCTGCTGTGCTGTTCGCACACCCACTCCGGGCCAATTGCTTACGCCGATGAAAAATCCAAACGCCTCAATCGTGACTACATCAATACACTGGTCGAGCGCATCGTCGAGGCCGTGGAAGAATCGGCTGCCAGTTCCGTCCCCGCCCGTCTGGAATGGTCACAGGGCGAGGCCGGCATCGCCATCAACCGCCGCGAGCGCAAACCAGATGGACACATCGAGATCGGCCGCAATCCCGAAGGCGTGGTGGATCGCTCGGTGCAGGTGGTTAGCGTTTACTCCCCTCTCCCATCTTTGGGAGAGGGGCCGGGGGTGAGGGTTGCCACCCTCGTCAACTTCGCCTGTCACGGCACCGTGCTTGGGCCGGATAACCTGCTCGCCTCCGCGGATTGGATCGGCGCCATGCGCGCCAAAGTGGAGAATGAACTTGGCGGGATGGCGCTCTTCCTGCAAGGCGCGACCGGCAACCTGAACCCCGATATGTATTGGAATGATGTGCGCGCCTTCGAGATGGTGTGCGAGGAGGGCGAGCGCGTCGCTCAAGCAGTCATCACTGCCTGTCGTGAATCTCATCCACTGAGAAACGTGCCTCTCGGCATCGCCCGCCGCGAGGCGTGGCTTCCGCTCGAGACGGCAGCCGTCACGTCCCATCCACCCAAGACCTATCGCAAACCATTGCTCGCCATGGCCGGGCTTCCGGCCTGGATGGGCTTCCTGACCGATTTCCTGCTAAACGTCCGCTACCCGTGGAGGTCGCGCATCGAAGCCCGCGGCGGATTCTGGTCCGTGCCGATGCGCGTCGACGCGGTGCGAATCGGCGAACTGGGACTGGTTTCTTTCGGTGCAGAAGTTTTCACCGAGATCGGCATGGCAGTGAAGGCGGCCTCGCCTGCAATGCACACGCTCTTCGCCAGCGTCACCGACGGCTGCATCAGTTACCTGCACACCGCTGCCGCACATGCTGAGGGCGGCTACGAAGTAGACGTGGTCCCGTACGCCTATCGTTACCCTGGCAAATTGGCGGCAGAATGTGAGAAAATTGCCTTGGATGCCGCTAGCGAGATGCTGGCAGAGTTGTGGAAAAGATAGGCTGTTTTTTACATCGAAATTTTGCGAATCGCCCGAAAAAATTCGGTCAATTCGTGCCATTCGATGCTGGAATCTCTTGCTGTGAATAAAGTCTGATGAATATGCCCACATCACTCCTGGAACACGAAATCTGCGAACAGCCGGAAGCCCTCCGGCGGCTGCTGAATGACGAGGCCGCCAACATCGAAAAAGTCGCCGCAGCCATCCAGCAGCGCGCCCCTCGTTTCGTGGTCATCGCGGCGCGCGGCAGCTCTGATAATGCCGCCCGCTACGGGCAGTACCTCTTCGGCGCGCACAACCGCCTGCCGGTGGCACTGGCGACGCCTTCGCTGTTCACCGTCTACAAATCGCCGCCCAGCCTGCGTGACGCGCTGGTGTTGGCCGTCTCGCAGTCGGGACGCTCGCCGGACATTCTGGCCGTCATCCAGGAGGGGCGTCGGCAGGGCGCGTTGACCGTCGCCATCACCAACGACACTCTCTCGCCGTTGGCCGCCTTTGCGGAGCAGCGCATCAATTTACGCGCCGGGCTGGAACGTTCCATTGCTGCCACCAAAACGTACACCTCCTCCTTGCTGGCGCTGGCGATGCTTTCGGCTTCTCTTTCGGGGAATGAAGAACAACAGCGCGCTCTCGACGGCGTGCCTGCTCTCCTCTCCCAGACGCTGGAAGGGGCTGATGCGGTAATCTCCGCCGCAGCCGCCTATCGTGAAGCTGAAGCCTGTGTGGTGATCGGACGCGGCTACAACTACGCCACCGCCTTTGAGACCGCGCTGAAACTCAAGGAATTGACCTACGTGCTGGCTGAGCCTTACTCGTCCGCCGATTTCCAGCACGGGCCGGTGGCGTTGGTTGAAAACGGCTTTCTCGTTCTGGCGATCGTGCCGGAGGGCGAGACGGCGACGGAGTTGACTAGCTTCTTGCAGGAACTAAAGCCGCGCGCCCCGCGACTGGTGGTCGTGTCGCCGCGCCAATCAGCCTTGGGTTTGGCGACTACGGCCATCCCCATACCTGGCGGGATTCCCGAATGGCTCTCCCCGCTTGTGGCTATCCTGCCGGGACAGTTATTCGCCCTGGGCATGGCGCAGGCCAAAGGCATTGACCCCGATCAGCCGCGAGGATTGCACAAGATTACGTTAACGCGCTAGCCTCCCGTCACCTTCGCCCTTATTACCCATCTCTCCGCCCCTCCAAAGCGGTATTTATAATCCTCGTTCCCACGCATGAAGTCGAACTCGGCGCGCTTGTTTTCGTTGGCCCATTCGAGCAAATATCCCAGCAGCACCCAACCTGGGGAAAGCTCTAGGTATTTGTAGTCTATGCCCGAGTTGTAGACCCAGATGCGGTTGTTATAGTCGAAATTCAGATAGCCGGCCGCCTTCTCACCGTTCACGGCCAGGAAGGCCAGTTGCAGCCAGCCCGCGCGGAAGGCCGCGTGGACGCTGGCGCGCATTTGCGAGCGCATGGCCTCGGTCAGGAAAACGGCCTTGGCCGGGTCGTTGGCCATCAGCGCCAGGAAGCCCTCAATCTCGGCATCCAACGCCGCCTCGTCCTCGACGATGTACCAACGCACGGACAGCCCATATTCAAAGATGCGGCGCATTTTGCGGCGGATTTCGTGACGCTGTTTCTTGTCTATGCTGCTCATGTAAACGTCGAAATCGCCGGGCAACGGCACCGAAATGGTCGGGCGGAAATTCTCCTGCGTGAAGGCCCAGCCGCGTTTCCCGGCTTCGGCTTTCAGCCGGGGCAACGTGGGGGAAGTATCGGGCAGGTTGTACCAGTCGAGATGCCAGGCTGAAGGTCCGGAACGAACGAGAAAATCCAGCAGACCGCCGATGAAGGCGGGCAGGTCGGCCGGGCGGGCGATCAGGTCCAGATAGTCCGAAATCTCGGTGCTGCCCAAGAGCATGAGGGAGGTTTGACCTTCATGGTCCTCCGTCAGGAAGAGGGGCGCGAGGCCGACCAGCCGTCCGTTCTCGCTCGCACGGACGATGGCCAGTTCGCCGCGGGGCCACTCGCCACCGCCCAGCGTGCTCCACCAGGTGCGCAGGTACTCGTGGCGCAGGAAAGGGACGTTGGTGACGCTTTCTGCCAGCAGGGCATTCCATCCTGCGGCCAGTGCGTCGAAGTCAGAGAGGGTTTGGATGAGAGAAAAGTCCATGAGCCTTCCTTGATGGGTTGTTATTGGAACGAATTTTACCGTATAATGAATACGTGGCTGCCGAATTTGACCTGAAGCTGTTTTCTCTTTACCGCATCAAGGGGCAGGTATGGCCGGCACTGCCAGGACTTCTGGCCGCCACGCCGCCGCGCCGCGCGGCGCGCAGCCGCCGGGGTGACAGCCTGGTCATCTACCTGACCCTCTCCGGCAACACGCCGTTCTCCCCTGGCGAATACAGCAAGATCACTTCCCAAATGGCGGAGCGCTTTTACCAGAATGCTGGTTCGCTGACCTCCGCGTTGCGTACCACAGCCGAAACCCTCAACCAGGCTCTGGTAGACCGCAATATGCGCAGCACCGGGCGTGGCCAATTCATTCTCGCCCGCCTGATCGTGGGGGTATTGCGCGGGGTGCAATTCGTCTTCGTCCAATGTGGCCCGACACATGTCTATCATCTGACCAGCGAAAAGGTGGAGCACTTCTACGACCCGCAAATTTCTGGCCGCGGCCTCGGTTTCAGCCAGACCACGCCGTTATATTTTTCCCAAGTGGATTTGCACACCGGTGACTTGGTCGTGCTGTGTGCTGCCCCTTCCACTGGCTGGGATGAAGCTCTCCAAAACGAACGCAGCCTTTCCTTGCCAGATGCCCTGCGTCGTAAGCTGCTCGCCCTGACCGATGAGGACCTGAATGCGATCTTGATCCAGGCGCAGGCCGGGAGCGGGAAAGTGAATGTTGTACAGACACTCAAGCCCGCCCCGGAACCGACGACTCGCGCTCCTGCACCTGTGTCCACGCGCCAGGCTTCTCCGCCTGTCCAGGCAGCTTCGGTGCCTTCCCCCGACCGTTCGGCTCCCACACCAGCGGCCGATTTCTCCCCCGAACAGGCTGCGCCGCAGCATATCGGCCAAATGGAAAAGGGAACAGCCTCGCTCGCTTCCCCATTCACCATCCCGACAGAAGCAGAACAAAAGCTGCCCGTACGGGGCACCTCTCCTCGCCCGCACATGATCCGGCCGGGGCGCTTTGTGCGGCCGATGGATAGTAGTCGGCCTCCGTCCATGCCGGCCGAGGGGACGGGCGTGCAGCCTCCGCCGGCCGTAGGAGCGCGTCCAGATCGTCTGATTACCTCGCACGATATGTCGGACATTCCTGTGATCTCTCGCCCGGTTTCCCACCGCCGCGCCGAGCTTTTCCGCTGGCTGGCGAGAGGATTGCAGGCCGGACGTGGGTTTTTCCAATCCATTTCGAATGGCATTGGCAAGATCTTGCCGCGCCTGCTCCCCGCGCCGCAGGAGGGCGAGATGGCGGTCATGTCTGGCTCGACGATGGCTTTCATCGCTATCGCCGTGCCGCTGCTGATCGTGACAGTTGCCGCCATGGTCTACATGCGCTATGGACGGCTGTCTCAGTATGATGAAAATTACAAGCAGGCGGTTACGGCTGCGATCAGTGCGATTGGCCAAACCGACCCGGTCGTTGTCCGCCACGCCTGGGAGAGCACGCTCTACTACCTCGACAAGGCTGAGGCTTACCAGGTGACCCGGGATTCGCAAGCTCTGCGCTGGCAGGCCCAGGCCGAGATGGACAACCTGGATCGGATCGTCCGCCTGGAATTCCACCCGGCCATCATCAGCGGGTTGGATAAGACGATCCACGTCAGCCACATGGCAGCCACCGAG
>Ga0209610_1000230_pt1 | contig 29508 bp, 31 predicted proteins | sample LakKivw275mmetaG_FD_184137 | JGI IMG/M metagenome (GOLD analysis project Ga0209610, IMG submission 184137) | Anoxic lake water microbial communities from Lake Kivu, Rwanda to study Microbial Dark Matter (Phase II) - Lake Kivu water 275m metaG... | ecosystem: Environmental > Aquatic > Freshwater...
TATATATTTTTTTAGTGATAATTTTGTCCACTTTAAAAGACCATCCGGTTAAAATTAATATAATTTATAATAAATATTATTTTCTTTAACATTTATTATAACTAAAAACTGCGAAAGGTTAAAACCAAACGATAACTGCTTTCCTTTTATATTTTACTATCAGATTACCTCTAGAAATAGATAATGTTAAGAACCAATACCGGTCCGGAAGTTAAATGTTGAATCAACCATTTTCTAAGTACTCTACTTGCAATCTCTGGGGTCTTCTACTATTTTTGCCCTTACCGGGTTTAAGACTACATACCGACAAAGAGTAAGCAAATAGTGATCTTTATCCAGCAGAATCGCTTGGTATCTGCCAAGGAAATCAGCAAAGTCTTTCTTAGCAAAGAAGATCGCCTGCTGGGCATTCTCTCTGGAGGTGATATTATAAACTGCTCCTGAAAATTCTATCCGTAATGGTCTGGTCATGTGGCCAATAGAGTATATCCTTTGTTATATTGCAAGACCTGAACCTAATCCTTATTCATTATTATTCTTCATAGGTATGCTCATAATCTGGTATTTCATTGCTGTCTGTTGGTTTTCATCCACATTTAACTTGCAGAACTTGAACCTACCGTCATATTCTTCAGAGAGTTTGTCATATATTGGAGAAACCATCCTACAGGGACCGCACCACGGGGCCCAGAAACCTACCTCTGTAGGAAGGTCCGAATTTAGGACCTCCTCTTTAAAATTTTGATCTGTAATTTCTACTACCTTACTCATAAATCACACTGGCTGATTAGAACCAGGCATATTTTGCCTCCTTTTTGCAATTTGATTATCAATGTATTTAAAATAATATTTCTTTCAAAATTTTCATTCAATCCTTACTTTAGTTAGTATTTCTTTTCTAAATATTCCATTAATTTTTAATCTATCTTGTCTGTATAATCATTGGTAATTTTTTCTACTATTTCTTATCTCCTTGTTACTTTGATTTAAAACCTTTTCCAGTGTTTCTAATCCTTTCTTTATTGATTTGATTTCCTGAGAGCTGAGTTTTGAGGTTAACATATCTTCAAAAGCCTTCTGCTCTCTTTTAATTTCATATTTTAATTTTTTTCCTCTTTTGGTTAAGTAAAGCAATGTTGTTCGACGATCCTGATCCTTTATTTCCCTAAATAAATAACCTTTTCTTACTAAATTATCAATAATTCTACTTCCACGAGAGAGTGAGAGATTCATTTTTTGGGATAGCCCTGAACAACTTACACTCTCTTGATACTCAATAGCGCTGATCCCTTTTAATTCAGCCACACTAACATGGCATAAAGAGCTAATTTTATCCTCATTACAGGTACAAAATCTTTTTAACTTTAAAATAATCTGGTAAATTTTTTGCATAATAATTTAATACTTGCCTATAACAATTATTTCTGATAAGGATTATATATTATTTATTGATTTTGTCAAGCGACGATATTAAGAATTTAAAAAAGGCAGACACTTCAATTAAGAAGTCTTGCCTTTTGATTGTCTTGGCTTCCGCTATTTAATATTTTCCCGACTTTGGCACTTAAACTCCTGAAATCCCTTATTTATCAACAAATAAAAAAACGAATAAGAAACTTACTTTTTTCTATCTTAACTTCCGCAAAATTCATGGAATTTAAGACTTGTTGAATTTTTTGTGGTGATACTTCAAGGCTTATTTTATAAGGGTTTTTAGAGGTTTTTGAGTTAAAATTGGCTTGCAAGGGTCAAAGTCAGGAATCAGATTACCTATAGAAATAGATAATGTTTAGAAATCAAATTTTTAAAACCAAAGAGAAATTTCTCTCTTTGCCTCCTCAACTGTTTCCGAAGCATGAACCAAATTTTGCAAGGCTCTCCTTTCTTGAGTAGAAAGGTCAGGTGAATCTATCGAAAAATCACCTCTTATTGTTCCTAATTCCGCAAAAAGAGGAACTGTGTTCCCTACTATTTTTCTTACAATTTCCACAGCATGGTTTCCACTTAAAATAAGAACCAATACAGGTCCTGAAGTTAAATGTTGAATTAACCATTTTCTAACTAGTTTGCCAATTTTTAAGACATCATTTGTACCTAAATCCTTTATGATATTTAAATTATATTTTTCATAAGTATCTATGGTCTTCTTACCCACAGATCTAATCCAATTTTTATCATCAGGATAATGCTTTTCGACAATTTCGGTAGTAGCATTTACTATTTTCATTCCTTCCAACTTTAATTCTACCCTCTCAAATCTGGAAATAATTTCTCCCACCAGGCCTCTTTTAAATGCATCCGGTTTTATTAAAACTAATGTTCTTTCCATTCCTTAATGCACCTCTATTTCCTTCCCTTATCTTTTAATTATAATCCCCGGGTAAGGAACCTACAATTAAACCAACTACTTCATCGGTATTGGTCTTTTTTGTAAGCCTTTCAGCTACTTTCTTGCCTCGTCGCATGATTAACAATCTTGTAGCCACTGAAAATACATCATGGATTTGATGACTAATAATAATGACGGAAACCCCTTGAGAACTCAAAGTCTTTACTAAATTTAATACTTTTCCCCGCTCTGCTACTCCTAAAGCTGCGGTAGGTTCATCCATAATCAATAACCTCGCATTCCAGTAAATAGAGCGGGAGATAGCAACAGCCTGTCGCTGTCCACCAGAAAGATTCCTGATCTTATTTTCTAAAGAAGGAATGTTGATTTCTAAACGATTTAGCATTTTTTTAGATTCATTTAACATATAATCATGATCTAGCACATTAATAAGACCTAAATATTTCTTTAATTTTTCTCGCCCTAAAAAAATATTTGAATAAACATTCATATTTTCAGCCAGAGCTAAATCTTGATAAATAGTTTCTATCCCGATTTTCAATGCTTCCATTGGATTACTAATTTTTATCTTTTGGCCTTCAAAAAATATCTGACCCTCTTCAGCATGATATACACCAGAAATTACTTTAATTAAAGTAGATTTACCTGCCCCATTATCGCCTAAAATCCCAACAACTTCCCCAGGAAAAATTTGCATATTGACATTGTCAACTGCGGTTAAACCACCAAACCGTTTGATAATATTTTTCACTTCTAATAAAGTTTCCATCATTTCCTCCTTATGCGCTCCATTCTTCTTTTTGAATCAATTCAGGCGAAAACTGATCGACTAATACAGCAAAGATAAGTATACAGCCCACAGCTATATGTAAATTAAATGTAGGAATACCCAAATTTACCAAACCTATCTCTAATACCCCAATAATTAAAGATCCAGTAATTGTGCCTACTACTGTGCCCTTACCGCCGTATAAACTGGCTCCACCAATAACGACTGCAACTACAGCATCCAGCAAATAAGCACTACCCGCAGGAGCTCTACCAGTAATATATTGCAATACATACATAATTCCAGCCAGAGAAGCAAAAAATGAAGAAATCATATAAACTTTAATTAAATGGGCTTGTACATTGACTCCTGCTCTTTCTGCTGCATTAATATTCCCGCCAATGGCATAGGTGTGCTGCCCAAATTTAGTTTTAGCCAGAATAAAAGCAAAAATACCAATAAAAATAAAAGTAATTACAGTTAGATTAGGAATAATCGATATTAACTGTTTTAGTTCTTCTCTGGTTAAGTTTTCTGGTATACTTAAAAAACTAAAAAACCTTCTTGGTAACCAGTAAAATAAATAGCCATGTCCCAATGAACCTACAGAGGTAGGCAAATTATGAATAGGCACATTACTACAAATAATCTCAGCAAACCCATAAGCAATGCCATACATTCCAAAAGTTGCAATAAAGGGAGGGACTCTTAATTTTGCCACTAAAAAACCATTAATAAACCCAGGAATAAGTCCTAACAAAAGAGCAGCTAATATACCCATAGTGATGGCTAGGGGTTGAGAAAATCCTGCTGCTTCTAAATCAACCATTACCTTTGCACTTACCACCGAGCTAAATCCAACCATAAACCCAACCGATAAGTCAATACCTCCAGTAATAATGACAAAGGTTTCTCCAGTAGCCAGTAAAAGAACAGTTATCGAGTCTACTAAAATATTTTGTAGATTTTTTAAACTGAAATAATTTGTCCCAGCAATACTAAAAAATATGATTTCTCCTACTAAAAATATTAAGGTCCACCTTCTGAGAATTCTGATTCCTATTTCACTTCTCTTATTATAATTAATCATTCTCTATACACCAACTCAGGAAAGAATTGATCAATCAAAACAGCAATAATTAAGATACAACCGGTAGCTATATATCTATAAAAAATTGGTAATCCCATCATCATCAATCCATTGTTTAAGGTCTCAATTAATAGCACTCCAATGACAGTTCCCCAAATCGTACCTTTACCGCCCATAAGACTTGCTCCACCTATAACGACTGCTGCAATCGCAAAAAGCTCATAGCTAGAAGTATATTGGGTATGAACACCCATATTCAATTTAAAAACTAATAATACACCAGCAGTGGCAGCAAAAAACGATGAAATAACATAAATTTTAATCAAATGTAAGGGAACATTAATACCTGCCCTTATAGCTGCATCAACTTTTCCGCCAATAGCATAGGTATGCTGACCAAATTTGGTACGGGATAGAATAAAAGCAAATATAACCAGAATAAAAGTTATCCATAAAATAGGTATAGGAATAATTTTTAATAAGCTTAATATATCTTTCCTCTCGGTCAGTTCAGGCTTTATAAAAAAAGAAAAGCCCTCCTTGGGAGAAAAATAAGCGAGATAGGCATTACCAATGTCTCTTACCTGCAAAGGTAAAAAAGCAATAGGAAATCCTTCGCAAAGTCGCCAGGCTAAACCATTCGCAATTCCCCACATTCCTAAAGTTGCAATAAAAGGAGGCACTTTTAATTTTGCCACTAGAAATCCATTGATAATTCCCGGAATAAGTCCTAATAAAAGTCCAATAATTGAACCTGTCATTATCGAAATAATTGGAGAGTAACCAGCTGCATTTAAATCTCGCATAATAATGGCTGAACTTACGCAGACAAAGCCCATAACAAAACCAATGGAAAGGTCAATACCTTTACTAATAATTACAAAAGTCTCTCCACTAGCTAATAAAAGTAGAGAGCTCACTCCTAAGATAATATTATTAAAATTTCTCAGACTAAAAAAATTTTCCCCCAAAAAACTGAACAGGATTAACATAAATATGAGAAAAATGAGTGCCCAATTTCTACCTACAAAGACTATCTCTTTATTTTTACTAATTTTTTCCAAATTGATTAAAGAATTATTATTTGACTCACCCATAAAAATACCTTTTTTTGGGATATAGAATAATACGACAGGGAGTAAAATACTCCCTGTCACTATTTAGTTTATGATAAAATATTCAAGTTTTTGAAAAAAGTTATTTGTAAATATACTTCTGTGCTTCTGGATCGTTAACATTTTCTTGGGTGAAAATAAAGAAACCGGGAATTACTTTCTTAGGAATTTCTGCCCCTTCGGTAAGGTGTTTGACACCCCATTCAACACACAAAGCTCCCATCTCTGCAGGCATCTGAGCTAAAATTAAACTCAGTTCTTTCCTTTTTAAAGCTTCAATTAAGGTTTCCGTTGCATCCCAGGTGGCAATTTTAACCGCACCTTCCAATCCAGCACTAACCACAGCCTGATATGCTCCTTGAGCACTAAATACATTTACTCCAAATACTCCAGCTAAATCAGGATTTTTCTGTAAAGCAGCACTGACCTGAGCAACAGCCGTTTCCTGGACATCAAGGCAATATTCTACTCCTACTAACTCCATGTCGGGGAATATTTTTATTCCAGCTCGGAAACCCAATTCTCTACCTATTACACTGGAGGTATCTGGGTTAGTATTTTCTAAAAACACTTTTCCTTTTCCACCCAGCATGAGTGCTAATTGACCAGCAACTACCTCTCCACCTAAGAAGTTGTCTGTCCCAATATAAGAGAGAGGGAAATTATAATTACTTGGTTTAGTATAATCTCCATCGCCAATATAGGTATCGACAGTAATAACTGGAATACCACTATCAGAAATTTCTTTCAGAACAGGGATTAAGGCTTCTGTAGAAGTAGGAGCAGTAAAGAGTAAATCAATACCTCCTTTAGCAACCAGGGCTTTCAATATTGGTACCTGATATTCAGGTCCCCAAGCCTTAGGATATTCTCCAACAATCAACTCTACCCCTAATTCTGCTGCTTTTGCTTTAGCACCTTTTTCCATTGTAAAATAGAAGGGGTCAGCAATGCCAGGCATAAAAGCAAATCTTAATTTAGCAGCATATATCGTAGATGTAAAAGACAAAACTAAACAGATTAACAGTAAAGTAATAATAAGCTTTTTCATTTTTTCTCCTCCTTAACTTAATAATAATAAATTTACTCCATTTTAAAAATTCTCGAAAACATTTTTGAAAACAAAATAGTAAATTATTAATTATTTTTTCTCCTTTGATTTCACCTCCTTAAATTTTTCCTACAGACTGGCTATCCTAAATTTCTGAGCACTTTTTTTCTAACCAATGGATCATTGCATAAATTCCTGCTCCACTCGATACCGCATTTGATGAGATACTGGAGAATTGAATATTCACTGCTTGCTCTCCAAATAAATAGCGAGATACAATTTTCCTAATCGGTTGAATCAAAGGTTCTCCTAAGACAACCATTTTCCCTCCAATAAATACAGTCTGAGGACCAATCATATGAATAGCATTAACAATTGCGGAACCTATCCAGGTCGCTATCTTTTTTACAATTGAGTTAGCAATCTGATTATCTTGTTGAAGTAATTCAGCTATGCTTTTTAAACTTTTTACTGACAAGCCCTGAGAATTAGCCCAACGTAGTAAGACATCTGCTCCGGCAATATCTTCCAGATACTGAAATTTCCCTTGTTCATAACATAAAAAATGTCCGATTTCTCCTACAAAATCATAAGTACCCTGATAAAGCTCATCATTAATAATGACTCCCGCCCCTATACCTTCATTTAGAAGTATATTGATAAAATTATGTATATTTCTTCCACTTCCCAACCACTTCTCTGCCAAAGCACAAACATTAGCGTCATCTTCTATCCAGACGGGAACCCCATATTCCTGTTGTACTATACTTCTCAAAGGAACATTTTTCCATCCTTTAAATTTAGGGGGTTTCTTTACCACACCAGTCTGCACATCCAAAGGTCCTGGTATGCCAATACCGATTGCTCCAATATTAATTTTCTTCTTTTTTGCATATTCTCTTATTTTATTAATATTAATAAATAAGCTATTAATAACTCCTTCTAAACCAAATTTTTCATAATCTTCTCCTCTATTATAAGTAATAATATTCATTTGTGCATCCATTAGTAATGTTTCTATCCGTTCCCTACTAAGATCTACACCTATGGTATAAACTGCATCAGCTCTAATATGAAGAGGAATGGGAGACTTTCCGATATTACCAGTAGAAACTTGATTTGATTCTTCGACAATACCAGAATCTTTAAACCCTTTAATGATGGCAGAAACAGTGGTTTTGGTTAGACTAGTCATTCGGGATAATTCTACTCGAGAGATACCGTCTTCTTTCATTAAAATATGGAGTAAAGTATTAGCATTTTTTTTTCGTGTACTTTCTGGCTTCAGAATTAACATAGAAGCTCCTTATTTTAGTTAGTAAACTATACTTACTAATTATTTTATATCAACTTTCTTTTTTTGTCAACATATATTTGTAAATTTTTAAAAATATTTTTCCCTCGACTTCAATATAGTCTTTATCTATAAAGATATGAGTATTTATAAAAATAGTTTATTCCTCCGGAACTCTCTTTATATGAAGATTGGTAAATATATCACTGGCATCATCACTATAGGAAGAAAATTCAGAGATAATTGCTCCTTCCTCTCCGGCTTTAAACCAGTGTAGTTTGTTCTTCTTAATGGTATATTGGTCTCCCGGTTTTAAAATAATTTCGTGAAATACGGTATAATATTTTTCATCACCAGTAGGGGGAGAAGCGTGGAGATTTAGGCTTTTCTCTCCTTCGACATAAAGATAAACTAAACCATAACGACAGCGAAACGTTTCCTGTTTTCCATCAACACCATTATGATCAGGGTGGCGATGTTCAGGACAAGTCTGACCAGGAAATAAAACCATTTCTTTCGCACAATACCTAGAGTTATTTACATATACTATTAGAACAAGACCCGTTCTTTCAAAATCATTCAGGGCAAGGTCTGCAATTTCCATATTTTCTTTCTCCTGCGAAGAAAGAACAATACCTGCTTTTTGAAAATATTCAAGTGCCTTTGCCTTTATTCTTTCTTTTTCTTCTTCTATCATTTTTCTCCCTTCTTTATTCTCATTATTTTTAAAATTGAAAAACAATTATCTAACCTGATCTTCAGGACCTTTCCAAATCTTATATTGATAATCATATTTCCAATGGTCTATTGGGATAGAAAGGGACAAACGCTCCCACCCAGAGGTTACTCTTTTTATAATTTCAGGTAAAGGTCGAATTCCATCAGTAGCATCAATCTCTTCTACACAACAAGCACCTACCGCGGTAGCTAAGGTAATGCACTTTTCTGGTTCTCCTCCCTCTAAAAATTGAGCTAAAAATCCAGCAATAGTAGCATCTCCGGTCCCCGTAGTTCCTTTAACTTCTGTAGCAAAACAAGGAGATAAAAGCTGCCGATAATCCCAATCTTGGTGTTTAATTATATAGGATAAATTGCTTTTTTCTATCTGGTGAGTTCTCAAATACAAACCCTGATCACCCAGCTTTATTGCCACTACCTTCGTCCCATAATCAATCAATTGCCCAGCTAATTGATTTAATAATACAATATCAAATCTTTCTTTCTTTTCTAAAATTTTATAAAACTTCTCTGGATTTAGCATATATAACAGTTCATCAATACTGGGCATAAAAATATCTACCAGAGGTAAAACATTTTTTAATAATTTGCGCCAATTCAGTTTACCAGCAGGAGATTCAGGGTCCGGCATAGCCATATCCAGACTGGTTATTATTTTCATCTCTCTAATCCTTTGAAACATTTTTACTAATTCTTTTCCATCGTTCTCATAAAATTTTTGCATTAAGGGGGGATATCCAAAATGAAATATGCGGCTACTTTTTATTTTTTCATAAGGAATATCATTCGCAGTAAAGGTATGATTGGGCCCAGGGTAATGTAAAAAGATCCGATCAGTATCTGGTGGGTTTAAAACAATAGTATAAGAAGAAACCTCGTTTCCGCTAATAATCATATTTTCTGCCAAAGTTTTATCTTCTTTCTTTAAAATTTCTAAAATAACCTTCCCAAAGGCATCTGCTCCAACTTTTCCTAATAAAGCAGTGTTAATTCCTAACTTTTTAAGAGCTATTCCTGTATTAGCTACCGCCCCGCCTGCTGATAATTTTAATCCTGACATTTCCAAAATATGTCCGGGAATAATGGTCTTAATACTCCCTATCCTCCAATCTGGAATAATATCTAAACAGATATGACCGGCAATGACTATATCCATAAAATCTCCTATTTTAAAAATAAAAAATACTTTTATTAAATTAGATTCCCTTTTTCAATTTCTTCCCTAACTTTTGCTTCCTCTATATATCATTCTCTTTCGCTACTCTACCTAAATTAAATTTTTATCCTGTTATATGAATAAATGAGGTTTCAACTAAAAATTATTTTGCTAAATAAATCTCCTCTTATACTATTTTATATTCGACAATATATCCAAAAATCCTTCTTTTTAAATAAAAAAGCCCTTCAGCAAAATGCTAAAGGGTTTGGAATTAGCAAGCTCCCCCCAACAGGACGAGTTTCGCAACTTTTGCATGAGTAATGAGACTGAAGAAATATATCAAAAGTTAGAAAAAATAATTAGTATCAACTAAAAAATTAGAAAGTCATAATCAATAGATACTAAATTCTTACTACCCAGTGGATAATTTTTAAAATTTTATTTTTATCTATTATCATCTTCTTTATTCTTTATTATTTTTCCTAAATCCCTCAGTTAAAAATAAAATACCAGTTAATAAGGGTATACCACCGATAATAATGCCACCCCACCATTGTTGTCTAAAAATCAAATTTAGATAAATTAACAAACCTAAAAGAATAAAAATCCAACCACCAATTTTTGATCTTTTCCAAGCTAAAATGGTTGCTCCTAAAACAATCAAAGTAATAATTAAATGGTATAAAGAATCTTGCCAACCAAATTCTGGACCGAATCCTTCCAAAATGAACGGAGCCAGAAAAGCAACAATTAAAATTGCTAATATTCTAGGTAAATAATAAATAAATTTTTTCATCGTTTCCCAAATTTTCACCTCTTCTTATCATTATAAATACCGGTTTCTAACTCTTTTACTATATTAAGATGGAGATTCTTTTACAAAATTACAGATTCAAACGCTCTTTCAGCCCGTCTTTTATCAATTAACTAATTGCTTAATTTTTTAATAAACTGATACAATAGAAATAATTAAAAAATATACAAATATCTTTCTGAGTACTAAAATTCATCACCTATTGTCTTGATTATAGAATCCCTTTAGCCTGGTTGCGACCCCAAAAGAGTAGAGCGGATAGGATTAAAAGAAGACAAGTTGGTATTGCAACAAACCAGGTGGCTCCTCTATATTCCCGCATAATCCAACTATATAATAATCCTAAACCAGAGAGTAAATGGGCTAAAGCTAAATAGGTCACAAAGATCTTCTGTTTTTCCGGCTTACTATATACCATGAGAGTGCCAATCGCCCATGCAATAATCACCCCTCCTGGCCAACGTAACCAACCGGCTTCAACCAAGTTGCCGCCTGATAATTTGACTAAGGCAACAGGAATAAGCAAAAACCCGAGTCCGTAGACTAATGAAACAATGGCAGCTAGCATTAAAGAAAATTTCAACACTTTAACATCATCATTCTGAGCCATAATCTATTACCTCCTTTTTACTATTGACAGATGGGCTGAAAGAGCGCTAAATTATTTATCTTTTTAAGACCAGTTATTTTATCAAATTCATTAATAAGACCGGTGACTATAATATTCATTAAAAAAGAAGAATGAGCATACGATTTACATTCTTTTACATATTATAATACTACAAATTCTTGATAAACCCTTCTTTTTTTTGAAAAATATTTACAAAAATTAAAAAGCCCTTCAGCAAAGGCCAAAGGGCTGGAATTCGCAGGCTCCCCAGACTGTAACATAGACAGAACTTTTACTTCTATATTTTATTTTCCTCATAAAGTAATGAAAGTCAATCAAACTGCACGAATATACCGAAACCCTATTTATTTATCAAAAGAATGTGAACAGATGATTGATAATGGTGATGTAAAAAACCAAGCACAACTTGCAAGATTAAAGGGAATCTCAAGAACGAGAGTTACATAAATTCTAAGGTTATTAAAACTCGATTCCTTGATTATTCAAAGATTAGAAAAACTTGGTGATCCATTTAAATCAAGAACTATATCCGAACGCATGCTACGACCATATACTAATAAATCTATTAGAACTTCTCAATATTTTAAAGACCCTTTTTCTTAAATAAAGATTTAAGCAAAAAAGCCCCCTTGACATTGGTCAAAGAGCTTGAGTTTGTCTACTTTTCTCTATTGCAACATTTGTAGCTCTTTATTATAATTTTTATAAAACTGATTTATAAAATTAAAACTAAATAATCGATACTTAAAATAAAATATGAAAAAGTAAATTTGTTATCATTTTTAGACTTTCATTTTTATTCAAATTTGAATCCCTTTTCCTTAAAGAGCCCTAAACAGGCATCCACCACTTCAGGATCAAAAAGAATATTTTTATATTTTGAAATTTCCGTTAAAGCTTCATCAATACTAAGAGCAGGTCGATAAGATTTATAAGAAGACATTGCTTCAACCACATTTGCCACCCCTAATATTTTTGCCTCTATAAGAATTTCAGCACCTTTTAACCCTCTCGGATATCCTGAACCATCTATCTTTTCTTGATGTTGAAAGACAATTTCAGCAATGGGCCAGGGAAAATCTACTTTTTTTAAGATTTCATAACCTATTCTGGGATGATTTTTGAGTAAATTAAATTCTACTTCAAATAATGCACTTGGCTTACTTACGATTTCAGTGGGTAAATTAACCTTCCCCACATCATGAACCAGGGAGGCAATTTTTACTCCTTCAATCTTATCCTGAGGTAGTTTCATCTCCTGGGCTATCGCAATAGCAAGTTTGGAGACCCTTTGGTGGTGTCCTCTGAGGTAGGGATCTCTTATTTCAACTATTTCCGTAATAATATAGGCAATACCTTCTATAAATTTTTGTAACTTTTCATCACTCTGCTGGAGTTCTCTCTCCCGCTGATTATCTCTAACTACTATTTTTTCTAATTCTGTAACTTTTTCATGCATTTCTTGTAACTCTTCAACAAGTTGGTCTTTTTTCTCCTTTATATTCTTCATCTTTTTAATTTGCACCTCCATAAAATAATATTAGAATTTTATATAAGAGTAATTGTTGATTTAGTCTTTACACACACAATAATAACATAAAATCATACCCTTACCCTACGGAAAACGTAGGTTAAATCTTTCGGCATAGACATACAAAAGGGAGTGTAGTTTTGCAGGTAACGATTTAAATCACTTTTATTTATTTAAAATTAAATCCTTTTTCCTTGAATAGCCTCAAGCAAGTCTCCACTACTTTTTGGTCATAGAGAATGCCTTTGTTTTGAGAAATTTCTTCCAAGGCTTTATCGACACCCAGAGCAGGCCGGTAGGGACGGTGAGAAGACATGGCCTCTACTACATCAGCCACTCCTATAACACAAGCTTCCAGGAAAATCTGATCACCTTCTAAATGATTGGGATATCCTGAACCATTTAATTTTTCATGATGTTGAAGGATAATTTCTGCTACGGGATAGGAAAAATCAATGGATTTTAAGATATTATATCCTATTTGGGAATGTTCTTTGATGAGACTAAACTCTATATCGGATAATTTGATGGATTTGCTTAAGATTTCAGTGGGCAGGCCGATCTTCCCGATATCATGGATTAAAGAGGCAATCCTGATCCCTTCAATATTATCTTCAGAAAAGTTTAGCTCTTTAGCTATGGCTGTGGCCAGTTGAGAAACCCTCTGCTGGTGACCGGCGGTATAGGGGTCTTTGGCCTCTACTATCTTGGACATGGTCTCTATGGTTGCGTCCATAGCTCTTTTCAATTCATTGACCCTTTCCTGGAGATCAAGGGTTTGCTTATCCAGTTTTTTTCCATTTCAATGTTATTTAAACCTAAAGCAATATCTCCTGCGGCCTCCATAAACAAGGCTTGTTCTTCTTTATTAGTAACAAAATAAGCAGGGATAGAGACAGACATCACACCGTAGATCTTTCCGTCACGTCCTAATCGGACGGTCATAACGCTTCCTCGGTCGGAACACACCTGTATCAGCGGACAATCGGGACAGGCAGATGCCGGGTCTTTGATGATTACAACCTCCTCTTGCTTTAAGGCTATCTGTCCGAAAGCTGTTACTTCACCTTTCTTTAATAGTTTAAGCATAGGTAAGAAGTCTTCTCCCAAACCAGCCTCAGCGTAGGTGTCAATCTTCCCCTCTTCGTCCAACAGCACTATAAAACTACTATAATAACCGCGTGTTTCGGTAAGACTATTGCAAGCACCCTTTAGTAATCTTTCACGATCCTTTTCTTGGAAAATCAGTTGGTTAATATTGCGAATGGCACGAAGAACAAGATTAAGATGTTTTATTCTTTCTTCTGCCTGCTTTCGTTCGGTGATATCCGATCCATAGACATTTATAAAATCTTTTTCAGCAATTGGAGCGAAGGTCAGGGAGATGACCTTATCGCCAATTTCAGTTTCTACGGTTTTAATGGCATTATCGCTAAGGGCATCAAGCACGAACTGAAACCACCTATCCTGGAGCGCTTTCCCTTTCTGGTAATACCAGTGTTCAAGTAACGATTCACTCGAGTGGTTGTGGTAAAGTACGGTTCCATCCTTGGATATACGAAGCACGGGATTGGGATTCTCGGCAGGGAATTTTGCAAGTTCCTCTATTTCTTCTATGGCTTTCTTCCGCTGGGTGATGTCACTTGCCATGCCCAACACTAAAGTTCTCCCTTTGAACTTTACCGGATAAGTGGAGATCTCAATGGTTACTTTACTGTTATCTTTCCGATTCAATACAAACTCATCCGGTCCGGTTGGTTGTCCCCTAAGATTTTTCACTAACAGTTTAGCTGCTTTGGGTATATCAGTAAGAGAAAGTAATTTTAATTTTAAGAAATTCTTTCCGATTAATTCTTCTACTTTATAACCAGTGATTCTTTCCGCTGCCTTATTACCACCGATAAAATTACCTTTTAAATCACTGATATAATAAGCACCGGGTGCATAATCAAATAACACCTTTAAATACTCTTCTGAATCCTGCAATTTTTATTCGCCCTGTTTGCGCTCGATTATATTATTTGCTGCACTTTTTTCTCCTTTCTTCCGTAATGTTTTTAAATCTTTTATTAATTCTTCTTTTGTCTTGTTTTCATCTTTCATTTTGTTCTCCTCCTGTTTATACCCTAAGGTAAATAAGTATATGAAAAGCATACTATCATTTAAATCTTATAAATATTTTAACATTCTCCTTTATTATTTTCTCCTCTTCCACACTTTCTATACTTGCCACCACAATTCGGGTAGATATCCCCTGCCTGAGCCCATCAGTATCATATCTTCCTGCATTTTTGGCATTTATACTTTAGGATTTTAAACTCCCTTTTTATCTTTAATAACATTTTTTAATACTCTATAGTACATTTTAATTGTTATATGTCTTCAATCCTTCTGGATTTAATCCACTCTTTTAATATTTCTCTCCTCTTTTCTTCTAAGACAAACTCGAGTAATTTTGAAGTTGTTCCTTATAATGCGAATTTAGGGTAAAAAATTACTAGTTACCTTTTTACCTTTAAAGCTAAGAGTTTTTTTATTTTTATATATAAATATTTAGAATAATAATAACGAAAGTTTTGTTATTATATTCGACTTTTTAGGTTAAAAATCCTTCTTTTTTCGTAAAATGTTTTAAAATAAAAAGCCCTTCAACTAATGCCAAAGGGCTTGGAATGTGAAGCTCCCTAGACAGGACGATTTTCGCACTTTTTTTATAAGTAATGATACTTAAAAGGTGTATAAAAAGTTATTAGAAACAATACGCAATTTTTGAGCATAAAAAGATGTCATGAGTTTTTATTTACTTTTGACTTTGGTATTCCGAACCACCTTGGAGTCCTATCTCTATATTCATAGTAGGCATTACCATATTGTTCCAGGCATCCCTTTTCTTCGAAATCCACAAAGGCTACGGTACCCACTGTAAATAGGAGTAAAAACAACATAAAGAGCCATGAAGCTGTCGCGATACTTATTCCCAGAAATACAAAAAAATAGGCCAAATACATAGGATGTCTTGAATACCGATAAAATCCTTTTTTAATCGGTTCTTTAGGTGGTGAATTGGCCCAGTTTGCCATCACAACAATCATGCCAACCAATCCTAACAGTGCAATGGGAATACCCACATAAAAACATATAGTCCCTAATTTTAATGGCAGGAAAATGGAATAGAGAGCAGCGATGAAAATGATATACTTGGAAGAACAGAAAAGTGTCTTATTAACCTTTGAAAAGTTCTTAAATTCTTCCTCTTGGGAAGGTATTACCCTCTTATTGGCAAAACGAATAAAAAAAGGGAAAGTTAATAAGACTAGAAGCATGAAAATCCAGGCATTCCACAAGCCTACTTCAAATTCTGGGATGAGAGACATTTTTTCTCCTTTCATTTATTTTAGTACGTATTTTCATATTTCACCTCGAAGTTAACATTTTTTCTAACTTAAAATAAACAAACCACTTTTTTATATTTCTAAATTGATTGTTTTACAAAGTACTTCATTGTATTAATATAATTTCTACATTTATTATTCTGCAAAAATCTCAAAAATCCTTCTTTTTCTGGAAAATAATTTAAAAAAAAGAAAAGCCCTTCAGTAAAGACCAAAGGGCTGGTTATTGTCTGGCTCCCCGGGTAGGATTCGAACCTACAACCCTCCGGTTAACAGCCGGATGCTCCACCGTTGAGCTACCGAGGAAGGTCACAAGTAATTATACTCAAAAACCATATTCGAGTCAATAATTCTATAGAATTAAAAAATATATTTTCAGAAGTTTTTTAGATCTATAACCATAAATATTAATTATTTTAAACTTTTCATTATCCTGGTATACCATATTTAGTTTAGTTCAATCTAAATAGTCTTTCAATTTCTTACTTCTGCTGGGATGTTTCAATTTCCTTAATGCCTTCGCTTCAATCTGACGAATTCTCTCTCTGGTGACTCCAAACTCTTTACCAACTTCTTCCAAAGTATGAGGATGACCAGTTGAAATTCCAAATCTCATTTCTAATACTCTCTTCTCTCGATAAGTTAATGTCTTTAAAACATCGTCTAACTGCTCTTTGAGAAGAGTATGAGAAGCAATCTTGGGAGGAGCTGGTGAGTCCTTATCTTCTATAAAATCTCCCAAATGGCTGTCTTCTTCTTTCCCGATTGGAGTCTCTAAAGAAACAGGTTCTTGAGCAGTTTTTAAAATTTCCCTTACTTTATCTTTAGAAATCTCCATCTGTTCAGCTATTTCACCAATAGTCGGCTCTCGTCCTAACTCCTGTAAAAGATAGCGTGATACCCTTATTAATTTATTAATAGTCTCTACCATATGAACAGGAACCCGAATGGTTCTAGCTTGGTCTGCAATAGCTCTAGTAATTGCCTGCCTTATCCACCAGGTAGCATAAGTACTAAATTTATATCCTTTTTTATAGTCAAATTTCTCCACCGCTCTTATTAAACCCATATTACCTTCTTGAATAAGATCTAAAAATAGCATTCCTCTTCCTACATATCTTTTAGCAATACTTACTACTAATCTTAAATTTGACTCTACTAATTTTTTCTTAGCTTTATGATCTCCCCTTTGCATCTTAGTAGCTAAATCTATCTCCTCATCAGTAGTTAAGAGTTTTATCTGCCCTATTTCCTTCAAGTACATCTTTACGGGGTCATCTAATTCTAATTCTTTCGATATTTCTATTTCTAAATCAATTTCCTCTTTAGAGTTAGAAGTTGTTTTATCTTGCTGTTCAATGCCTTTATCTTTAGCCAGCAAATTCCCCTCTTCTTCAGTTTCAACTAAATCAATTCCAGATTCACTAAGAATATCATATAAATATTCTATCTTATTTACATCTACAATATCATCTGCTAAAAATTTTTCTATTTTCTTATAAGTTAAATAGCCTTGCTCTTTCCCTTCTTTAATTAATGCTTCAATTATCTTGTTTTTTCCCATTCCCCAAGCCTTCCTTCTTAAATGTAAAAATAAAATTACTTATTTAAATAAATTTTAAAAGTAAATAAAAAATATTAATCTACTTTTGACTTTTCAACTGTTGAACGATTTTCCTTAATTCTTTTAAATCATTTTCTTCTAGCTTTTCAGATTTTTTTATCTTTTCATCAAGCATTTTTGCTTTTTCCTCAAGATTTTTTCTCTCTTGAACTAACTTAAAATTATTTATAGTATCTATATATCCTGAGATTATTTTTTCATCAAGGGTTATAATTTCTTCCATTAAAATCTTAGAAATTAATTTTGCCGCTTTATCATTATCTAAATATTCAATAACTTTTTGAGAATCTATCTTTTTATCATCTTTTAAAATTTTAATAATTACTGCTACAATTTGACGATGTAACAAGACTGAAAAATCTTCTACCTTCAACTTTTTTAAAATATTCTGAGCAATTTCTTCATCCTCTAACATACATCCAATAAGAATCTTTTCGGCTTTAACATTTCCGGGCTCAGAATCCGGATTAATAAAACTAGGAACAAATTCTTTTAAGCCTTTTTTATATTTTACTAAATCAATCCTAATTGCTTCTTCGGCTAATTTTAATTCTTCAGATATTTTTACAATCTGAGCTCTTAGTTCATTCTCATCGCCCATTACGCTCAGGGTAGGCATAATCCCTTTAATAATCTTTGCTTTCCCTTCTATAGTTTTAATACTATTTTGGGAATATAAAAGTTTTAACTTATAGTCTATTAAGGAGAGAGAACTATCAATTAAATTTTGAAAAGCCTTTTTTTCTTTTTTAATTAAAAAATCTGCTGGGTCAAAACTTGGAGGCAAGTCTATTACTTTCACTTCCAGACCAGATTTTACCAGCAAATCTAAACTTCTTAAAGTCGCCATATTCCCTGCTGAATCTGCATCATAAGCAATTAAAACTGTATCTGTAAATCGTTTTATTAATTCTATTTGTTTGATAGTTAAAGCTGTCCCTAAGGAAGCTACTACATTATTAAATCCATATTGCTGAGTTATTAAAACATCAGTATAACCTTCTACAATAATTGCACTATTTTTTTTCCGAATATCTTCTTTGGCAAAGTTTAAACTATATAAATTGCTCCCTTTATTATAAATCAATGTTTCCGGTGAGTTTATGTACTTAGGTAAGGAATCATCTAAAACCCGGCCTCCGAAGCCTACTATCCTCCCCGGCAAATCAAAGATGGGGAAAATTATCCTATCTCTAAAATAATCAAGAAATTTTCCTTCTGTTTTACTCCTCTTGGTAAGTCCTGCTTTAATCAACTCTTCATAGGAATAACTTTTTTCCTTTAAAAAATTAGTTAACACATCCCAGCCCACAGGGGCATAACCTAATCTATACTTTTCGATAGTGTTATCGTTAATCCCTCTTTTTTCAAGATAATTTAGTATTTTCCCCCCCTGAGGAGTTCGAAATAAACCTTCTCGATAATAATTTGCTACTAAATTATTTAACTTAGATAGCCTTTCTTTTTTTCTATAAAGAATATTTTCTTTCTCTTCATTCGCAGGAAGAGATACACCCGATTTTTTAGCTAACACCTTTACTGCTTCAAAAAAGCTAACTTTCTCATATTTCATAATAAAATTATAAACATTTCCCCCTTCACCACATCCAAAGCAATGAAATAATTGTTTCTCAGGGCTAACCATAAAAGACGGGGTTTTTTCCTCATGAAAAGGACATAATCCTCTAAATCCTTTCCCCGCAGGTTTTAAATGTACATACTCTGAAATTATATTTACAATATCACAACGATTTCTTATTTCTTCCAGTAAATCAGATGAAAATCTCAACTATAATTCACCTACATATTATTATATTATCTAATTAATGATTATTATTTTTAAAAAAACTCTACAATTTTCCTTTGTATTAATATATTCTACAAATTTTTCAATTTTCCTCTTTTTTTACAAAAATATTTTAAAAAAAATACTAGTTGACTATATAACCAATATAAATCAACTAGTCTTAGATACTTTATTTTTCTTTTTGTTATAAATCAAAAATTTAGAAATTTAACTGTAAATTTTCTTCCCTTGTAACTTTTTCTTTTTGTTTAACTTTCCCATATATTCCTCCACCTCCAGGACTTAACTTTAAAAGTCCCTTTCGGGCTAAAATTATATTTTGCGCAATTTTAAATCCAACCACCTGACTGATTTCCTGATAGGAAGCCTTATGTAGTATATTCATTTCAGTACCAAAATAATTAAACAATTTATTTAGTATTTTCCCCCCTATTCCAGGTACAAATTCTAAAGGAATCTGATGATAATAAGGTGGTCGATGAGGCGGAGAAAAAGATTGCTGATAATCTCCAATTTCTACAATTCGATCAAAAACACCTTTTACTATTTTATCACTCCCGCATTTTTCGCACTTATACACTGGTGGATTACTATCAGAAGTATAATTACAAATTTCACAAAAGGTCCGGTGATATTTACCTAACTTAGGGTCGAGTCCATAATTAGCAAATATTTTTCGTCCCTCTTTTCGCTGTAAGGCTAAAAGTATCTCCTTAAAATTTGCCTTTTCCAGTTCTATTATATTATATTCTCTACCAATCTTAGGTAGAGAATGAGCATCTGAATTAGTTAGAAAGGTAAATTTAGCCAGTTCTTTCAATCGATCAGCAATTTCTGTATCTGCACTCAATCCCAATTCTATAGCTGGAATCTTTTTTAAGGTAGACCTGCTAAACATCTCTTCTAATCTTTTTACACAATTTCCATAAACACTTTTATGAGGAGTAAAGGCATGAGCGGGGATTAAAATCCCTCCGATCTGGTTTATAATTTGAAAAGCCTCTTGAGCACTAATTTTACAATTTTGAGAACTTAAACTTACATTCGTAACCAAAAGAGATAGAGCTTTACTAAATTCTTTTATATCTTCAAAATAGGGAAAATAAGCTATCTGATGGGAAGACCCCCCATCTTTTTCTTTAGTTTCAATCTCTGAACCTAAAATAATAGTTACTTTATCCTGATAAATTAAGCCTCCTTCTTTTAAAGGTTTCATTTCTCCATTATTAATTAATTGGGAAATGTCATCAATAACTTCAGGTGAAGCACAATCAACGATACCTACAATATCAATCCCTTTTCTATACTTACATTCTCGAGCAATATTGGCAAAAGTTAGGTCTCTAGAAGCAGTTATTTTTACCGGTGCACCACTATTGCTTCTTCCAATATGAACATGTAAATCCATAAAATATTTCTTCATTTTTTAATTATAGCCTTATCTTTAGTTTTTGAGGGCGCATGCAATACGCCCCTACCTCTGGTTTCCGAATACTGGATTCTGTCTTCTTCTTTCTTCTCTATATACTATATACTCGATACGAAATAAAGTATTCCTATGATCGTCTTAGCATCTTTAATAACATTTTCTTTTATTAATTTTAAAGCTTCTGTTAAATTAATAAGTTTGATTTTAATAAATTCATCTAAATCTTCTTTTTTATTTCTTTTTTCCAAATCTTCTGCTAAAAAGAGGGTAATTTTTTCATTACAAAAACCGGGAGTGGAGAAAAAAGTTATTAACTTTTTAATCCTCCGAGGATAATAACCAGTCTCCTCTTCTAATTCTCTTCTGGCACAACTAACTAAATCTTCTCCCGATTCAACAGTTCCTGCTGGTAGCTCCCATAAAACTTCTTCGGCAGGTTTTCTGAATTGTCTAATCATCACTATATCTTTTTTATCGGTTAGAGCTAAAATAACTACCGCTCCAGGATGTTCCACTATTTCTCGAATAGTTACCCGCTCATCAGGAAGTTTTACTTTATCCTGACGAAGATTAATAATCCTTCCTTTATACCTATAAGTAGAAGATAAAGTATTTTCCTGAAAAAAATCTTCTTTAGTCATCCAATTTTTCTCCTAAGGCTACAGTTTTTATAATAGATAGAATATATTCTATTGCATTTTTTAATTCCTTAATAAGAATATATTCTTCAATGGTGTGTACTTTTTCCATACCCACTGCTAAAGCAAGAGAATATTATTTTCCCTAATAAGTAGGTAATACACGCCGCTTATGCAATATAAAGCTATTTTATCACTCTTTAACCAATTCTTCCCCTTGTTTCAATGCCTTTTTATTTAAATCTATTAACTTTTGATTCCGTCCAGTCAGAGCCTTTTCCAAAGCCTTAAATATGGTTTTTAGTTTTACTACTCCAGATTTTTTAACATAGGTGCCCAAAGCAACCATATTAGCAACTCTTAAATTTCCTAACTGGTTAGCTATATCGTTTGCTGGAACTCTAACTATAGCAATATCATCTCTGTTTACCTTTTGATCTATTAAAGATTCGTTTAATATTATTAATCCATCTTTCTGGACATTTGCCTCAAATTTATCTAAAGATGGTTTATTCATAACAATTATAGACCTAGGATAAGGTACAACTGGAGAAGCAATCTCCTCAGAAGAAATTATTACAGTGCAATTAGCCGTACCTCCTCTCATCTCTGGTCCATAAGAGGGCATCCAGGCAACATTTTTTCCTTCCAACATTCCTGCATAAGCTAACAATCTACCCATCAACATTACTCCTTGTCCACCAAACCCGGCAATAATAACTTCTTCTAACATCTAAGCCACCTCCTCAGGAGTTCTAAATTCACCTAAAGGATAATAAGGAATCATATTTTCTTCTAACCACCTATTTGCTTCAACTGGACTTAGACCCCAGTTAGTAGGACAGGTAGACAAAATTTCCACCATTGAGAATCCTTTACCATCTAACTGCACCTGAAATGCTTTCTTAATAGACTTTTTAGCTTTTATTATATTTGCCGGTTTACTTAAAGCCACTCGAGAGATATAAGTAGCTCCTTTCAAAGTAGATAACATTTCAGCCATTTTGATGGGATAGCCCATAGTTTTTGGATCTCTACCATATGGAGAAGTTTGAGTTACCTGTCCCACCAAGGTAGTAGGAGCCATCTGTCCTCCAGTCATTCCATAGATAGCATTGTTTATAAAAATAACCGTAATATTTTCACCTCTATTAGCTGCATGCACTATTTCAGCTGTACCGATGGCAGCTAAATCTCCATCACCTTGATAAGTAAAAACAATAGAATCTGGTTTTGCCCTTTTAATGCCGGTAGCAGTTGCCGGAGCTCTTCCGTGGGCAGCGCATATCATATCACAGTTAAAAAATAAATAGGCAAAGACAGAACACCCTACCGGACAAACTCCTATAGTATTTTCTCTAACTCCAAATTCATCTAACACCTCAGCTACTAATCGATGAGCAATGCCATGATGGCAGCCGGGGCAATAAGTAAAAGAAGTTTCAGTTAAAGATTCTGGTCGTCCAAATACTTTCTTCATAATATTAAATCCACCTCCATTATAGTATCAAATTATCATTTATGTATTTTATAAACATTTCTTTACTTTTTCTAAAATTTCTTCTGGCGAAGGTATTATTCCACCTGGTCGACCATAGAACTTGATTTTTGCTTTTCCGTTTACCGCTAATCTAACGTCTTCAATCAGTTGACCTAAGCTCATTTCTACTATCAAGAATTTCTTTATTTTCTCAGCAGTATCTCCAATTATCTTCTCCGGGAAGGGATATAAAGTAATCGGCCTGATCAATCCAACATTAATCCCTTCTTTTTTTGCCTTCTGAATTACAGTCTTTACAATCCGAGCAACTGTTCCATAAGCAACAATTACCAAATCTGCATTTTCTAAACTTATAGCTTCGTATCTAACTTCTTTTTCCTCAAGCTTTTTATATTTTTCATTTATTACTAAATTCATCTTTTCTAGTACTGAAGGATTTAAATTAAAAGAAACAATCTGATGTGGTTTTCTTCCTTTGCATCCGACTAAAGTCCAACTTTCTTTAGATGGTAAATCAACTTTTGGTTTTTTTTTAAATTCTACTGCTTCCATCATCTGCCCTAAAAGTCCGTCTCCTAATATCATTGCGGGATTACGATATTTATCTGCTAAATCAAAAGCATCCATAGTTAAATCAACTAATTCTTGAACGGAAGAAGGAGCAAGGACAATTAAATGATAATCTCCATGCCCTCCACCTTTGGTGGCTTGAAAATAATCACTTTGTGCTGGTTGAATATCTCCTAAACCTGGGCCACCTCTCATCATATTAATCACTACACAGGGTACTTCAGAACAGGCAATATAGGAAATCCCTTCTTGCATTAAACTTATTCCTGGACTGGAAGATGAAGTCATAGCTCGTACTCCAGTAGAAGCAGCTCCATAGACCATATTTATTGCTGCTAGTTCACTCTCAGATTGTACAAAAGCAGCATCTTTCATCTTCAATAATTTTTTCGCCATATAAGCAGTTAATTCACTTTGAGGGGTAATGGGATAACCAAAATAATATCGGCAACCAGCAATAATTGCTGCTTCTCCAATAGCTTCGTTTCCTTTCATTAATATTTTTTCTGCCATTTTCTAACCTCCTTGTAATAAATCTAAGTTTAATTTTTAAATATTTTACTTATTTAAATACCTCAATCGCAACATCGGGACAAGTTAAAGCACAAAAAGCACAGCCAGTGCATTCTTCTGGTTTAATTTGTTTAGCAGGATGATACCCTTTTTTATTAAAATTTTCGGACATAATAATAATGTGTTTAGGGCAAGCGGGGATACATAACTCGCATCCTTTACATCTTTCTTGGTCTATTATAATTTTTGCCATCCCATTTCCTCCTTCTTTATAGAACTATTCCCAGGGTAATTTCATAAAACGTTTTATATAATATACTGGTTCCTCAAAATTTTCCTGCTTAATTTTTTGAGAAAATTGTTCATCTATACAGATAAATTTAATAGGTATCTTCAATTTTTGAGCCGCCTGTCTTATCAAAATATGTCCTTTTTTAATTACATCTTCATCGGTTTGGGTACTTAAATTAGGATTACTTACTACTCCACTAATTTTTAATCGAGATGTATTTTCTATCTCTTGGGCTATTTGTTTAATTTGGGGTATACTTTGAGTAAAAGGTCGGTAAGAATTTAAGACCAGTAGCATTTCATAATCTAAATCTTTAATAAAAGATTTATAATTCCCTAAAATAACTGTTCCTACATCATCTCCTCCTACATCAAGAATCAAATGATAATCAGCATTTTGGATTAAACCTTTTATTTCGGGAGAAATTAGAGGTAATTCGGCATAAGCCCACTCATCTTGGGGAGCAATAACTTTTATATCTTTATGATTTAAAGTATCTTTTACTTCTCTAATTCTAAAATAGGGGTTCACAATATCTAAATCTACAATAGCCACTTGATTATAGTTTTTCTTACAATATATCGAATAATTAATAGCAATTTCTGTTTTTCCACTTCCAAAGCCTCCCACAAATATCTTTATACGTCTACTCAATATATTTTCTCCACCTCTTCACCTTTCAGGACTCTTAAAGCACCATTACACAAAGCTAACATTTCTTCCTCGCCAGGATAGATCATAACTAAAGATAAAAAGCTTACTCTGTCTCTTATCATATTAATAAATTCATTGGCATAGGCTATTCCGCCAGTTAGAATAATAGCATCTATTTGACCTTTTAATACTGTAGCTCCTGCTCCGATTTCTTTAGCTACCTGGTAGGCCATAGCCTCTAATATCAGCTTGGCTTTTTTATCTCCCTGTTTAATCCTGTTTAGTACTTCTCTAACATCATTAGTATTTAAATAAGCTACTAATCCACCTCTACCTTTTATCTTTTTCATAATTTCGTCTTTAGTAAATTTACCAGAAAAACAAAGTTCAACCAGGGCGCCAACCGGAACTCCACCGCTCCTTTCCGGAGTAAAAGGGCCTTCTCCATTAAGTGCATTATTAACATCGATAACCTTACCTTGGCAGTGTATCCCCACTGAAATTCCTCCACCCAGATGAGCTATAACAAAATTTTCTTTCTCATACTTTTTGCCTAAATCTAAAGCTGCCTTTCGAGCAACTGCTTTCTGATTTAAAGCATGGAAGATACTAACCCGAGGAATTTCTGGCATACCAGAAATTCTGGCAATAGATTTCATTTCATCAATTACTACCGGGTCAACTATATAGGCAGGAATAGATAACTTTTTGGCAATTCCAGAAGCAAGTATCCCTCCCAAATTAGAAGCATGTTCACCGCTTACTCCCTTACGGAGGTCTTCTAACATCTTTTCATTAACTCGATAGGTTCCACTGGCAATAGGTTTTAGTAATCCCCCTCTTCCCACTACCGCATCAAGAGTAGAATAGTTAATCCCCTTTTCTTTTAAGAAATTTAAAATTATCTCTAACCGAAATTCGTATTGATCGATAATTTTATGAAAAATGGATAATTCTTCATTGCTATGCTTAATCTTTTTTTCAAGTAACAATTGTTCATTAGAGAACAAGGCTACTTTGGTTGAAGTTGAGCCAGGATTTACTACTAATATTTTATAATCTTTGGCCATAAAAACATTACCTTTCTTAGATCATCTGATTCGGTTTAATTTCAGTTATCTCGCTCATTAATACTGCTAAGGCAATGGAATATAATTTTGATTGTGCACTGTCAGACCGAGAAACTAATACTACAGGAGCCTTTGCACCCAAAAGTAGTCCTGCTGGTACTGCTTTAGCTAAATAAACTAACCCTTTAGCCAAGATATTAGCTGCCTCAATATCTGGAGCTAATAAAATATCTACCTCCCCGGAAACTGGGCTTTCAATGCCTTTATGCTTTGCTGCTTCCTTAGAAATAGCATTATCAAAACCTAATGGTCCATCCACTATCCCCCCCACAATCTGCCCCCTCTCACTCATTTTAGATAAACAAGCCGCATCTATAGTAGCTGGCATATCAGGATTTACCAATTCTACTGCACCGACAACTGCCACTTTAGGTTTTTCTATTCCTAATGAATGAGCGTAATAGATAGCGTTCTGAATTATCTGAGCTTTTTGTTTCAAATCTGGACTGATGCACATAGCCCCATCAGTTATAGTAAATAGACGATCATAATTTTTAACCTCCAGTGTATAGACATGACTGAGCATTCTATCAGTTCGTAAACCAACTTCTTTATCTAAAACAGCTTTTAAAATTCTGGCACTTCCCATCATCCCTTTCATTAATATAGAAACCTTTTTATTGCGGACTAATTCTACGGCACACCGGGCAGCTTCAGCTTTATCTGTTTGGTCTATTATTTCGTAATTGGTAGGATCAATACCTATTTTATTAGCTATGTGAATAATTTCCTTTTTATCACCCACTAATATTGAATTAGTTAATCCTTCCTTTCGAGCAGCTTCCACTGCCCGTAAAACATCTTCGGCTTGAGCAGCAGCTACTGACATTTTTTTAGGCCCATAATGTTTAGCCTTTTCTAAAACCTCATTAAAAGTTCTTAACATTTTTCTTATCACCTCTTTAGTGATTAAAATAGTCATTAGTGAATAAGTCGTAGGGGGCAGACCTTGTGTCTGCCCGTAGGACAGGCGTCTCACCTGTCTTCTTAATTCTTTCTTCTTCTTTTTTCTTTCTTTCTTTGCTATATAATTATATACTCAATACTCGATACTCGATACTAATTTAATTTTTAATTCTCTTCTTAATTACTTTTCCTAATCTTTTAATTCCTTCCTCAATATCTTCCTCTTTAGGGTAACAAAAACTAAGTCTCATCGTATTTTTCCCTTTACCATTGGCAAAGAATGCAGAACCACTCACATAGGCTACTCCCTCTTCAATTGCCTCAGGAAACATTTCATCCACATCTATATATTCAGGCAAGGTAACAAAAATAAAAAACCCGCCTTCAGGTTTAGTCCAGAAAGCTTCAGATGGAAAATATTTACTTAATGCATTTAACATAACATCTCGTTTTTTTCTATAAATTTTAATATTTGATTCTATATTCTTATCTATATCGTTCTGACGGCAGTACTCATAAACAATTAATTGATTTAAAATAGTAGTACATAAATCAGTTGCTTGCTTCATAATTACTATTTTTTCAATAATTTTTTTATCCCCTAAAACCCAGGCCAATCTTAAGCCAGGACATAATATCTTAGAAAAGGTCCCTAAACTGATTACATAACCCTCTTTATCTAAAGAATAAATAGAAGGAAGTGGTTCTCCTTCAAATCTGAGTTTGTCGTAAGGATTGTCTTCTAAAATAAATACTTCAAATTTTCGAGCTATTTCCAGAACTCTTTTTCGCCGCGGTAAAGACATAGTTACTCCAGCAGGATTTTGAAAATTTGAAATAGTATAGATAAATTTCACCTTTTTGCCTTCCTTTTTAAGTTGAGTAAGTGTCTCTTCTAAAATATCCACCTGTATACCTTCATCATCCATAGGAATCCCAATCATCTCTCCCCCATAACTAAGAAAAGCATTTAAGGCGGCTAAATAACTGGGTAATTCAACAATTACTATGTCTCCGGGGTTTAATAAAACTTTACTCACCAGATCTAACCCTTGCTGAGAACCTGAAGTAATCATAATATTATCTAACTCCGCTTTTTTATTATCTTCGGAAAACCAATTTAATATTAATTCTCTTAATTCTGGTAAACCCTCAGTACTGCTGTATTGTAAGGCACGAGCACTATTTTTGATTAATATTTGTTGGGTCACCTTGTTTATTTCCTTAGCCGGGAAAGTAGCAGGATCGGGCATACCACCAGCTAAGGATATAACATTAGACTTTTGAATTATTTTTAAAGTTTCTCGTATGGTTGAAACCTTCATTCTCTAAGCTAAAACAGAATAAAATTCTTCACTAATTATTGACATTATTTTCACTCCTTTTATATTTTTTATCTATAATAAATATGTCTTATTTATATTCCTGAGCCTCTTCTTCTCCTTTTAATACCCTGACTGCCCCTAAAGCCAGAGCTTTCATTTCATCACTTCCAGGATATACAGTAATAGGAGCGATAAAATTGACTCTTTCCTTTATCCAACCTATAAAAGTCTTGCCCAATGTACCTTTATCTCTTGCTCCGTTTCCAGTTATAACTATAGCGTCTACTTCTCCTTTTAACACAGCTGCCATCGCTGCTATCTCTTTGGCTATTTGATAGGCCATAGCCTGATACAATAATTCAGCTTTATTATCTCCTTTGCTAATTCTGTCTTCTACCTCTAAAGAATTGTTTGTTCCCAAATAAGCTACTAATCCACCCTGTCCCATAATTTTCTTTAACATTTCTGCAAGAGTAAATTCTCCAGAGTAACACAGTTTCGTTAATTCTATAATAGGTACGCCTCCGGTCCTCTCTGGAGAAAATGGTCCTTCCGCACTAGCATTGTTCACATCTATCATTCTGCCTTTACTATGCGCACTTACTGAAATTCCACCTCCTAAATGAACAACTACCAAATTAAGTTCTTGATAAGATTTCCCTAAATCTTGAGCCATTCTTCTTGCTGCTGCCTTTAAACTAAGAGCGTGACATAGACTTTCTCTTTCAATCTCAGGCATTCCCGAAATTCGAGCAATCGGTTCAAACTCATCAACTGCTACTGAATCAACAATAAAAGATGGCACTCCCACTTTTTGGGCCAGATCATAAGCAATAATTGCTCCTAAATTTGAGGCATGTTCCGCTCTAGGTCTTTCTCTTAAATCTTCTACCATTAATCCGTTTATTTGGTAAGTTCCACTGTGAACCGGTTTTAAGACCCCTCCTCTGCCCACTATCGCATCTAAAGAATTGATTTCAATGTTTTTCTTTTTCAAAAAATTAATAATTATTTCTGCTCTAAATTCATGCTGATCGGTTATTTTTTTATACTTCGACAATTCTTCTAAGCCGTGTCTGATTATTTCTTTATCCAATAATTGATCATCTTCAAAAAGAGCAATAGCTGTAGAAGTTGAGCCAGGATTTATTACTAATATTTTTAATTTTTTATACATATATATAC
>Ga0209610_1000232_pt1 | contig 29077 bp, 26 predicted proteins | sample LakKivw275mmetaG_FD_184137 | JGI IMG/M metagenome (GOLD analysis project Ga0209610, IMG submission 184137) | Anoxic lake water microbial communities from Lake Kivu, Rwanda to study Microbial Dark Matter (Phase II) - Lake Kivu water 275m metaG... | ecosystem: Environmental > Aquatic > Freshwater...
GGATAGCTCTCAGTCGGTAGCGCGATATTTCTTGAAGTCGCCTCAAGAAGTGGCGGAATTCTTAAAGATGTTATAATGTATGGAGATGCTCAATGGTTGATTGGCTAACCAACAGCTGGCTTTGGCTAACTAAAAACTGGCTTTACATTGCCGTTCCCCTGGTTATTTTTCTGGCTACTTATGTGGTTGGATTGTGGGTCAGGAGGATTGCTTATAGAGCCTTCAACCGTTGGGCAGCGGCAGGTAAATGGAGGGGAAGCCAGTTAATCATTCAGACGACACGTACACCCTTTATTTACTGGTTCCTGATTTTAGGCGTTCTTATAGCTATTCAGGTCTCAAGGTTAGACTCTTCCTCGAAGATATTAGCTGACAGGATATTGGCCAGCCTTTTTGTCTTTTCGTTGTGCTGGGTGGCTGCCACCTTAAGCACAAGGATACTCAAACTTTATGTTGGTGAAGTGAAGCGCTTACAACCATCAGAGCCTTTGATATTAAACATTGTCAGAATTGCTATTGCTGTGGTTGGCGCATTGATATTGCTTGATATCTGGGGAGCACCGACTACCCCAATAATTTTGCTTCTGGCGGCTGTTATCCTTATAGCGGCTTTAGCTTTTAGAGACGTGCTGGCCAATCTTTTCTCAGGTTTCCAACTGGCACAAGGTGAGCAAATCAGGGTCGGTGACTTTATAAAATTAGAATCCGGGGATAGTGGTTATGTCACCGATGTAACCTGGAGAAATACCCAGATTAGAACGCTGGATGGCAACCTCATCCTGATTCCCAATAGTAGATTGGTTCAAAGCACTGTTATTAATTACGGGCACCCGCTCAAGAAAGCTAGCAGACCTTTTCGTTTTTACACGCGTCTATACTTGAAGGAGTTGACTGGATTAAAAGCCAGCAATTTGGCGGAGATGGTTAATCTGCTAAAAGAGGTTCCTGACTCTGTGATTTATTATCATACTCATCATTTTCTTGAAGAGTACCATTATCTAACTCCTGAACCAGCCAATGATTTCGCCCTCTGGGTTAGTGACGAACTTAGCGACGAAATATTAGGAGAGAAGTTAGCCAGCATCGATACATTTGCTTTCCCGACCATTGGTGCCTTAAGGGCGAGAATTGAAGGTGTTATCAGGGACTATGTATCGAAGAAGCCCGACGGAAGAACTGCACGTGAGGGTAGGGAGTTTCATTTTATTAAATCAGTGAGCTTCATAATGCCTACACCCTATGTTGCTCATGACCTACGGGAGTTTGTTGAAGTGCTCAGGCAAGTGAGTATAGATTCTCTTAGTTATCATATTTTTGAGGCAAAGTTAAGGTTGAAGAGGGGTGTTAATGACTTTGCTATCTGGATTGAGGAATGTCTTGATGATAAAGATTTGGCTGATAAACTTGCTTATTTAGACCCGTATAATTATACGTTGGAGGGGTTGAGGTCGACTATAATTCAAGTGATTGAGAAGCGTATTAAGTAGAAGGTGGCCTAGTTGCAGAACGAAATTCATTTACAATCTAGAAGCCGATTGCAAGACTATGAGCCGATAGTTGGCAGGAGTTGTCTTGAAGACTTGAGGAGGCTGACCGAGAAATTCTCAGGCAAAGTTATCCAGACTGTAAACTCTACGTTTATTGGTGGTGGGGTGGCGGAGATACTGGAGCATATGGTGCCTTTGCTTAATCAGTTAGGCGTTGATATTAGATGGAATGTGATAACTGGTAGCGATGAATTTTTTGAAGTGACTAAGAAATTCCATAATGCCCTTCATGGTAAGCGTGAGAAAATTTCGGCTCAAGATTTTGCTTTGTTCTCGGAAATAACTGAGCGAAACCTGAAGGAGATGAGTTTTTACGGGGACATTATTTTTATTCATGACCCTCAGCCGGTAGGTTTGATAGCCAAGAAAAAGGAGATAGGCAGGAAATGGTTATGGCGATGCCATATCGATGTCTCCAGTCCTGATAAGAAGGTATGGAGCTTTTTGCGGCGTTTCATTGTGGAATATGATGCCGCTGTTTTCTCAGTACCTAACTTTGCTCAACAATTGCCCATACGTCAGTTTTTGATTACGCCATCCATAGACCCATTAAGTGATAAGAATAGGGAGCTTGACTCGGAGACAATTGATGCTGTGCTAGCAAAATATGGTTTGGTTTCAGACAAGCCAATGATTACCCAGATATCTCGCTTTGACCGTTTGAAGGACCCGCTGGGAGTGATAGAAGCTTTTGAAATGGTGAGAAAAAGCATAGATTGTCAATTGGTTCTGGCTGGAGGGACAGCAACTGATGACCCTGAGTCCGAGGATGTGCTTGTGGAGGTGAGAAAAAGGGCAGAAAAGAATCCTGACGTTCACGTCCTGCTGGTGCAGCCTGAGAGTGATATTGATATCAACGCCTTACAACGGGCAGCAACGATAATCATACAGAAATCGTTGAAGGAAGGTTTTGGGCTAACCATAAGTGAAGCCTTGTGGAAGGCGAAGCCGGTGGTGGCTTCTGCGGTTGGCGGCATACCATTGCAGGTTAAGAATAAGTTTACTGGACTTCTGTGCTATACAGTTGAGGGTGCTGCTTACTCTCTTAAACAATTGCTGAGTAACACGGAATATGCCAACTGGTTGGGGCAAAATGGAAAAGAGCATGTTAAGCAGAACTTTTTGATAACCGGCCACCTCAAAAATTACCTGCTTATGTTTTTGGCGCTGGACCAACCGTCAGAAGTTGTCTATTTGTAAGTCGTAAGTTTATTTTGAGCTTACCTATCTTTTTAGATGGTCTTTTGTGCAGGGACCGTTTTCAGGAAGTGACTCTTTCTCTGAGTCTTTTTATCACCCATTCGGCTTCGGCTACTGTTTTTTCAATTACGTCCTGGCACGTAGGTATGTCGTTTATCCTGCCAGCGACCTGTCCCAGCGGTATAACAATATCGTTCACGTCGCCAGGGTCGTGCAGTGCTTTAAGAAAGTCGATGCTGACTGCCTGACGTGCCAGATCCTGGATACCTCTCTGCTTTAAGCCGCTGAAAAAAAGTTTAAAAAACGGCACATCTAGCATTTTCTTTATCCGCCACCCACTGGACAATGCCTGAGTTAGTGATACCTTTCCTTCTGCTTGCTCTAGAGCAGTTTTGTTTTTCCAGTACCTGCCGGGAAGGCCGTCGACTCCAGGCGAGCGGAAGGTGTCTTCTGCTGTAGCTTTAATGCCGACCTCTTTAACGGTCAGGTGTACCGGGCTCTCTTGTGTAAGCATGAACCTGGTGCCCATGGATATGCCCTCAGCACCCAGAGCCAGAGCTGCCGCCAGCCCTCTGCCATCGCAGAAACCGCCAGCGGCTATAATGGGGATTTTCACCTGGCTGGCAATCAGAGGTATGAGGACCAGTGAAGTGGGTTCCCCACCATGTGCTGCTGCCTCCAGTCCGGTGACGGCAAGAGCGTCAGCCCCGTCTAGTTCAGCGCGGCGTGCATGTCTCTCTGTAGCTACGGTGGCTATAACCTTGCCGCCGTATTCGTGCACGGCTTTAATAAGCCAATCGCCTTTTCCCAACGCGTAGTTTAATATGGGAACTTTTTCTTCCATAGCTACTTCTGCATTCTCCCTGGCATTGGGGAAAAGGAGTGTAACATTTATGCCGAACGGTTTATCCGTGAGCGACTTAATCTCTTTTATGATGTCTTTCATCTGGTCAGGTGAGTTTGCAGCGCTGTTGAACATGCCTAATCCACCGGCATTAGAAACGGCAGCTACAATCCTGGGCAAGCTGACGAAAGCCATTCCAGATAACATAATGGGATGCTCTATTCCAAATAACTCAGTCATCCTTGTATTCATCGATAGTCCTCCTTTGTTGTGGGGCAGTCATGAGCATAAAGAACAGTTTGAAGTATAACAGGAGCAAAGAGGCGAATCAATGGAGAGCCTTTTTATATTCTTTGCCTCGCCGTTCCGGCTGGGTTATAATTGTGCGATGAGAAGGCATAGTTATTTTTGATGTCTGGAGGCTACTGATGGAAACTAGAATGACAGAAATTTTTGGTATCGGACATCCAGTTATGTGTGGTGGCATGATGTGGCTGGCTAAACCTGAACTCTGTGCCGCTATTTCTAACGCCGGCGGTCTTGGGAATTTGACATCAGGCAACTATGAATCTGGAGACAGCTTTCATAAAGCCATCGATGCTACGCGCCAGTTGACGGATAAGCCGTTCTGCGTAAACATCACGTTGCTACCTTCTGTGCGGATTACAAAAGAGATGCATCAGGAGTATTTTCGAGTTTGCTGCGAAGAAAAAGTGGCTGCTATAGAAATCTCAGGTGCGCCTCTGGATAAATATCTGGGCATGGAAGCTGTTGCCAAGGCTAAAAAAGCGGGTGTCAGGCTGATACATAAGGTCGGTTCCGTCAAGCATGCCAGACATGCTGAAGAAGTTGGCTACGATGCTGTTATTGCTGCAGGTTTTGAGGAAGGGGGGCATCCGTTGAATGATGATGTTACCACAATGCTTCTGACTCCTCGGATTTCCGAGTCGGTGAAGATACCTGTTATTACTGCGGGAGGGATAGCTGATGGGAGAAGTCTGGCTGCCGCACTGATTTTAGGTGCAGAAGGCGTGATGATGGCTTCACGTTTTATCGCCACGAAAGAATGTCAGGCACATGTCAAAATAAAAGAGGAGATCGTTCGGCGTCAGGAGAATGATACTACACTTATATGCAGGACAATCGATTTGCAGATGCGGGCTTTGAAAAATGAATTAGTCAGCAAAGTGCTTGAAGTGGAGGGACGGCGTGGTGGGCTAGAGGAAATAATACCACTTATATCGGGCAGGCGTTCTGAGGGAGCTTGGGAAAGTGGTGACGTAGATGGTGCTCCGTTTGCCGTTGGTCAGTCTATAGGCCTTATTAAGGAAATCGTCAGTTGCCAGGAACTCTTGGATAAAATGGTGCGGGACGCTGAGGAAATTCTTGCCAATACCAAGCGGCGACTCCGAATTGCTACCTCTTAAGAAATGCCAAGCCTGTGCCATCTTATCCAGTGTGGCGAAACCCTAGCCCTCGTTGAGTTGATGAACCTTTTTTCTTGCTGCCTCTATTGTTTCTTCAGCTTCGGCTATTATTCGTTCGATTAGCTCTTTGACACTGGGCAAGTCATTGATACCACCAATACATTGGCCGGCGTATAACATGCCTCTCTCTATATCACCATCGTAGATAGCCTTCTCTGCAAGTATGGCTCCAGTTGCCTGCCTAGCTTGCGCAAAAAGATTTTTTGATTCACCTTCTTCGTCAGACTTCATCATGCTGAAGCTGAGTCCGATAAATCTGGCCATAGAGAGCTTTAGCTGTTTCTTGATTTCCCATGCGCTTTTAATGGCACTTAAAAGTGGAAACCCGCCTTTCATCATTTCTATTGCTGCTTTGTTCTTGAGCACTCTGCCATCCATGCCGTCGAAAACATCGCTGTAAAGGGTGTCTTCCTCACTGGCTTTTTGGCAAAGCTCCTTGAAATTTTGGTGGAGAACACTCTCCTTGGTTAGACCAAATCTAGTACCCATAGATATTCCACTTGCCCCGAGAGTTAATGCTGCAGCCAGTCCTCTGCCATCGTAAAAGCCACCTGCTGCTATTACAGGTATCTTTACTTGATTGGCGACAATAGGTATCAAAACCATAGAAGTTCCAGTAGCGCCATGTGCTGCTGCCTCAAATCCGGTGATAGTGATAGCGTCACAACCCAGTTGCTCCGCACGGATAGCATGCTTTGATAAAGCTGTGGTGCCTATCACCTTACCCCCATAGGCATGAATCTGATCAATGAACCAAGGCTTGCCCAGAGTATAATTAAACACAGGGACTCTCTCCTCTATTGCGACTTCAACGCCTTCTTTGGCTCCAGGCCCCATTAATATTTGGTTTATGCCGAATGGCTTATCAGTGAGTTCCCTAATCCTCCTGATGTTCTTGCGCATCTCCTCTTTATCTGCACCAAATCTGGCTGTAGCAAGGATGCCGAGTCCGCCGGCATTGCATACTGCAGCTACGATGTTTGGTTCAGTTATCCAGTTTGCCCCTGCTAGCATGATGGGATGTTTTATTCCAAATAACTCGGTCATGGGTGTCTTTATCATAGTGTCTTCTCCTTACTGTTGTTTGTTTTACTAGAGTCTTGAGCCTTTGAAGCTTATTAGTTGCTGATTTTGGCTCATTTGCTTTGTATGTTAGAATTAGCTTGAATTCAAGAGTAATAATTATGACAGAATTTGACCCTATTGTCAATGTCGCCATTGTCTTAACAGCGGCTTTGGTCGGTGGCATGGTGGCCCATCGTCTGAGGCAGCCGATGATTCTAGGCTATTTATTGGTAGGTGTTGCTGTTGGTCCTTATGGTTTTGGCTTGGTTGGCGACATTCAGTTGATTGAGAACTTGGCTACCATAGGCGTGGCTTTGTTGATGTTTACTGTGGGATTGGAGATATCTTATAGCCAGTTGAGACAAACAGGCAAGGTAGGAATTTGGGGTGGCGTAGCTCAGATTTTAGCTACCTTTGCTCTAGGATTGGTGGCTGGTAAATTTCTACTCCGCTGGCCTTTAGGTGAGGCTGCTTTTTTTGGTCTTCTTATTTCTTTGAGTAGTACCATGGTTGGCCTGAAAATGCTTATGGAGCGAGGCGAACTAGATTCAATGCATGGCCGCATCATGATAGCCATTCTCATAGTCCAAGATTTGAGTGTCGTGTTAATGATGGTCGGAGTGCCTGTTTTTGGTGCATCAGTGGAGCGTTTATTGCCCACATTTGCTGTCGCTATGAGTAAAGCAGTTTTTTTCTTAGGGATAGCTGTTGTTTTAGGACTTTGGGTGCTCCCTTGGTTATTAGGCAGGGTGGCAGGAGTAAGGTCTCGCGAGCTTTTCTTGCTCACCGTTCTTATATTGTGTTTCGGTGCTGCTTTCGGCACCTATATTTTTGGGTTGTCCATTGCCTTCGGCGCATTCGTTGTTGGATTATTGCTCAGAGAGTCCATATTTGCTCATCAAGCTTTAGCTGAGATTACTCCCTTACGAGATGTGTTCGCTACCCTATTCTTTGTGTCGCTGGGTATGCTTTTAAGTCCTAAGTTTGTGATAGAAAATTGGCCTATGGTAATTCTAGCAGTGGTTGTTATTATCGCTATTAAATTTGGGGTTTGTTTTGGTATTGCTAGACTATTCGGCTATGGTGGTCGGACTGCTTTATTCGTTGGCGCCGGTCTTGCTCAAATTGGTGAGTTCAGTTTTATTTTAGCTCAAGCGGGGATGGACTCCGGTGTAATCCCCGGCCATTCCTATTCGTTGATTATAGCCAGCACTGTTATTACTATGTTGCTGACCCCTCTTCTGATGGTTCTGGCCTCGGCGGTCTATCCTAGATTTGCTAGAGCTCCGACGAAAGGAAAAATAGTAGTGGGAGATATCTCTCTTTTGCCTGAGGATGAATCACGTCATCCCGTAACTGAGATAGTACTCTGTGGTTATGGCCGAGTGGGACGCAATATTGCTAAAAATTTGTATGACCTTGGTATTCCCTATCTGGTGATTGAAATAGACCCCGAACTTGTTTACACGCTACATAGGAAAGGCGAAAACTGCATATATGGAGATGCTAGCAATGCTCACGTCCTCTCCTTAGCCGGGCTGGATAAAGCCAGGGTCATGATTGTTACGTATCCTGACCCTCTGTCTGTAGTGACTACGGTGAAGAATGCTTTGAGGATTAATGCCAGACTTAAGATTGTTGCTCGTGTACACAGGAAGAGGGAGTTGGAAATTCTCGAGAAGTTGGGGGTTTCGGAATTGATAAGTCCGGAGTACGAAGCCAGTTTTGAATTTTTGCGTCGCACTCTGGCACATATGGGGTGGAATGGAGGCAAAATTCAAAAAACGATAAATAGATTCAGGCGTGATGAAGAAATTGCTGAGTTAGGTGGTGGTGATGAGGAAAGACTGTGATACCTGACTGTTTTCTGGGTGATGTGCGAGAAGTTTGATGGTGCCTCTATCTATTTGATTCTGCTCTTTCTAGCGGACCGCGCTGTCATTTTGCCTGGCTGACAACATTCTTCTATAGCTCGCAATTGCTGGACTGTGCCAAAAGCGGTCAAACTGCTTGTTTTTTCAACGGTTCTGCTTGGGCCTGGGTTAGGAACCAGTATTCCGTCCTTCTTTTTCAGAGCTAGAATTCTTACTCCTGGGAAGCGCTCTTCTGCCTCTTTTATTGTAGAGCCGATTAATGGTGATTCTTCTCCTATCTCTATCTCTTCTACCAGTAGCTCTTGTCCTCTGCCGAGTAAGACTGTCTCAACAAACTCAACGGTCGTGGGGCGTAGGGCTAGCATTGCCATTCGCTCACCGCCGCTGATTTCAGGGGCTATGACCCGGTGAGCACCGGCTAGTTCTATTTTTTTCTGTGCCTCTATATTGCTAGCCCTTGCAATTATAGGCAGTGTGGGATTCAACTGACGGGCGGCTAAGGTAGTATAAGTGTTATCAGCATCGTCACCTAATGCTGCTATCAGTGCCCTGGCTCTATCGATTCTCGCTCCTTTTAGCACTTCATTCTTGGTAGCGTCGTCCTGGATAGTCAAATGGCCAGCCTTTACGGCTTTATCAGCACGTTCACTGTTTCGTTCGATGGCTACAAATGGAGCCCCCTCTTGCTTCAGTGTATTGGCAATTGCTTCTCCTACCCTGCCATAACCGCATAGGATGAAATGGGTATTTAGTCGCTTTATTTTTGCTTCCATGTGTTGCCTCCCTATTCTGATTCCGAGTTCTCCCTCGAGCATGTATTGTACTAGGGCGGTCAGGATATAAAAGGCAGTTCCTACGCCGCCTAGAATCAGGATAATGCTGAAGATTCGTCCGGATGTTGATAGTGGGTGTACTTCAGTATAACCCACAGTGGTTATGGTGGTTATGGTCATATACAGGGAATCGAGGAAGGACCAACCTTCGATAATCCTGTAACCCATAGTGCCGCCGATTATGACAATGAGCAGCAGTCCTAATCCTTTGAGCAGGTTCTGTAGCGGATTTGATAATTTCATCTTAGGGCGTGTATCAAGATTGATTTACAATACTTTTATTGTATAGAATCTAGCATAACTTCTATTGCTTCTGGGCTTTGAAATACTTCATCTCTTATTGCCACGATAATGCCGTTGCCATCAATTAAAAAAGTTGTAGGAGCACCTCGCTCGTAAGCTGTGCATACCCTGCCATCCGTGTCAAGCAGCATGTGGAAGGTAAGCCCCAGGCTATCAATTGTACTTTGCACAGTCTGGGTGCTTTCACCACAATTTACTGCAATTATGACCAGCTCCTCGTTTGCCTGTTCATCGAATACTGTCTGGAGGTAAGGCATTTCATCTACACAGGCAGGACACGAGCTTACCCAGAAGTTCAATAAGACGGTTTTGCCTCGGAATTCGCTTAAAGTAGTGCTTTTGCCGTTAATTGTTTGCAGGGTGAAACCGGGTGCGAGATTGCCGATTTCAGGGCCAGTCTCAGTTTTGGGAGTGAGGGTGAGGGATGGGAACACGCTTTTGAATGCATCTTCTATCTCCTCTTGGCTCCGGAAAGCTCCAATTTTGTACGCTTTCAGGATACCCTGGGCGTCAATGAAAAAAGTCACCGGTACTCCCGGGATTCCATAGTATTGGGCTACTCTCCCTGTTGTGTCGAGTAATACCGGGTAGCTTATTCCAAGGCTGGTGACGTAGGTCTGGACAGCTGAGATGCTATCTGCGACATTAATAGTCAGCACTGCTATCTTATCGCTTGACCATTCATCATAAAACGCCTGTGTGTAAGGTATTTGAAATTGGCAAGCGGCACAATTAATCTTCCAGAAGACGAGCATTACAGGCTTGCCGCTAAAATCGCTCAGGCTTACTTTTTCACCATTTATGTTTTGCAAAGCGAAGTCCGGGGCATAAATGACTTCTTCAGGTTTGGCGCATGCAACGGTCGAACTTATCAAAACAAGAGCCAGTCCCATGGCTAGAATTAAGTACCGTTTATGTCCTTTCATAGTCCCCTCTTGGATTTTACGTATTTTATATGACTGACTGTAGCCATTGCAATTATGGAGAGCGCATAATTTGTTCGGAATCCTCTGGGTAACATGGTGGTAAAAGAGGATGTTCTTGTGGTGTGCTTGCGGTCTCTTTGCAAGCCTTTTCGAATTATCTTTTCCGGTTTGTCGGCAATGTGTCTGATATATCGATAATTTCAAGGTTTTATAATGCCGCTACCTGACATATGTATTAACCTGAAGTCCTATCTTTATGCTCTTATCAAGGAAAACATTTTTCTAAAGTAGGGACTGGTCAGGAGTTCATAAATTCGGGAAGGTTGCAGGGGGTCATTTCATGGAGTTAAGTATACTTTCTACTTGTTCTACGCTTTTCAGGGTAGCGGGGTAGCATTTTATATCCCTTATAACGCCCTGTGTATCGATGAAGAAGGTGGCAGGGCTGCGCAGGACGTTATATTTTGCAGCGACCTCTCCTGTCTCGTCAAGTAGGATGGGTAAAGTCAAACCTTTGACATTAGCAACGCTCTGTGTAATCGATGGCGTCTGTTTCCAGCTTATAGCAAATATTGCCAGATTATCATCTGGCAATTTGTCATAAACTCCCTGGATAACTGATAGCTCGTTTCTGCTTTGCTGGATATCCTGCCAGAAGTTGATCATCACTATTTTGCCTCGGAAATCGTTTAGCCTTACCTCTTTGTCGTCCATAGTCGGCAAGGTGAAATCAGGAGCTAATTTGCCCACCTCGGGACCAATCTCAGCGGCGACTGACACAGTGCCACGGGTGGCGAAAGTCTGGTCTTGAGATGCTACTTCTTCTCCGCTAGCATCTTTCGATTTGACCTTGAAATGATAAGTGGTGATGGGCTTTAATTCTGCTAGTGAGACGCTATGATTGGTGGTCAGTCTATCATCGAGTGTCGTGGCTGAGCCGTAGACGGTTGTTGTGCCGTATTCCACCTGGCTGGTGGCAGGTTTGTCGGTCACCCAGCTTATTGTAGCACCCAGGTCGGTGGTGTTGGATACTTGGATGCCTGATATGGTCAGCGCGGCTACAGCAGCTTCGGCTAACGTGGTGAAGTCTATCTCGTCGATGGCTTGGTTCCCCTTAGCGTCGGTTGATGTTGCAGTGAGATGATAGTTCGTATTTGGCTTGAGGTCGCTTATACTTACGGAGTGGTTGGTAACCAGATTTTCGTCGAGCTCTGTCCAGGTGCAACCCCCGTTTGGTTCACATATCATTACCTGGCTGGTAGATGGCTCATCTGTTTGCCAGGTAATAACAGCGCCTGTCTGGATAATGCTTGAGACATTGACTTCTGAGATTATGGGAGATGTGGTGTCTTTGGAGCCTATAGGCAACCACTGTGGCAAATCAATTCCGCTGATGAATTCCTGAGCGTTGTTAAGCGGGGCTTCGAGCCAGCCAGCCTTGAAGGCAGCGAAGCCCGGAAGGACGATAACGGCGATGATGAGGATAACAACTAGAACAGTAGGGAACCGCCTTACTCTTATTGGGCCGGTGTCCACAAACGTTTTCTTAGTGCTTACTGGTGGTTGTTGAGCTCTGGCGTAAGGCATGGCTCCAAGTGAACCAGAAGCTTCCGGTGTTTGGTAACCTGCCCCATATTGCTGGGGTGGTATGGGTTGCGGGATTGGTGTTCCTGATGCGGCGCCCGTAGTTGGGGGTGATGGAGTCTGAGGGTATGACGGTGGTTGCCCGGGCTGCGGTCCCAGTATGCCACCTTGTGAGACGGGGAATGACCTGGGTGGTGTAGGCGGAGTCGGCTGTTGCTCTGCTGCGCTGGGCACTGCTGGACCAACTGCAAAGCCACAGTTGGGACAAAATACTGCTCTTGGTGGAACAGGTCCGTGGCAACCGGGACATATTCTGGCGGTGCAGTGCACACAGAACCGGCTATTTGAATCGATTTCCTGACCACAACTAGGACATCTTATTATTCCTGGCACTGTGCTCCTATTTCTTGGTTGCTCTGGTGCCCTGACTTAAGGTCCCTGCATTTATTCTTATTATACATCCTAGAGAAAAACGAATCTAGGAGTTCTTTAGTTTATTATCGGTGAGGTTTTAGCTGACTAAAGAGACTTAAGTATGTCCTCAATTTCCTCCTGACTTTGGAAAGGCCCTATCTTTTTGTATTTGATGATTCCTGTCGAATCTATTATGAAGTTTGTTGGCGGAAAGCGTGTAGCACCATAAGTATTGGCAACTTTGTTCCCTGGGTCGGGCAGTGCAGGGAAAGTGGTAAACTGCTTCTTTGTTATATAATCTTGTATTATTCTGGTGTCGTAAATCATGTGATAGATGTCCAATATTGCTAACTCTCCATTTGACTGCTGATATACTCCAACCAAGTAAGGCATTTGCTCTTCACATTCCTTGCAGTTGACACTAGTGAACACGATTAATACTGTCTTGCCTCGAAAATCGCTCAGACTTGTGCTTTTGCCGTCAATGCTTTCAAGGGTAAAGTCAGGGGCTTTGTCACCTACTTGTGGTAGCTGAGTTGTACCGCAGCTCAGCATTACCAGCGATAGAAATGTAATGATTGCCAATATTATTGGTATTTTGCTTTTCATTTAGAGAGTGCTCCTTTCATTGACTGAGTTCTAAGATGGGATGAGTTGACCGAGCCAATCTAGTTTTCCGGTAAGCATAAGTATGCCTACGATTATAAGCAGCCCACCGCTTACTATAGAAATGACTCCCAGATGGCGGTTTATACTCTTCCACAGTGGCATTATGGCTCCCCAGATTAAGCCCAGAATAATAAATGGAATACCCATGCCCAGGGAGTAGACGGCGAGCAGGAGAGCGCCTTCTGCCACAGTTTGAGTGCTCCAGGCTAAGGTCAGGATGGCACCTAATATCGGGCCGATGCAGGGCGTCCAGCCCAAGGCGAAGGCAGCCCCGATACCGACTGAGCGGAAATAGCCGGGGTTGCTGCCAGTGGGTGTGTTCAGGCGTTTTTCATAATTCAGCCAGGGTAATTTGAAGGCGGCTATGAGGAATATGCCAAAGGCGATAATCAAGCCGCCGGCTATCTGGCGGAGTAGAGTTGAATATGCGGTTATGGTTGTGCCTATTAGGCCAACTGAAGCACCCAGTCCAATGAAGATTATAGAGAAGCCGAGCACGAAGGCGAGGCTGTGAAATAAAGTCGGAAGGTAGCTTCTTCTCGTACTTGGGTCTATGGCGGTAACGCCAGCCAGATTGGCTAGATAGGCTGGCACCAGAGGCAGTACACAGGGTGAGAAAAAGGAAAGCAGTCCACCGCCAAAAGCAACAATATAGGGGATCTGTGTCATTCGCTTCCTACTTCGCTAACGCGCCATCCAGAAGTTTCTTTAGCTGGTCTTTGGGCTGATAGCCGATGGCATGCTGTACAGGTTTTCCATCTTTAAACACTATAATTGTTGGTATACTCATAACTCCATATTTCGAAGCTACAAACGGGGCTTCATCTACGTTCAGTTTGGCAAATCCTACTTTCCCGTTGTAGTCTCTGGCTAATTCCTCGACGACAGGAGCGACAGCCCGACATGGTCCGCACCATGGTGCCCAGAAGTCGACAAGCACTGGCTTTTGTGAATCTAATATAGCCTTTTGAAAGCTATCTTGGTCAACGTTGATTATGTTTTCTGACACGGTCTAAGCCTCCTGAATTTATTATTTGTGTGACCATAGCATTATTTCTCTGCCTGTGCAATAGTAGCACATTCAATGCAGGCATTATTAGCAATGTAACTATTGCTAGCTACAATACAATCTTTTAAGGTGGCTTGCTCTCCTATTGTAACATTTTGCCATAGAATTGAATTTTCTATTATAGCACCATCCTTTATTATGCAGCCTGTACCAATAGAAACCGGCCCTTTGAGTTGAGCACCCTTGTCGATGGTACAATCTCCGTCAACCAGTATCGGTCCGGTCAACCTGGCTTGTGGGTGGACGGACGCTTCTTTATCTATACGTACCTCCTCGGGTTGAAAAGTAACCTGGACGCTTTTGCCGAACATCAAGTCGCTGTTAAGTTGTAAGTATTGCTCTGGAGTCCCGGTGTCAATCCAGTAGGCGTCGGTTGCGTAGCTGAAAACGGGTTCTCCTTCAGCTAAGAGAGCGGGAAAGACATCGCGTTCAAACATGAAACGTTTGCCCTTGGGTATACGTTTGAGAACCTGGCTTTCCACAATGTAAACACCGGCATTTATCATGTTGCTTGTAACTTGCTCGCGTTTTGGTTTCTCGACAAAGCGGGTTACACGTTGGTCGCTATCGGTTTCGACAACGCCGAACCGGATTGGGTCATCTACAGGTGTTAAAGCAATCGTTACCTTCGCACCTTTGTCCCTGTGGAACCGGAGCATTTTGGTCAGGTTGAGGTCGGTAAATATATCGCCATTCATAATAAAAAAAGTGTCTTCTATATACTGCTCGGCGTTTTTGACAGCTCCGGCAGTGCCCAGCGGCTCTGTTTCGACGCTGTAAACGAGCTTGGTGCCGAGTTGAGTGGCGTCGCCGAAGTAATCTGTAATGCAGTCTGGTTTATATCCCAGAGCTAAGATTATTTCTTTTATGTTGTGATTGCTGAGGTAACGGATGACATACTCTATAAACGGTTTATTCAGGACCGGCACCATGGCTTTCACCATTGTATATGTTAGAGGGCGCAGCCTGGTACCTTCACCACCAACAAGGATGACTGCTTTCACTGGGTCTTTAGCTTGCTCCTCTCAGTTTTCACCTGAATACTTCACTTGATATTCTACCCCATTTAGTCTATTCTGGCAAAGTCCATTTAGCCTGTGTCTAGAAGTGGAAGAATTTTTTTGCATTATGCGTGGTCTGCTGAGCGATAGCAGACTCGCTAATTCCCTTTAACGCTGCAGTAGCTTTCAGGCTTCTCAAGATGTCTGCAGGCTCGGAACGATATTTGTTCTCTCTTCCATATATCACCGGGCAGTCTGTCTCAAGAAACAGTTTCTCCGGCGGTGTTTCCCTGATAGCCCGTCTGTGCTCCTCGTGGTATTCCGCGGCTGGGGTAGCTGAGATGAAATAGCCGGCTTCGATTATATCTCTGAGCACGCTGGAGAACCCGGTGAACCAGTGGAAAACAGCCTTTTCAATGCCGGCATCTCTCACTATCTCAAAGGTGTCTTTCCAGGCGTAGCGACTATGGAGGATGACCGGTTTTGTGTATTGTCTGGATAAAGTTAGGAGGCGTTTCAGAGTCTCCTTTTGTAAGTCTTCCGATGCTACCTTGGTGACCCTTTTGTCATAGTCCAGCCCTATTTCTCCTATCGCTACGATGTCGGTGATTTTCTCTTCGATGAATTTCAGGGTGGTGTTGATTTGGCTGGAGTCTGAGTTGCCTAGTTCCCAGGGGTGTAGACCCAGAGCAGGGTAGACGAAGGTGGGGTTATTAATGCAGATTTCTATTACCTTCTGATTCGATTGGTGATTCGAGCCAACGGCAATGACAGCTATAATGCCAGCCTCTCTGGCTTTTTTGAGCGCAGATTCAAGGTTTTCCAGTTCATCAAGATGAGCGTGTGTGTCAATGACCTTGAGCAATCCTTCTCCTTTTAGTTTTAGTAGGAGAGCTGTGCCATTTCTTCTGTCTTCGCTTCGATGTAGGCGATGACCAGGCTCGGCTGCATGGTGCCTTTTTCTGTTATTATGCCTGTTACCAGCTTGAGCGGAGTTTTGTCAAAGCCCGGCTCTATCTCCGGTGACTTTGCCATGTAGCCCAGGATGTCGAACTTGGCACTCTCGCACACAACATAGAGTGGTATTTTTTTGTTTTTGGCTGCTTGCGCCAGTGTTGATGTCGGTTTTCCATTAATGAGATAGCCGTCGGCTGTTATACTGTCAGCCCCGACTAAAGCTGTGTCTGCTTTGGATATGCGGAGTTGTATATTTTCGTCACTTACTATTTCTGTGGGAATCCGGTGCTTCATGAGTTGCTCGGCGGTTATTTTCCCGTAAGCTGTATCTTTGAATCTGGACTCAGCGACGATGACACGGAATTTTGTCTCTCTTCGACTGGCCAGTTCCATGACCTTACACACGGTAGAACTGTAGCTGCAGGTTATCACTGTGTCCAGGTCACCGATGGTTCCGCACCCGTACTCAACTGACTTAGATATGGCTCTTGTCGCTGATTTCAAGAGCTCTTTTCCCTTGATTCGGGCGAAGCTTTTCATGGAGTCTAAGTCCTTTTCATCCTGGGACCTGGCGATAATCTGATGCAGAAACTGGTTGGCATGGTTGGCTATAGGAGTTAGTGTAGGTCTGGCTCGTGTCAGTTCTTCGGCTATAGTTTTTATCTCCTGGACAAAGTCGGCAACGGTTTTAGCCTGGCTGCCGCTCACGGCTAAGTTTAAAGTGCTGATGGCTTGCAGCGCTAGCCAGCTAGCGCCATGAACTCTGTCCTCCTTGAGTTTGCTGATTTTTTTAGTTACTTTGGTATTCACACTTATGCCTTTTGTTACCTGTTGGTTTTATATTCCACCGTTATTCTATTTCTTTCCCATGTTGCTAAACGCTTGCAGTTATTATTCCGTTATAGCTAATGTAGTAAGTATATCATTAAACTGAAGTTAAGGTTTATATTTCTTGACGGTCTCGAGTTTAAATGGCGGAATTTTACTATAGGGGGAGTTGAATGGATGGGGGGTCTCTGAGGGCAAAATTCTCAGGTTCTCTGGTTGGCACTGCGGTGGGGGATGCTGTTGGTGCCGGTTTTGAGGGAAGGCGTGCGGCTGACTCCGAGATGATTGAGGCTGCGGCTGCTGTACGGGAACTTCTGGCTTATACCGATGATACCCACATGATGATAGGTGTGGCTGAATCATTGGTGCACAGGGATGGATTCGATGGTGAGCACATGGCGTACGTCTTTATACGGAATTATGAATGCGAACCCTGGCGTGGCTACGGGCAGGGACCACCGTGCGTATTCCGGATGATAAGGGCTGGCGAAGCCTGGGATAAGGCGGCTGACAAATTGTATCATGGCGGCTCTTATGGCAATGGCTCGGCGATGAGGATTGCGCCTGTAGGGATTTTCTATCATGATGATTTGGCAATGCTAAAAGAGGTGGCTTACAGGTCGAGCCATATCACACATAGCCATGAGCTGGGTAAGGAAGGGGCAGCTTTGCAGGCATATGCGGTTGCTTTGGCTGTGAGCCTGGAGCCAGCGAAAGACTTTGACTCGCGGAAATTCCTGGCTGAGCTATACGAGTTTGTTCAATTAGAAGCATACAAGCGGAAGTTGGCCAGGGCCGGGGCGCTATTGGGTGGAGCGGATAAGGATACGGTAGCTGCTGATATCGGTAACGGCATCGAAACTTTTAACTCGGTGCCCACGGCAATATATTCTTTTTTGTCTCACCATCGCTCTTTCGAGGAGGCAATACTGTTTGCTGTTAGCCTTGGTGGTGATACGGATACCATAGCGGCGATGACCGGGGCTATAGCCGGTGCTTATTTGGGTTTAGATTCTATTCCGGATAAGTGGCGGTCAAAACTGGAGAATCGGGCGTACATAGAAGAGCTGGCAGATGTTCTATACGATGTCTGGACTCGAAAGAAGCGTGTCAAGTAGCTCTAGACATGCAGCTCGATTATGTCGTTGTCTTGAAGTATGTGTTCCTGACCAACTCTCTGCCCATCGAATTTTCCCGAGCCCCAGACCAGAGCGTATTTCATTTTGCTCTTAAAATCTTTGTGAATTTCTTCAGCAGCCTCTTTTACCGTGCTGCCTGTCTTCAGGATGACCGGGTCGGTCAGGTCGACTTTCTGTCCCGGACTTTTGGTGTGGACGCGTATGATTTTCAGGGCTTTAAAAATCCCGCTCTTTAACATTTCTATGTTGTTGCCTTCTGATGCGGAGACGGAAATAGCCGGGAATTGGGTGCCGTACCGAGAATTCAGTTGTTTTGCGCTGGCATCTGAATTTGCCAGGTCGCTCTTGTTGGCTATGATTAGCATTTTCCTTTGTCTTTTACCAATATTGGCTTCGGTAATGTTAGTGGATACGGGCACTATGCCTATGTTTTCCAGCTCCTGAAGTGTAGTCTCTACTTGTTCCACTGGCTTTTTGCTCAAATCCACGACGATGGCTATCAGGTCGGCGTTCCTGGCGACATTGTTCAACCAGACGCGGGAATCTTTGCCCGTCACTGGTGGTGTGTCAACCAGTTGGATTTGGATATTTTCCAATTTCATCATGCCTATATTAGGTGACTTGGTGGTAAATGGATAGTCGGCTATTTCGGGTAGTGCATCGGTGATGGTGGCTAGGAGTTGCGATTTGCCCACGTTGGGCAGCCCGACCAGAGCTACCTGTCCGGCGCCTTCTTTCCTGATGTAGAAGCTGGCTCTGCTGGTGGCAGCCCTTCTCTCTGCCTCTTCGGTGAGCTTGGCTATTCTTCTTCTCAGGTCGCCATACAGGTGGTCGGTGCCCTTGTGCCTGGGCATGATGGCAATCATGGCTTCCAGAGCCTCGATTTTCTCCTCCGGAGTCTTAGCTTGCCTGAGGCGCTTTTCAGCATCGAAGTACTGTGGTGGTAGATTTGCTGGCATAGTTTCGCCCGTATCGATAATTTTAGCATATTCCACATGTGGAGATTAAGGTTGAGCTTGTTGCGAAACTACTATGTGGTAGAATATGGACATGGACTGGGCACTTATTGTTGCCATTATTGCATTGGTGGTGGCAATAATGGCAATACCCACTGTTTTTCAGATGATATGGGGAAAGCCAAAGTTGAAAATTGGTTATGATAACATGAATGGATATAGGCTTTGGATGAAACTGCAAAATATGCCATAACTAATAAATTTCTGACTACCATAGGTGTTAAGAGGAATCCGATAGATATTCGTAGTATCTGGATATCAATAAGAGATAAAAATAACAATGATGAGTTTGGCGAGTTTAACGTATATTATGGTGATACTACTGATAAAGATATTCGCAAATTGACGTTAGGCAATGCGAGGTCAAGTCATATTACATTACTAGCATCTCCAATGTCGGCAAATCTCGATGTGGCAGGGATTAGAACTAGAGCGGAGGGTAAAGTATTTGTGATAAACGAACTTGGTAAATATGACCAAGTGCTGAATGTGGGATTATATAGTTTAGCTTTGGTTTTTATGGCAGATGGGGTGTCGCAGGAAATAGAAAAGGATTTCCGTGTAAATCAAACTAAACCATTTGTGGAGTGGGTGGAATGAACATATTGTCTAATCGAAAAACACTGGTTACCTATAGCACTGTACAAAGCTTATGCTTTCATAATAGAGAGACGAAACAATAGACAGCTACTTTGCGAATACGGCGAACTCCGGCATTGGATTGCCACGCTTCGCTCGCAATGACAATTAGGAATTGCTTTGCCTCAGATTCTTCGGTCACTCCGTTTCCTCAGAATGACATAGGTGTTGTGCCTCAGGATTACACAGGTGAGCACAGTGCCATCCCAGTCTTTCGCCCCATGTCATTCTGAGCGTAGCGAAGAATCTCGATGGCTTAGGTTTTTTATCATTGCGAGGGGCATCGCTACGCGGAGTTTATTTTGAGTGAGATTCTTCGGTCACTCCGTTTCCTCAGAATGACATCTAAGTTAGCTAGTAAAAGAATTGCCCCATATGGTACAATGGCAGATATGAAAATCAAGGATATTGGCAAACTGGTGCTATGTGTTGCCGCTTGTCTGGCTGCTGGCGCCATTGGTTCCATGTTTACACGGCAGGCGATTCCTACCTGGTATGCAACGCTGGAGAAGCCGGCTTTCAACCCGCCGAACTGGGTGTTTGCCCCGGTCTGGACGCTTCTGTATATACTGATGGGCGTAGCCGCATTTCTGGTCTGGCGCAGGGGATGGGAGAACCGACAGGTCAAAATAGCGCTGGTCGCCTTCCTGGTACAGTTGATTCTAAACGCCTCATGGTCTGTGGTATTCTTCGGTCTTGAGTCGCCTCTGTACGGGTTGATTGTAATCGCAGCCCTCTGGGTGGCGATATTATTCACTACCTTGAGCTTCTACAGGATATCCAGGGTTGCCGGTGTGCTTATGTTGCCTTATCTGCTCTGGGTAACTTTTGCGGCGGTTCTTAATGAATCGATATGGCTGCTGAACCGCTAGGTCGCAAGTGTAGCCTAAAAATCTGTCCTGCACGTTTTTTCTAGATGAAAGCTTCGGCGTATTGCTATGAGTGCCTGCAAAAGCTGGCTTGCCAGGCTGCTGAACTGGCGTCCAATGACGAGCCGACTAAAGCCAGGGCAACAGACGAAGGCTTGAAGATACTTCGTGATAATTTCTCCCTTGATTGCGTATCTATTGTTGTTGCCACCAAAATCCATGATGTCATCAAGAAGATAACCGAAAACCCTGACCCTTATAGAGAAATGAAAGATAAGGAGATTGCAGTTGCCAGAGAGTTGTCGAAACAGATAAAAGTTGAGCATAATAGCTTCAGGGGTTGTCTCAAGTTTGCCACTCTGGGGAATACCATAGATTTCTTCAGACCTCTTGATGTTATCAAGCAGGATATGAAGGGGCAGGTTAATTTCACCATCGATGATTCGGAGCGCTTTGAAACTAAGCTCAAAGGTGCTAGGAGGGTCCTGTATCTTGCGGATAACGCTGGCGAGGTGTTCTTTGATTTACCGCTTCTCACATGGATGAGGCAGTGGGCTTCGGTTACCTACGTGGTTAAAGCGGCGCCGGTTCAGGACGACGTTACCTTGGGTGATATCAGGCGCGCTGGGGTTGAGCTTGAGATGGGCGAGGTAATAACCACCGGCACGGCTACCCCGGGTATAGATTTCTCTCTGGCGTCAGATGAGTTTAAACGCGAGTTCAATTCCGCAGACCTTATATTTGCCAAAGGTATGGGCTATTATGAGTCTCTATCCGAACTGCCGGCGGAAGGCAGAGTTTTTCATTGTCTCAAGGCGAAGTGCCAGCCGGTGGCTGATTCCCTTGGTGTGCCGATTAATAGCTATATCGCTATGCTTCGCTAGGAGCGGACTGGCGAGGTTAAATGTATTCTTTGATTTCGGTCAGGCTGCGAATTCGGGGGCAGTCTGTGATGTCCGGGAAATAGTCGTTGCGGTCAATGAGCAAAGCTTTCATGCCGACGCCTCTGGCGCCGACGATATCTAGGTCGTACTGGTCACCGGTATATATGACTTCCTCAGGCTTGACCTGAGCTTTCTTTAGTGCTGCCTGAAATATCTCTGGGTTTGGTTTATCGCAGCCTACCTCGGCGGAGGTTACCTTGAAATCTAAGTACGGTTGCAACCCTAGCTCTGTATATGTGGACTCCATATCCTGGACGACATTGGAAATCAGCCCCAGGACTAAGCCGAGGTTATCGAGCTCTTTCAAGGTCGGTAAGGTATCCTCGTAGGTTTTGAATTCCCATTTTTGTTCTCGGACTTTTGCCAGTACCTGCAGTGCCGCGCCGCGGCTGATTTCTGCGCCGGCTCCTTTGACTATCATGGTTGCGTATTCTATGTAAAAGTTGATTTTTTCCTCTGGAGTTTTTTTGTCTATGGGCGAGCGCAGGTTTTCATTTCTGTAGAAAATATCTGCTGCAGCTAAAGAGCTGAACAATGATTTGGCTTCAACCGTGATACCAAGTTCACGGCAGATACCAACATAGAGCTCTTCCCGGGGTGGATGGTAAGTGGCTAGAGTGTTGTAGAAATCGAAGAAGACAGCTTTAATCATGTCGAGTTGGAATTGTAGGAGAAATCAGCCTGAAGTGTCAAACTAAAGGTCAATCAGACCGATTTGATTCCAGGTGAAGCCGTCGTTGGTGCTTACGGAGAAGGCGCTCTGGTCACCGCTGCCGCCGCCAGTGGAGCTGGTACCGCAGTAAGCAGCTTTGCCGTCAGTAGACCAGGCTACTCGAGCCTGACCTGGACCCGTGGGTGGTTTCTGGCTGCTTTGCCAGGTAGGATACATTGATTGAGGGTTAGCTGTAAAGTATACCTGAGGACCTCGGAAGAGGCCGATTGTTTTTGTGGTTGTAGCTCCGGCTAGCAGCTTGCCGCGGCTGAACATGCCGTAATGGGCAAGACTGCAGATGACGTCGGCGCGAACCAGAAGCCGATAGCAGATGGTGTTGTCCATGCGGTAGACATCATCATTGGGGTTGCCGGCATCAGCTACTCCCGGTGGGTTATCGCTCCAGCAAGCATAGACATGCTGGCGTGAGGGCATGGTTCCTGCGTAATCTGCCGGCAGAGCTATGTCGGCATAAGTTAGTGGTGTCCCCGGCGTGTCCTGCCCTGGTTGACAGATTTCCACGGGGTAGCCTGCAAGACTATTCCAGATTGTGGTATTTCCACCAAGGTCTCTTGTGCCCATGTAAAGATAGGTATCGTCAGTCGGCGGAGCAGTTGCGGCGATGGCCAGAATAGTGCCGTCAGAAGCTAACCCTGGCGAATATCCGATGGCGAAGATATCGGCGTTTGACCAGCCTGTAGCGCCGGTGCTCATGTCTTTCCAGCCTGTGGAGAAGCCATTAATTTTGTTAACCCATACCCTGCCGTTGCCATTGTTTGTGGAGGTACCAACGGCTATTTCTCGGCGACCGTAGCTTGGTGAGATGGCGAGACATTTGACTCTCTCGCCAACACCCAGATTGCCAGCTAATCCAGTGGTGGCAAAATTAATACCTCCATTAGTTGATAAGTAGACCTCAGCCCCGGCGTTGGTGACTACGGCTACTATCCTGGGGTCATCGGGGGCTATAGCCAATTCTGTCCAGGGTGCTGCGCCGCCAAGCCCTCTTGATATCTCAGTCCAGTCGATGCCACCGTGGTCTGATTTGTATAGCTCCGCATTTGGGGAATCGATAGCGTAAATCATGTTATTGTAGGCTACGGCTATGTGATTGACATCGCTGTTTGGCAATATGAGCAGAGTGCTGACGACAGGGGTTTCGACTTGGGGCTCTTTTTCTGGCGGTGGTGTGGCTATGGTGAATTCGACACTCGCTGGATCGGGGTCGATATTACCAGCTTCGTCTCTTGATTTGACATAAAATGTATAAGTGCCATCAAGTAAGTCGGTGTATGTTGTGCTGGTATCAGAGGTGAATGGAGAATAGTCGGTGTCATGACCTTCCAGATAGTATGAGTAAGTTAGATTGGTAGGTGGCGTGGTGTCATCGCTGCCGGTCCATTCGAAAGTGACAGTGTTGAAGCTGATAGTTTCACTCGGGGCGATGGTAATTGCTGTTTGGGGTTGTAAGATATCTGGCGTTGATGCTTCTGGTCGAGTCGGCGGAGGTGGTGCTGTAGGCGTTATTGCCTTAGGGTTGCAAGTTACGCTTGGCAGAATCAACAAAACCAGACACAGGATAAATAATATTCTGGGCTTACTGATTGTTTTCATCAGTCGACTTCTGTGGCCTTACTATGTTTCGATTCTAACATAATTGCTTGTAAACATCACTCCTGGGGCTTTTGACACTCGGACATAAAGTTGATAAGCTTTCATAAGCTTCCGAGGAGGTTAAATTGCCTGAGGGAAAAAATAAAGTAGACATGGAAAAGATTGTCTCGTTGTGTAAGCGGCGAGGTTTCATCTTTCCAAGCAGTGAAATATATGGCGGGCTAGGTAGCTGCTGGGATTATGGTCCATTGGGGGTGGAGCTCAAGCGGAATGTTAAAGAAGCTTGGTGGCGTGCAGTGATTCAAGAGCGGGATGACATGGTTGGCATAGATGCTAGCATAATGATGCATCCACAGACATGGGTAGCTAGCGGTCACGTTGAGGGCTTTTCTGATCCTCTGGTGGAATGTAAGGACTGTCATCTCAGATGGCGGGCTACTGACTTGAATGGCAATAGTTGCCCTGATTGTAGTGGTGAACTGACGGAGCCAAAGCAGTTCAACTTGATGTTCAAGACTTTTATGGGACCAGTGGAGGATGATGCCAGCGTGGTTTATCTGCGGCCGGAGACAGCTCAGGGCATTTTTGTTAATTTCGATAATGTGCTGGCTACTTCGAGGAAGAAGCTGCCTTTTGGCATTGCACAAATGGGCAAGTCTTTTCGCAACGAAATCACGACTGGCAACTTCATCTTCAGAACCAGAGAGTTTGAGCAGATGGAAATTGAGTACTTCGTCAAGCCTGGCACAGATGAGAAGTGGTTCGATTATTGGGTAAAGGAGCGATTCGATTGGTACTTAAAGCTCGGTATTAAGGAGGAAAACCTGCATCTTCGTAAGCATGGGAATAAGGAACTGGCTCATTATGCTAAGGGCTGCTATGATATCGAGTATCTTTTTCCTATGGGTTGGGCGGAGTTGGAGGGTATTGCCAATCGGGGTGATTTTGACCTTGTGCAACATGCCAAGTATAGTGGAAAAACTTTGAGCTATTTTGATGATGAGACCGGGGAGCATTATACGCCCTATGTTATCGAGCCCTCGGCAGGCGTTGACCGCTCGATGCTGGCCTTTCTTGTGGATGCTTATGATGAGGAGCTGGCCGAGGGGGAGACCAGGGTGGTTTTGCATCTTCATCCAAAATTAGCTCCAATCAAAGTAGTCATTCTACCTCTGAGCAGAAATGTAAAGCTGGTGCCGCTGGCAAGGGAAGTATACACGGAGCTTCGTCGTCATTTTATGACACAGTATGATGATGCCCAGAGCATAGGTCGGCGTTACCGTCGCCAGGACGAGATAGGCACCCCGTTTTGTGTTACCATCGATTTTCAGTCACTGGAAGACAAACAGGTTACTATTCGAGAACGTGATAGCATGGCACAGATTAGGCTGCCGATAAATGAAATGGTGAAGACATTACAGGCTAAGCTGAGTGGCGAACCTTTTGATGCACAGCCTTTGTGGGCAACTAGAACACCTGATGCTTTAGGGCAATGAAAATTCTTCATTTTGCTGACCTCCATCTTGGCGTGGAGACTTATGGCAGTGTTGACCCGTCTACAGGTTTATCGACAAGGCTGCTGGATGTTCTCAGGGCTCTGGATGAAGTGGTGGAATATGCAGTGGCAAATGGTGTGGACCTGGTTCTTTTCTGCGGCGATGCCTATAAAAGCCGTGACCCTTCCCAGACCCAACAGCGGGAGTTTGCCAAGAGGCTTAGGCAGCTATCGGAGAACGGAATCCCCGTTTTACTTCTGGTGGGTAATCATGACCTGCCTAACGCAGTTGGTCGAGCTACTGCCGTGGAGATTTTTGATACTTTAGCAGTTAACCATATTTATGTTGGCAACCGACCGGATATTTACCGTATATCGACCAAGCGAGGTGATGTTCAGGTGGTGGCTTTGCCTTGGCTGAGACGTAGTGCATTGCTAAGCAGGGAAGAGACCAAGAATCTTACTATAGACCAGGCGAATGACCAGATTCAGGAAATGATGACCCGCAGACTATTGGGCGTTATTTCTGACCTTGACCCAAACTTACCGGCATTACTGGCTGCTCATGTCTCGGTGTCTACAGCTAAGCCGGGGTCGGAGAGAAGCATGGTAGTCGGCAGAGACCCTGTTTTGCTATTGGGCAATATTGCTCAGTCTGTTTTCGACTATGTAGCTTTGGGGCATATCCACAGGCAGCAAGTTTTAATTCAAAATCCACCTGTGGTCTATGCTGGTAGCCTGGAGCGTTTCGACTTCGGTGACGAGGGCCAGGATAAGGGCTTCTTCGTAGTTGATGTTGAATTGAGGGGTAAGGGAAGACATGTGACCTATGAATTTCATAAAGTAAATGCCCGGCGCTTTATGATGCTCGAAGTTTGCATTGATATTGGGGATGTGGAGCCTACTATTGCTGTTTTGAAGGCTATTGCTCAGCACGAGGCAGAAATTAAAGATGCTATAGTAAGGGTTCAGCTTTCTCTGCCAGGCGCTCTGGAAGCTTTGCTTTGTGATGCAGAGATAAATAAAGCTCTCAGAGTGGCTCATTATGTTACTATTGCTAGAGAGGTCAGGCAGGAGGCGCGTCTTAGATTGAGTGAGTGGACAACCCAGAAGTTGACTCCGGTTGACGCACTGAAAAAATATTTAGAGACTAAGAAAGTATCAGATGAGCGCCAAAAGGTCTTACTTGAATATGGTGAACGGCTGATGTGGGAAGCGGAACAAAGGGTAGGAGAAAGCATGGAGGTTGGAGGTTAAGATGAAAATAAGATTCGGCTTAAGGGAGAAAATACTTATACCCTTTTTGGCGTTATCATTTATCTCGCTGGGCGTTATCAGTTCACTTTCGATTCGCAGCATATATCAAATCAGCTATACAGTTAGAGAGAATAGCATTACCATGGGAGAAGAAGTTGAGCGTCAGAGCATCGCAGCATTGGAGGATTTGGGCAGGAGGTTGATACAGCGGCGGGCATTGAACGTTTCCAACGAGATAGGGATATTCATGCGCTATCACCCGAACGCAACTATTTCTGAACTGAAAGATAACAAGGAACTGGTGGATATAGCGGTGCAGCGTGTTGGGCTAACCGGATATACAATGGTTTATGATAAAACAGGCACAGTCTATTTCCATAATGACCCGAAGATGGTGGGTGTCAACTTACTTAAGGTGGGTGGCGAGCCTGTCTACTTCTCATCTATTTTAGGCAGGAGTTTTGAGGGAGAAACCTCAGGTTATTACGATTGGGAAGACGAAAAAGGAGAGGTCAGGGTGAAATATATGCATTGCATACCTGTAGAAGGAGCAGGGCTTGTAGTAGCGGCAAATACCTATATTGACGAGTACTCGGCACCTGTCGAGGACTTGTTAGACCAGATAACTGCTGTAGTCTTGGCTACAAACCAATATATAGATGAGCAAGTGAGACAAGCGCAGTTGATGCTCATTATTGTTTTCAGTGGTATGATTTTTATTGCCACTGGAGTGATATTTCTACTGTCAAGGGCAATCACCCGACCAATATTAGCGCTGACCAAGGGCGCTGAGTTCATAGCGAAGGGTGAGCTTGACTATAACATTGAGGCTGACACCGGTGATGAAATCCAGCATTTGGCTGAGCAGTTCAATGATATGGCCAAGGCTTTGAAGGAGTCTTATACTGGCTTGGAACTGAAGGTCGAAGATCGCACTAGGCGAGAGCGGCAGAGAGCGGAGCAACTGCGTACCATAAATGAGGTCGGTCGCAAGATCAGCTCTTTCGTTAAGCTCGACGAGTTATTACCATATGTAGGCAATCTGCTTCGCGAAACTTTTCATTACTATAATGTCAACATTTTTCTCTTGGAATCAGGTTCTAGCAAGCTGACACTTAAAGCGTTGTGTCTGAGTGGCCAGAAGGGGGTCATACCAGTCGGAGTACCGTTGGAAATTGATGAGGAGAGTATAGTCGGCTGGGTAGCTCAGTCCGGCGAACCAATCTTGGCAAATGATGTAAGTGAGGATCCCAGGTATCGTGCTGTTGAAGCATTAAGGGAAACCAAGTCTGAGCTTGCTGTTCCTGTCAAGGTTGGGAATAATGTTATTGGAGTGCTGGATATTGAGAGCAAGGAAATCGACGCTTTCAGCGAAGCTGATTTATACACCGCCCAGACGTTAGCTGACCAGTTGGCTGTGGCTATTGAGAACGCCCGCCTTTATGAGGAGACACGGCAGATGGCAGTTATGGAAGAACGTAATCGTATGGCAAGGGAGATTCATGATACGCTGGCTCAAGGATTTAGCGGCATTATTCTGCAATTGGAAGCAGCTGAACAGGCTATGAGTGGTGATGTCTCAGCTACAGAGCGACATTTGAATCAAGCTCGAAGCTTAGCTCGAAAGAGTCTGGCCGAAGCCCGGCGGTCGGTATGGAATCTACGGCCTCAGGCTTTGGAGCAGTTGCGTTTGGTTGAGGCAATTAAGCAGGAGGTGGATAAATTCAGTCAGAGTATTGGGGTGAATGCTAAGTTCAGCGTTTTTGGCGCAAGGCGTGAGTTGCCACCTGAGATAGAAACAGGCCTTCTTCGAATTTGCCAGGAATCCTTGGCCAATGTGAGGAAACATGCCAAAGCTACTGAAGTAGAGGTAAGCTTGAATTTTAATGAATCAGCATTGGAGCTGAGTATTCGCGATAATGGCGTTGGCTTAAAATCTCGAGCAGCGAGTGGTGATGTAAATAAACGGGATACCTTCGGGCTGATAAGTATGCAAGAGCGTGCTCGAGGTTTAGGAGGTACGCTAGAACTGCAGAGCAGAAGAGGCAAAGGAACGCTGGTGAGGGTTGTTATTCCTACCAGCAAGGAGGTTTTGTAGTGGAAGCTATAAAGATTTTGATTGCTGATGACCATCCAGTAGTGAGAGAAGGGTTGTTTGCCATGTTAAGCAGGGAGGTTGACTTTGATGTGATTGGAGAGGCTAAGGATGGGGTGGAGGCAGTGAATAAAGCCAAGGAGTTGAGTCCAGATGTAGTGCTTATGGACCTTCGGATGCCGGAGATGGACGGCGTCGAAGCTATGCGCCAGATAAAGTCAGAGATGCCCGATGTCAAATTCATAATTCTGACTACATATAGCGATGACGAGTATATATTTAGTGGTATTGAAGCTGGTGCTCGGGCGTATCTGCTTAAGGATGCTCCGAGAGAGGATTTATTCAAGGCAATAAGAGCTGTTCATCGGGGCGAGTCGCTTATTCAACCAGTGGTGGCATCGAAATTGTTGGACCGTTTCTCCGAGCTGTCTCGCCGGACGCCGTCTGGAGATGAGCTTTCAAGTCGAGAGCTTGAAATATTGTGCCTTATGGCTAAGGGCGCGGCTAATAAGGAGATTAGTGCTCAGCTTAACATCGCCCAGAGTACAGTGAAGACGCATATTAGTAATATTTTTCAAAAACTGGGAGTGAATGACCGCACCGAAGCTGTGACTCAAGCTATTAAGAAGGGTATTATCCGTCTTTAGTCATACTAAAGTACTACGCGGCATAGGAAAAAGGGTTGACTTTTAAGTC